>Ga0208458_1003464_pt1 | contig 10648 bp, 11 predicted proteins | sample AD_UKC085_MetaG_FD_184432 | JGI IMG/M metagenome (GOLD analysis project Ga0208458, IMG submission 184432) | Active sludge microbial communities of municipal wastewater-treating anaerobic digesters from USA - AD_UKC085_MetaG (SPAdes) (version 2) | ecosystem: Engineered > Bioreactor > Anaerobic >... | reverse complement strand
CGGTGCTTTAGTTCCTATTTCTAACATTATCTTACCTCCTGGTTTAATTTAAACAAAATCATAACTTTCGTTATAATATTTTTAACATAATTATAACATAAACACTTCCAGTTTCATACAAGAAATATTAAGCCTTACGTATGTGAACAATCAGCAGATGTTAATTTAACTTTTAAAAATGGCACACACAGAAAATGTATGCGCCACTTTTTCGTTACTATTTATTTTATCATTTCCTGGTACTCTGTTAATAACCGTTGACCCAGGGCCCCACCTGGATGACTCAATGCGAAGTCACTGCGTGTAAAGCCTTTCATCTCTGATACAACCGTTGCGAGTGCATCTCCTACAGCCAGTGCAGCCGTTGAGCTTGCAGTTGGCGCCAAGCCACCCATATGGTCAATTTCCGGTCCCGCATCAACCTTGATTGTAATATCCGTGCTTTTTGCCAGAGGTGTGTCCTTTGATTTTGTAATTGATATGGTCTTAGTACCAATAATTTTCAGTGTCGGGAGCATGCTAAGAATTTCCTGCGATTTACCGCTATTGGAAATCATGATGACAACATCATCTTTATCTATCATGCCCATATCACCATGTAGAGACTCACAGCTGTGTACAAAGAATGATTTTGTGCCCAAGCTGGCAAAGGATGCTGCTATCTTCTTGCCAATATGACCGGTCTTTCCAAGTCCTGTTATTATAAGTCTTCCCTTGCAGTTAAGTATTGCATCTACCGCTTGAACATATGATTCATCCACTTGTTGACTTACTCTGTTAAGAGCTTCAGCCTCGAGCTGAATTTTGACCTTGCACTTTTCAACAATACTATCCATAATCTTCTCCGGCTAAACTTTATTATATTATTTCACAACAGCTCCGGTACCGCGCTCCTGAGTGATGAATACTGCAAGAACCAAGAACGATACCCTTTAAGAGAAGCTGTACTTCAGACGGCATTCCCCAAAGAACAAGACCGTTAGCCAACATGGTCAGTGTAAGGGCACCTATCAGAGTACCACGCACACCGCCGATACCCCCCCGCTGAGATGTACCGCCCAGTACAACAGCAGAGATAACATTCAATTCGTAACCATCGCCAACCGAAGGAGATCCGGAACCGATTCTCGCTGCCATTATTATGCCGCCGATAGCTGTCATAAAACCTGCGAGGAGAAAAACCATTATCTTCTGCCTGTTTACATTAATTCCGCTCATACGTGCAACAACTTCATCGCCGCCTATAAGTCTGGTATATCTTCCGAACAGTGTATATTTTTCTATCAATAGAGCAACGAGGAACAGAATAAGGCCAATTATCAGTATATCAGGTCTCAAGCCAAATATCCTCTTAAAAGGGCTGTCATAGGGGAGCATAGTAATGGTACCCAAGCTAATCCTGGTAACAACTGCTCTTGCTATGGATAGCATACCCAAAGAACAGATGAAGGTAGGTACTTCAAGTTGAGTATGTGCAATTATGACAATTAAATAGCACATCATGCTGACAGCTATTGCCGCCAATACTGACAGAGGCAGGCTGCTAGTTGCAACGTATACCTTGACAGCAACCACGCCGTTTAGCGCTATCATTGAACCTGCGCTCAAATCTATACTGCCTAGCATTCCAATAAATGTTGCACCAAGGGCAGTGACCAGAAGGTCCATAGACGCTCCGCAAATAGTCAGCAGATTGTTGGCAGTAAAAAATCTACCACCGGTAGTAAATGAAAATGCAATAAAGAGTACAATAAATGCGGCAAGAGATATGTTCTTTTTTACAAACACACTGAATTTTTTTGTCTTGGTATCATTCATCACTATTTACCTCTATTTATATTTATTAAACCATTTTGGCGATTACAGTTTCTTCAGTACATTCTTTACCACGTACGAACACACCTGATACTTTACCTGCGCGAAAACAATAGATTCTGTCTGACATTCCTATGAGCTCCGGCAATTCATCCGATATCAGTATAATAGCTTTGCCTTTGTTCTTAAGATATTCTATTATTTTATATATTTCATATTTCGCACCAACATCAACACCACGGGTCGGTGAGTTGATAATAAGTAAATCACTGTTGTTTACTGTCCACTTGGCAATAGCCAATTTCTGCCGATTTCCGCCTGACAGGCTTCCCGCGAGTGTACGTTCCGACGGAGTCTTTATCTTAAGGGTTTTTATCGCATCAAGTGCAATTGATATTTCTTTTTTGGCGTCAATAATAGAACCATTACTTACATTGCTTAAATTGGCTTCGGAAATATTTATAACTAAGTCATACATAAGGACCAAGCCCTCAAGATCTCTGTCCTTAGGTATATACCCGATCTTATTCTTGATTGCTTCCGTTGGATTTTTAAAAGCTACTGATTTGCCTTTATAGATGATTTCACCGGACGTTATAGGAGAACATCCAAAAAGTGCACGTCCGAATTCACTTGACCCGCATCCGCCAATACCGGCTATCCCAACTATTTCTGCCTTGTGAACCGTGAGGTTGATGTTGTCAAAGTCCTTTTCCTTTCCGCCCGACAAACCCTTTGTTTCAAAAATTATATCGGTTATAGAACTGTTGTCATCACTTCTATAACTGGAGCTGGATATGTCACGGCCTACCATATTTTTGATAATCACATCTTCTGTGACGTTTTCATTCATCTTCATTTTTGCAACGAGCTTACCATCACGAAGTATACTGACTCTATCACAAAGGTTATGAACTTCATCAATAAAATGAGAAATATACATTATCGCGATGCCTTCATCACGTTTCTTTCTCAGCAGCTTGTAAAGTCCTTCAACTGATTCCTTTGATACTGCAGCAGAAGTCTCATCCACAAGCAGTACTTTAGGATTGTTGGAGAATGCACGAGCTATTTCTACCTGTTTGCGGGCTTCAAACGGTAATTCACCCACAGTTTCCTTCGGATCTATATTCATATAGCCTAATTCGTCAAGTACGGCCCTAGCGGCTGCATTCATTTTTTTCCAACCAATAAATCCGAACGAATTTGTAAACATGCTGCCACGGCTCATAAAGATATTCTCAGCAACAGTCATGTTATGTGCAAAGTTGGGTTGTTGCATAATAATGGATATACCGTGATTTTCTGCGTAATGCGCATTTATTGAGTTGAAAAGTTCTCCATTGTATATTATCTCGCCTTCGGTACGAGTATAGATACCCATCAATATCTGAAAAAGGGTTGATTTTCCTGCACCGTTTTCGCCGACAAGCCCGTGTATTTCTCCCGGATATATTTCTATAGTATCGTTTTCATTCCAATCCAAAGCTTTTGTTCCGGGAAAATATTTCTTCATACCCTTAAATACAAGAATCGGTTCCAAGATATATCCTCCTCTTCTTAGGTTGTCATTACAGCTTTATATAATAAACACTATATTTTAAATAGTATTACAATTTGTTTATTTTATAGAATACAGTAGCGACCTAATCCACAGGCTGGGTCGCTACTATGGTTATTATTTTGTGAGAATTATCAGGATTAGTCAAGAGAAAGCACGAAGGTGTAGGAAGCATTGGGATTATTGGTCCTGCAGTTGGCTTTCCAGTCAATTGCCGCTTTGTCACCTTGATATTTTGCCTTGAACTCTTCCAGATTTCCGCCGTTGACGTTAAGCAAGTCCAACAGTACCTTTGCTTCGCCTTCATACTCGATGCCATTCAATACATCATAGAGTATGCAGAGTGCGAAACCAGGCATATAATAGTGACCACCGGTTGATGACCAGAGCTCGCCATTTTCCATGGAAGTGATAGCTGGTCCCAGCAGATCCATGCCACCGACCTTAACTTCGGTACGGTTATTCTCTTTTAGTACGTTAACTGCTGCAAGAGCAAGAGAGTCATTATAGCACCATACACCGTCCAGCTCGGGATGAGCGGTCAGCAGGTTACGCATGTACTTGTCGCCGTCCTCAGAGTTCTCCCCTGCCCATTCATACTGAAGCAGAGTTATGTCTTTATGCTCTTCAATTGCCTGTTTCAGACCGGCATAACGGCCTTCAGCAACTGAGGTGTTCTGGAATCCGCCTAAACCGACGATATTCTTACAGCCGCCATCGATGAGGTTCATAGTGATGCCGTAACCAGCAACCTTGTCGTTAGGTCCTATGAAGCAAATGTAATCCTCGCCTGCCTTCAAATCATCGCCAGGCCATCGGTCAATTACCACCGCAGGAATGCCCTTTTCCTTGCATGCAGAAAGTATACCGGGACATACAGATGCATCCTGAGGGGCAAGTATTAGAGCATCAATACCCGCAGACAACATAGCTTCGACATCGGTCAGCTGTTCGGCCTGGTCATTGTTGCAGTCTTCAGCCATCACTGTTACGCCCAGAGCACTGGCAGCTTCGCTTGCGACGTTGGTGCAATTGGTCCAGAACTCGTTATTAGCGGTAGGATAAGTAAAGCCTACAAGGTATTCCTTTCCTGCTTCTGCAGCAGGTTCATTTGGGGTAGGAGCTGGTTCCGGAGTAGAAGGGGTTCCTTGTGAACCGCAAGCCACTACACTCATCATCATCGCAACTACCAAAAGAATTGCTAACACTTTTTTCATTTTCTTTCCTCCTAATATGATTTTTTTCCACTAATACTTTATTTTTTTTATTTGAGTTCAGGTGCATTATATAACGGTATGATATAATTTTCCTTGAGGGGTATATCAACCCAGGAACCGGTCTCCATTGACTTATATGCACCAATGAGAATATCAGTAACAATCGCGCTGACCTCGGGAGAAAGAGAAGGCTCCTTGTCCTTTTCTATACAATCAAGGAAATGGTCAAGCATGGACTTATAGGCCCAGCCGCGTTTGGGGTAAATAGGTACCCAGCGCTTTGGAACATTGCCGTTTGGCTGCATTATATCTTCAGACCAGAAGAGTTGAGGATAACGATATTCCTTAACAATTTCAGGCAGTTCAGTCTGTTTAAAATCTTTATTGGTAAATACGGCTAGAGGAGCACTCTGGAAGGGATTGGTTGCTTCTGAACCGGTGAATATAGTTCCATCACTGCCGTAAATTTCAGAAATGTTGGATACTGCAGGACTATATCTGTCACCACTGATGACACCGGTAGCGCCATTCTCAAATTCAATCATAATCCAGAAGGAATCATCAAGTAATGTATACTCAGCAGGAGTGCATTGACGCTTTATGATACCAATAACACGCTTAGGCATTGAACCCATCAGGAATACCAGCAGGTCAGCACGATGTGCACCAAGATCAAACAAAGCACCGGCACCGGCCTCAAAGGGGTTAGCCCGGAACTTGGTGAATGCAAGCTGCTCATGGTAAAGACCCCAGCCCTCATGCAGTGATGAGCGGCCCATACGGGGTTCACCTATGAAACCATCGTCAATCAGCTGACGTGCAATCCTGTTCTGCTCCCAGAAACGCTGATTGGTGCCTGCCATAAGGAATACTCCTTCCATACGTGCAACTTCGACCATTTTCCATGCTTCCTCGTGGGTGCATGCGAAAGGCTTTTCTACTATTACATGCTTCTTGGCACGCATGGCATCTATGGCCTGCTGTGCATGATAACGGTTAGGAGTGCTTACTATAACTGCTTCGACGTTTTTGTCCTCAAGCATTTCATGGTAATCAGAGCAAGACTTCTCCGGATTCCACTTCTTTGTCATTTTTTCAAGAATCTCTTTGTTGCTGTCACAAAGGGCAGCGAGTTTTGCGTTGGGTAAAGCCTTGATTGAAGGGCAATGACCTATTTCCGCAATGGAGCCGGCACCTATGATACCTACACCTATTTGACGCATTGTCAATCCTCCTTATATAATATCTAATAATTGTTAAAGAAAAACCCGACTCATTTACTCACCGGTAGCAAGCCTTTTTTCAATACGTTCTCTGCTAGGCATTCTGTTGAAAGTGCATCCGCCGGAACGCTGGATGACTAAAGATGCGGTGGCATTGCCGTTCTGCACAGCTCTGTCGATATCTTGATGCTGAACATAAGAAGCCATAAAACCTGCTCCGAAGGAGTCACCCGCACCTGTAAAATCCAGCTGTCCGTGCGATTCTTCACTGTGAGCATTAAAGGGATTGTAATAGACTGGAGCTTCTGCTCCCAATTTATAGAATGCTCCCTTTTCTCCGCAAGTCACCACCACGGTCTTTGCACCTAATGCTACGAGACTGTCGGCGGCTTCCTCTATTGTGTTTCCTGGAAATATGCTTGCCAGATCCTCTGCGCTTGCTTTGACTATAGTGCAATTATTGCAGATTGTTTCAATTACATTCTTACCATACTGCGTATCAACTGAATACCTGATATCGCTGGTAGCCCCCCCATAACCTCCGAGATCAACAAATACTACTTTGCCGTCAACATGCAGCATTTTGATAAGATTCAAGTCTACTTCATAATCCATGGGGCATATCTTGAAGAACTTGCACTCGAGATAATCTTCACATATATCTTCATATCTGATTTTAGGAGTACGACATATATATTCAATGTACTTATCCCCGTTATCACGATATATAAGACGATTGGCAGTTGTGAACTCATATGGCATTACATTTCGCAGATCCAATACATCCAGTTCACCTATGATGTCGGGCATGTCATCTCCATAAAAGGTAACTACACCGACATTTATGCCTTGTGCAGCCATTACGACACTTGAATATGCAACAGGGCTGCCGATAACAGGACCAACAACCCTGCCGTCTGTAAAGTAAATAACTTCCTTCAGTAAAGTTCCGATTACAACGATATCAATTCTATTCACAACTATCAGCCACTTTCTTAATATTTTTTAAAGTTAATGTTCCGGGAATTAACCCTTGATGAACTCTTCAACCAAATCATGGCAGATCTCATCGGGGTGTTGTACGGGAGGATGCTTGAAGAAGTAAGAAGAAGGAGCATCTATTGAGCCTGTTAAACCCCTGTCTAGAGCCAGCTTGCAACAGCGTACCGCATCGATGCTGATACCGGCACTGTTAGGCGAATCTTCAACTTCCAGATGGAGTTGGAGCTTAACGGGAACATTGCCGAACTTAGCGCCCTCGATCAAGATATAGGCGGTCTTCTGGTCGCCTTGGTTGTCAACAAAAGCAAAACCGGGAGCCACAGGAGTATCCTTCCTCTTCAGTATGCTGCTGATGGCATCATGCTTGGTAACATGCTTGGTCTCGCCGCGCATTACCAGATTGATAAAGTCAGTATTACCTGCATAGTTAAGCTGATAGGACTTGTCAATACGGATTCCGCGATCCTCAAACAGCTTGGCAAGAGTGCGATGGACGATTGTTGCACCGATCTGGCTCTTCCAGTCATCGCCGAGGATAGGTATACCGGCTTCTTTGCAGCCTTTTGCAACTTCAGGATCAGAGGCCAGAAGTTCAGGAATGCCGTTTACAACACCAACGTGTGCTTTTTTTGCCGCTTCCATATAGTAACGTGCTGCTTCATGGCTTCCGGTTGGCAAGTTGATAAGAACTACATCAACCTTGTACTGTTTGAAAATCTCAGCTGCGTCAACAGGCATCTGATCGGAAACAGTGAAATAGTCCTTACCATAATAATGCCGAAGGTGTTCAGGAGCACCATCAAGCACAGGACCCATAAAGACAGGGGCGTCGAGGAAAGGAACATCACAGATCTTATATGCAACATTAGGCCAGGCTGAAATAGCTTCACTTACATCCTTGCCTACCTTCTTTACATCCACATCAAAGCCGCATACTACCTGGATGTCACTTGGTACATATCCACCCAGATTGTAGTGCATGAGACCTCCAACCTCTTTAGCTACCTTCTCATCCCCATAAAAAAACAACCCTTCAACAAGAGACTTGCTACAGTTGCCAACACCGGCAATAGCAAGATGAATTTTCTTTCTTTCCATGTGTATTTCTCCTTTTTCGCTTAATATTTAGCGAAAACCCATCGGGGATCGCGTACTGTTAATAATACTTACAGATTACATCTTTTTACTTAAATTATTGATATTACTGATTCTGAATTTGTCCAAATTTTCTTATTACATAATATTAAAACAAATGGAATTTATGCTGAGATTCATAAAAAATATTAAAGCATCATATTGTTTTATTAGCTATTGGCTTACTTGGATTTATTCATCATGTGAGCAATATAATATACAGACACCTTAATACCTTAACAACACTTTGTATTTATTCTTAGTTAAACGATATATAATTAAAAAAATCCTCTTTGCATTAATTAACAAAGAGGATTCTTTGAAACCTATTTTTCCCTATCAGCAGAACCGTCTCAACGCGGCTCGAGTTTTCGCCATGAATGTCGTGACTCTGCGTAATCGTGTTTCCCAGCTTGATCCATTAGAGTATCCTGTAGTATCACAATATGAAATACAGGTATGTAAAATATTACCACTTATTATGGACTTTTTCCGCGAAGCCCAAGAAATCTTTAAATTCAACAACTGCTTGATCATCCAGGATTGCTTTTCCATTAAAGTATCCAAATACTTGGTGCTGATCACTTTCAAGAACAGCTACCTTTGTTTTGGATGAACGATCCAGGATTGGGTTAAAACTTGACTCAAATCGTCCGTCATTGGAAGTAAAAGTCCACGGTTTCATGTAATCAGGCTGCCCATTTTGAAGACTTGGTATTAGAAACTGAACACGGTCCAGCTTATGTGCCTTACCTTTATAGAAAATCATGTTCTCGCTTGCTTTGGATGTATCCCCAAATCCATAGCCTAAATTGAACCCAAAGAGGTCATTCCCGATTTTGCCATTAGCTGCACTCCAATACCAGGTGTTTTCATAGGTCCATACACCTCGGCCCCAATCTAAGATTCCGTACGAATTCTCAGGTATAAAGTGATGGACTGTGTCATTGCAGTGAACTGTACCTTCTGCCTTCATTCCGATAATTTTTTGATTGTAGTAAAAAGCTTTAGGGTTTTCCAGGTATGGAGTAGCGATGACCATGGTATCATCGTACATTTCAGTCAGGAGGATATCTGCCTTCAACGATTCTTGTTTATTAAAGTTAGGTATGGAAACTAAAAGATGGCGACGGTTGTTTTCATGGCAGATGTGTATTTCCATATTAGGTTTTTGTACATGAATATCTCCCGATTTTGAACTGGAGGGTAATCCAAGCTTTCCAAACGTAAAAAAGGACATGGGGCTGAATGTGTGTTCAGTCTTAGCATTAAAATCCAGAAATGTAGCGCTCAGTAAACTCATGTAACTGTTATCCGCTACGGTGAGTGCTAAACCAAACGAATCGTTGGTTATTAAATAGTAATCCCATTCTTTGATTCGCAGAGGGTTTGCTTTAATAGCTTTACGATTGTATGATTTGACCAATTGATAGGCATAACCCGCCTGATTTAGTTTCCCTTGATTATTTAATAATTCACCGGTTGTTAAGATGTTTTGTTTCATCATGATCCCTCAACTTTCTTAATCTCATTATAAGTCTGTGAAATAAATAAAGTTATCCAATTTACCAATGTGTTTCAACCAAATATTTTCTCACCGCATTTTTGACATTCAGTTCTGTGAACAGAAACTATATTTCCGCATTTAGGACATGCCCATCTGGATTCTTCATTATCGATAAATTTTTCAATACCGCTTTCCTTAATATAGTTAAGATTTTCGAGCATGCTCATGTGATATTTTGTTTTGTATCTTTTATCGAGCTGTTTAAGCCTGTTGCAAGGCATTTTATCACATTCAAAGCAAAATTCCGACTTATTTTCCTTTATTACATGACAGTTTTTAATTGTACAGCTGACACAGCCTGTTGGTTTATTTCTTATGTCAATATCATTGCGGCAGCCTGCACACTTGTTTTTTTCCCTTTGATAACCGATGCATAATCTGCAGTTCATTCCGCATGGAGCAATTAATTCCTTTTTCATTTCATTCATAACAAAACCCCCTTTAACTAAATATTACACGACATGATGCGAATTAGTGCAATCACCTCAGGTCCTTAATCATAATAAAATCTTCATTCCCCACATGGTCAAGTTTTTCATTTATTATATTACATATACAAAAATAATTCTATATAATTTAAACATCTATTTAGGATGCAATAGATAATTCGAAAAATTATTTAAGTTCAAGTTTTTACATCACTCTCCAAAGGAATATGCCATTAATTCTATATTTCTGATTTACCATTGTTTACAAGAAAGATTCAAGCTATTACTCTTTTTAGCGAAATTGTTGAGATGAACCGCTTGGTGTTTCACCAGGACTAAAAAAAGGCTATTGGCATAAAAGCCAAGAGCCTATTGGAGGACCTATTAATAATTAATTAGAATACTCCTTTTTTGTCTTCACTCTTTTTTATTTCACTTTTGACATATTGTAATTCTTGGTTTTCTACAGATGTAGAACTATTTGACCCTGGAACAGAATTAGTCATGTTTCCAAGGCTTGATTTATTAGAAATATTTGCAGTTAGTTCAGCACCTAAAATCACACTTTTGCTTGCAACATTATTCATATTCTGCTTAGCATTTTGAATTTCTGTCTGATCAATTGATTTTGAATTTTTAATACTAGGAGTATTTCCATTTATATTATTTGTCATATTGTTGCCTCCATTTATATTTTAAAA
>Ga0208458_1003456_pt1 | contig 10670 bp, 8 predicted proteins | sample AD_UKC085_MetaG_FD_184432 | JGI IMG/M metagenome (GOLD analysis project Ga0208458, IMG submission 184432) | Active sludge microbial communities of municipal wastewater-treating anaerobic digesters from USA - AD_UKC085_MetaG (SPAdes) (version 2) | ecosystem: Engineered > Bioreactor > Anaerobic >... | reverse complement strand
ATGATTCAGAAACTGTGACGGTTCAAATGGGACTTATTAAAACAAAGGTTAAAAAAGCAGACTTGGTGAAAATTAAGTCTGATGAGGAAGTTAAACAAAAGACCGGCACATCCGGGATGGTTAAACTAAAAACTACATCCATCAGTCCTGTAATTGACTTAAGAGGATATAATCTTGATGAGGCACTGATGGAGCTTGATAAATATCTGGATGATGCCTTTATGTCAAATTTAAACGAAGTTCAGGTAATTCACGGCAAGGGGACGGGAGTGCTTAGAGAGGGAGTAAGCCAGTTTCTTAGAAAACACAAGAATATTAAAGAATCAAGGCTGGGGACCTTCAATGAGGGAGGCGATGGCGTCACCATCGTAAAATTAAAATAACAAGAGAAATAAAAAATCCTTCAATGAACTTTTTGAAAGACTGAAGGATTTGCAATAAGATAAAAGGGTCGAAAGCGTTACAGAAATTATTTGTGAAAAATTTATGGCAAACAGGGAAGAAGCAGGGGAAAATCACGTAAGGGGATCAAGTTATGAATGAAGAAAACAAATGCAGCAAAAAGGCAGTAATTAAATATGCGGGAGCATTCATAGCCTGGGTTGTCGGCTCCGGATTTGCAACAGGCCAGGAAGCATTGCAGTTTTTTTCAAGCTACGGATACATGAGCTATGGAGTTCTTTTGATTAATTTTATAGGATTTTTGTTCCTGGGCCAGGTTTTATTGATTACAGGCTATGAACATAAAAATGTAGTATCATTCAATCATTTCAAATACTTTTGCGGTGAAAAGATTGGTGCAGCCTATTCAGGGCTGATTCCCTTCACACTGATTTTGATTATGCCCGTTTTATTGTCCGGCGCAGGATCTACTCTAAATGAGTACTATGGTGTTAACCGGTATTTGGGCTCTGCAGTAATGGCTGTATTGGTTCTAGCCACCTATTTGATAGGATTTGAACGCTTAGTTAAGATTATCTCTGCCATAGGGCCGGCTATCATCATTTTTTCATTGCTTGTGGGAACCATAAGCATAGCAAATGATTACGGCAGTTTTGCAGAAGTACCAAAATACCGGTACCAGCTCAGCAAGCTGCAGACAGCTCCCCATTGGACCATAAGCGCAGTTTTATATTTATCGCTTAATTTTCTCAGTGGAAGTGTGTATTTTACGGAACTGGGAAAATCGGCAGATAAGAGGAATGATGCAAAATACGGTGCACTGTTTGGAGCTCTTGCAATAATTTTGAAAATTGCAATCATGAATACTGCAATTTTGTTGAATGCAGAAAACATCTCCACACTGGCAATACCGGTATTATATCTTGCAAGAAAGATTTCTTATATATTAGGAGCTGTTTTCTCTCTTGTGCTGATTCTGGGCATGTTTTCATCCTGCTCAGCTATGCTCTGGTCTATTTGCAGCCGATTTACACGAGGAGGGAAAAGAGGAAACAGGATATTTGCAGTTTCTATCACAATTATTGCATTTGTGTTGAGTTTATTCTCATTCGGCGAGCTTATAGGTGTTTTTTACCCCATTGTAGGATATGTGGGTTTGATATTTATTGGCTCTGTAATATATAAGGGAATAAAAAACAATGTGATTAATAAATCAGAAGCAGCTGATAAACAAGTCTTATAAAGTGAGGAGAATATTATGGAAAGAAAAATAAGCAGTTTTCATTGTCCAAAGTGCGGAAAAGTGATGGAAGAGGGATTTATTCATTCTCCCAAGCAGATAATGTGGTCCGTAGACGGCGTACCCAGATTATTTGACATATATGATGAATATTTAGTTCCAATGTCCTTTAGAAGATCAATCAAAGTACCTGCCCTGAGATGCAAGGAATGCAAAATTACACTCTTCGAGTATTAATTTCTTTTCTTAATGAGAATAAAGGGGGATTTCTTTGCCTTTATATAGTGCATATGATATATAAATTTTCATTTACATGCATTAAATATTATAATAAAATGGAAATTACATAAAATAGAAAACCGGTAACATATTTGGAGGGTTTATGGAAAGAGAAATAGTAAGGTTGGATATGGCAAGAGATTTTGCGGCATTTGAGGAATTGTCGGTAATTTCTTTCGGCCAGGCAACCAACTCTAAGAAGGAAATGTATGAATGGCTGTTTGATAAAAACCCTTACAATAAATCAGGGAATATGATGTATTTATTAAAGGAGGGGGATAAGGTAATAGGCTGTGACGGGCTGCTGCCTAACGAACTTTACGTTAATGGAAAAACTCTTTTAACTGCCCATTCGGTAAAATCAATGACTCATCCGGACTATAAAAGGCAGGGTATTTTCAGAACTATGACGGAAAATTCCTGTGAGAGAGGAAAAAAGGACGGGGTTGATGTGGTAATAGGCCTGGCAAACGACCAATCCTATCCTGCCTATCAAAGATTCGGCTGGCCTACACTTTTTGAAAAAGAGGTTTATGTAAAGCCCATACTTATTAACAATATTCTTAAAAGAAGAATAAAAATAGGCTTTTTAGCCGAGCTTGGAAATTCTATTTATGCTTCATTTATGAAAAACAAACTTAAGGGGCAGATGGACAAAGAGATTGAATTTGAAATACTTGACAGGGTACCTGAAAAAATTCAAAAATGCTGGGATAAATACAAATCCAAGTATAATGTTCTTTTGGTAAGAGATTTTAAATACTTAAACTACAGATACAATGAAAGGCCGGATATTGATTATACAACTCTTCTTGCAAAACTTGACAATGAAATAATCGGCTTTGCAATACTTCATAATGCAGTTGCAAACGGCTCCAAAATGACCTCTGCTGTTGAGTTTTTCACAGACCCCTTTAATAAAAGACTCATAAGGGCATTAGCAGACGGAATTGCGAGCTATTGCTATGACAAGGGTATTGAATATGCTGTTATAGGAACAGGACTATTCGGCCAATACAGGGATGTTCTTTTGAGCAACGGATTCATGGTAACAAGAAAGCCTCCAAAGAACAATATGATGATTGCCCATATTCTATCCGATAAAGTGAGCCTTGATGAGATTACAGGTCATGAAAAATGGCATATAACTCAGGGGGACGGTGAAACAGAGCTTGACCTGTAAGCTGCCGTCTCATGAAATAATATAAACCAAAGCCGGTGTCATTCTGAAAAGTAACACTTATTAAGACAGCCCAACAGATGCATCTGTTTTAAGTTGACACTTTAAAATTGCTGTGTTATTATTGTGACTACAAAATGATTGTAAATGCGCCAATCCGTTGATAATATGGGCGTATTAAGATGTTATGCGATTAGAATCGTGGAGGAGAAAGAAATGGATTTTAAAGAGAAAGTAGCTGAGATTTTCACATCAATAGAAACAGAGATGTCGATTGATGATGCTCTTCAATTAATAGAGATACCACCCAGTGCTGATATGGGAGATTATGCGGTACCTTGTTTTAAATTTGCAAAGAAATACAGGAAGTCTCCTGCAGCAATAGCAAATGAAATGGTTGAAAAAATTGGTACAGCAGAGGAGTTTGAAAAAATTGAGAGTGTGGGACCCTATGTAAATTTCTTTGTTAATAAATCTCAATTTGCCCAGAAGGTTTTGAAAAGAGCATTTGAAGAAAAAGAGAACTTCGGAAGCACAAATGTGGGAGAAGGAAAGACCGTAATAGTTGAGTTTTCATCTCCAAATATTGCAAAACCATTCCATATCGGTCACATACGTTCAACATTGATAGGTTATGCCTTATACAACATTTATACATATATGGGATATAATACTGTAGCAATAAACCATTTGGGCGATTACGGAACACAGTTCGGAATGCTTATTTCTGCTTATAAAAAATGGGGAACACCTGAAGTTATAGAAGCCATCGAAAAAGATCCAATAAATGAGTTGATGAAGCTGTATGTACGATACAACCAGGAAATTGAAACTCATCCGGAATACCAGGAAGAAGCCAGATACTGGTTCAAGCAATTGGAAACAGGCAATGAAGAAGCACACAAATTATGGTCATGGTTCAGGGAAGTAAGTTTAAAGGAATTCAACCGGGTATATGACATGTTCGGAATTAAATATGATTCCTTTGCGGGAGAAAGCTTTTATTCAGACAAAATGCCGGCAATAATTGATGAATTGGAAGACAAATGCCTGCTTAAGGATTCTGAGGGAGCAAGAATTGTAGAACTTTCCCAGTACGGTCTTACTGATGCTCTTATTCAAAAGAGCGACGGGTCCACTTTATATGTAACAAGGGATGTGGCGGCTGCAAAATATAGAAAAGATACATATGATTTTTACAAGAATATATATGTGGTCGGTGCACAGCAAAAATTGCATTTCGACCAGTGGAGAAAAATAATTGACTTAATGGGATATGACTGGGCATATGACTGCGTGCATGTAATGTTTGGAACCGTCAGTCTGGAAGATGGTTCTTTATCGACAAGAAAAGGAAGAGTTGTATATTTAGAGGATGTTTTAAACAAAGCAATTGAAAAAACTACTGAAATTATAAACGAAAGAAATCCAAACCTGGAAGACAGAGAGAAGGTTGCAAAGCAGGTTGGAATAGGTGCGGTAATATTCCAGGAACTTTTCAACAACAGGATAAAAGACTATGTATTTTCCTGGGATAAAACATTAAGCTTTGAAGGTGAAACAGGACCTTATGTGCAATACACATATGCAAGAACCTGCAGTCTTCTTCGAAAGGCAGATGTGGAAATAGATGACGACGTTGATTTTTCAGTTTTCACAGACAGCGATTCATTTAATGCAATTAAAAAACTTGAAGGTTTTAAGGAAGCTGTTTTAAATGCTCATGACAAATACGAGCCATTTATGGTAACCAGATATATCGTCGGTCTTGCCCAGGAATTTAACAGGTTCTATCATGAATGCCCAATTATTACAGATGATGAAAGAGTTAAAAAAGCAAGACTGCTTCTTACCCTCACAGTTAACAGGGTGCTTAAAAAAGGCATGGAACTTCTGGGAATGGAAGCGCCTGAAAAAATGTAGCAACAACAACTATTAATATAAGGAACGCTGAGCGTTCCTTTTTTACATGTCTTTATAACCGGGCAGCTGGGGGCGATTCATAAAAAAATATTACATAAGTGTCAAATTCTATCAATTTCCAACAAATCATTTCAAGCTTCTACATTGAGTACAAATTTAACTTGCCGTATAATATATTATAGGACAAGGAGGTGTGAAATGAAACGGGAATATTATCTGACTATTTTAATAATACTATGCATATTTTCTTACTTTATGATGTTAAAAACCAGCATTACAGCAGTTGCAGAGGATAAACAAAATTATTACAATTTACCCCAGGAACCAATAATAAAATTATTTATATATGACTACAGAGATTCATTTATCCGGGAAAAACAATTGACCTCGTTCGTGCAAAATCTGACTGGTCTCGAATACAACTGCTGCCGGTTTCTTATTGAAGAAAGCAAGGGAAAATACATAGACCCGTTTATTGTACTGGGTGTAATAAAAAGAGAAAGTGATTTTAATCCAAATGCCATGGGTTCCGGAGGAGAGCTGGGGCTTGGCCAGCTTATGGAGAACACAGCAGAAATTATCGCAGGAAACTTGGGATATTCATATAGACATGAAATGCTTTTAGACCCGGAATTCAATTTAAAACTTACCATAACACAACTTTCATATCTTCAGAGGGTTTACGGTAAGGACATGCATAAGGTATTAACTGCATACAACAGAGGTCAGCAAGGGCTTGAAAACTATATGAAAGCTGAAGATGAAAGAGGGGTAAGCGACTATTCATTGAAGGTTTTACAATTTGCATCTGATTTTAAGGAAGAGTTCGAAAAATCGTCTAAGCTGTATGAAGAGCTTATGATTGTTAAAGAGTAGAAAGTTATTATTCTTTATTAAAGCATTTGATAATTTATATAATTGAATGTATAATGGAATCGCAGCCAGACTGCGAATTCTTTTTGTGAACTAACACAATTGCTTCAAGCGATAGCGAAGCAGGAATGAATGGCAGGTCACATGCAAAGAATGCCAAATTTGTGCAGCTAAAAAGCGCATAAGGAGTTGCATTTTCCTGCAATGAGGAGATTATATGCAAGATAGAATAAATAACCTGCTGAGTTTTTGCTATAATGACACAAACAGCATTGAATTTCAGCTGTTTTTAATTACTGTCAAATGCCTTATCCCATATGAGGAAAGTATAGGATGCAGGTTTGATAAAGATAGGTATAAAAAGGAAATTGAGCTATTTGAGCACTATATGAACGGCAGCGACAAAACGATTGACCTGCTGCTTAAGAATAAAAATCCGTCTGATATAGAGGATGAACTTTTAGAGTATAAAATTATTCCCATTGTGCTGTCAAATACTATATGGGAAAATGTCATCCATGAGGTTTTAAATGCAGTATTATTTTACACTATTAATAAAAAATCTATCTTAAATGCCTTGCTTATTTCATCTGCGGTTCATGAGTTTATGAAAAACAATGATCTTGAAAGCATTGAAACTTTGTCCAGGGAAAGGATTATTGATTTCTCAGTTAAGGAGATTCTTGCAAAAAATGGAATAAGGGTAGAAAAAGAATATTTAATTGAATTCGAAAAAGAAAGAATAAAAATGATTGCCAGACCTATGCTGTTTGGAGGCAATGGCATTAACTTCTATAAGGTGTTAAATTACATATTTGATAAGGAAACTGAACGTCCCGGAGGAAATAAGGCCGGCATAACAAACAGCTTTTCCATGTATTTGGATAAACTAAGAAAAGGTTTAATAAGTCCTGAAAAATTGATGATACCTGATAAAATTCCCGATATTAAGGAATGCTTAAAATATCCTGCATTTAACCATCCGCTTTTAGGCAGGTGCAAGGTTGTAAAGAGAACTGAAAACGAAGCAATAGTCAGGAATAAATCCGGGCTTATGAGGATTAGAATATGAAAATATTGTTGGCAGCACTGGATTCGAAATTTATTCATGCAAATTTAGCCCTGCGGTATTTGAAAAAATACTGCAGTGGTTTTGATATTGAAATAAAAGAATTTACCATTAACCAAAAGCAGGAATACATACTTGGGGAAATTTTGGATGCAGATGCGGACCTTGTTTGTTTTTCATGCTATATATGGAATATTGATTACATAAATGATATTTCATATGTATTAAAGGAAGCAAAAAATAAAGCCGGGATATTATACGGTGGTCCTGAGGTATCGTTTGAAGTAAAAAAGATGATGGAAGACAAGCCATTCATTGATTATATAATTTTTGGAGAAGGGGAGGAAACATTTAAAGAATTTCTTGAAGAAATTCAAAACCCGGACCCGAAACTTCATAAAATTAAGGGTCTGGCTTTCAAAGAAAACAATGAAATAATTATAAACCAAGGAAGAGAGCTTATAGAAAATCTTGACATAATCAGTTACCCCTATGAAGAGGATGATGACTTTGAAAATAAAATAATATACTATGAATCCTCAAGGGGATGCCCTTTTTGCTGCAGCTTCTGCATGTCATCCATTGATAAGAAAATGAGATTTTTTTCAATGGAAAGAGTAAAAAAGGACTTAAAAATGCTTTTAAATACAAAGGCCAAACAGATTAAGTTTGTGGACAGAACATTCAATGCAGATTACAGGCGGTCAATGGAGATAATTCAGTATATTGTGGAAAACAACAAAAGTAACATGACAATTCACTTCGAAATTACTGCTGATATTATTAATGATGAGTTCGTGAATTTTATCGGTAAAATGCCTGTCAATATGTTTCAGTTTGAAATGGGGGTTCAATCATTAAATGAAGATACTCTTTTTGAAATAAACAGACATATGGATAAAGGCAGATTTACCCGCGTGGTTAGTGAAATAGGAAAGAATAGGAATGTACATATGCATCTGGATTTGATTGCAGGGCTGCCCTATGAAGATTTTGAAAGCTTCAAAAAATCATTTGACGGAATACATAGTCTTAACGCTGAGAAAATTCAGCTGGGATTTTTAAAAGTTCTGAAGGGGACGAAAATATATAAAGATATAGAAAAACACCGGATCAAATATACAAAAAAACCACCATATGAAGTAATATCAACGAAATATATGAGTTTGGAAGACTTGCTCATGCTAAAAAACATTGAAGAACTGGTTGATAAATATTATAATGAAAAATATTTCAGCAATTCCTTGAAATATATAATTAATAACTTATTTCCTGAATCTGCTTTTGAGTTTTACAGTTCATTCAGCGTATACTGGAAGGGAAATGATTTATACAACAAAGCTCACAGCAGGAAAGATCTTTATAAAATATTGTATGATTATATTAAATATTCAAACAGGATGAAAGACGAATTCATTCAAGCTTTAAAATTTGATTATATATTCAATAACCAATATGAAGAACTGCCTGATTATTTAAACAGGGAGTCTGAAGATAAGCTTAAAAATATAAAGCGTCTTTTGGCAAATGACAGAGAATTTAAAAATAATTACTTCTCTTCAATGGAAGGGAAAATTATAAATGATTTCAGAATTGCTGAAATCGGGGAAAATAATATATTATTTGTATATAGGGACAAGGAAAATATTTTTAACAGATGCGAAACGTATGTTGTTAATAACATAGGAGAGATAGGAAATGAAAAGAGATAAATATTTTGAAGAGTATTTCTTGAAAAAAAGAAATGATATTTCGTTTATCAGCTTAAAAAAAGGCACGGCAGTAAGCTTCAAGGGTAAAACATATATTACGAAAATAGAGCTGCCTGTACCTGTTAGAATCGAAAAACTTTTGGAAGACATAAATAAACAGGATGAAATAGACGGCATAACACTGAACAATATTATTGACGGGATAATATATATTTTAGGAACCGACAACAATTTCAAATATAAACAGGATTATAAGGAAATGTTTGAAGCGTTAAATTTCGAGTTTCTTCCTTATATTATTTATATAATTAATAATGGCATTAAGACAGAAGATAGTGTTATTTACGGAAAAGCCTTAATTAATAATGAGGAAAATGAAAAAACCTGCTTTATTTACGCCTCTTGTCTGGAAAAGATGGGGATGGAGCTGCACGAAAAAGGAAATGATCAAAGCCGGTATTTCCTGGAAGAAGCCAATTTATATTTTGAGAAATGCCTTGATTATAATGATAAGTTTTCGCTTGCTTATTATAAGTTAGGTTATTATTATAAAAGGAAGCAGCAATATGTAAAAGCTCAGCTCATTTGGCAGAGACACCAGGAGTTGGATGATGATGATTTAAGAATAGAAGAAATAAGAAATGAACTGCTCCAACTAAAACCCTATGTTGATTATGAAAACGGCTATAATTTAGTATTAAAGGAAAGACCGGAAGAAGGTCTGGATTTATTGCTGCCCCTGGTCAAGGATTTTAGCGGCTGGTGGAACCTGTTGTTTTTCATAGGCCTTGCATACAGAGCTCTGGGCGAGTATGCTATTGCAGAAGCATATTTCGAAAATGTGTTAAAAATTGACAATCTGCAAAAGGATGCATTAAATGAATTGGGATTGTGTAAAATATGCAGGGGTAAATATGTTGAAGCAGCAGAACTGTTCTCAAAGCTTTTAAGTATTGACCCGGGCAAATGTGAGGTTTTCTGCAACAGGGCAGCAGCTTATTTATATAACAACCAGCTTGACAGAGCAAAAGAAGATATTCAAACAGCATTGAAAATATCTCCCAATGATCCTGTGGCGCTGAGCATCAAGGAAGAATTAGATAGGATATGATATGAAGTTTTGATATTGATTCCCTTTTGCTTAAACCAAAAAAACAAATATAAATCAGCGAAAAAACCAGGAAAAAAAATGGGGAAAAAATACGTAAAAATTATTGACTTTAATCTTTAGTTATGATAAACTAACAAAGCTGTCACAAAAGACAAGGGCGTAAAAGCCTTACAGAAAATGGCAGTTGACAGAGAAAACACTCTGTGTTAGACTTTGATTCCTGTCCAAAAAAGCGGACAGGGAAAAAAGAAAAAATTGACAGTTGACAATGTCCAAAAGGCATGATAGACTGTTCAAGCTGTCCTAAAAAAACAGCAGGATGAAGGAAATTGAACCTAGACAATAAAACAGCATAAGAAACCTTTGAGTTCGTAACGAATTTCAAGAAATTGAGAAGGAAGTTGCGACGAAGTTCTAAAGAAAAAAGTAAATTTGAACAAACAAAGAAAAGCTGAGAAAAATCTCAGCAGCTAAGCGAAAGCTTGAGCACAGAATATTAAACGAGAGTTTGATCCTGGCTCAGGACGAACGCTGGCGGCGTGCCTAACACATGCAAGTCGAACGAAGCATAGCAATATGCTTAGTGGCGGACGGGTGAGTAACGCGTGAACAATCTGCCCTGTACAAAGGAATAGCCTCGGGAAACCGGGATTAAAACCGTATGACACTTTAGTATCGCATGATAAGAAAGTCAAATCGATTAGAGGTATGGGATGAGTTCGCGTCTGATTAGCTGGTTGGCGGGGTAACGGCCCACCAAGGCGACGATCAGTAGCCGGCCTGAGAGGGTGAACGGCCACACTGGAACTGAGACACGGTCCAGACTCCTACGGGAGGCAGCAGTGGGGAATATTGCACAATGGAGGGAACTCTGATGCAGC
>Ga0208458_1003449_pt1 | contig 10688 bp, 8 predicted proteins | sample AD_UKC085_MetaG_FD_184432 | JGI IMG/M metagenome (GOLD analysis project Ga0208458, IMG submission 184432) | Active sludge microbial communities of municipal wastewater-treating anaerobic digesters from USA - AD_UKC085_MetaG (SPAdes) (version 2) | ecosystem: Engineered > Bioreactor > Anaerobic >... | reverse complement strand
TTTGGGGGTCAGGTCTTTAAAATTTGCGTTTTTCGGGGGAAGACTATTTTACCCCGTGATCCCCTGCCAGCCTAAGCTGGCTCTTAATCAAGGCACAGAGAGAGTCTCGTATTTCCGTGTGTCTGGGAATCGGCGCCTTTGCCCCTACTTTAGGGTTTATATAAATGTCGTGATTTGCGCCGCGTCGATACAGATAGCATCCCGAAGCGTTTAGCATGCGGATGAACTCCCTCCGCTTCAAACGGCCAGCTCCAGGGGGATCCTCTCCGCGGAAGGGGGAATGAACGGGACGTCCTCGGTATCCATCAGCATTCTATAGGCATCCTGAATGTTGCGCTTCAGATCTTCGAGGGTTTCCGCCTGACTGAAAACCCCCGGAATCTCCACCAGTCTTCCGACGTACCAGCCTTCATCCATCCAATATTCCAACGTAAACTGCTTCATATGAACCTCTTGTTCTTTTTTCGTGCTTTTGGGGGCATTTTTGGGGGTCAGGTCTTTAAAATCAGCGTTTTCCCGCATGAGGGGCATCGCAGGTCCGCGGGCAGACGTTCGCCGCATTCGCACACCCAGCCGATCCGGCGGGCGGGATTGCCGGCCATGAGGGCGTGGTCGGGGACGTCCTTCGTCACCACGGCGCCGGCGCCGATGAAGGCGTAGCGGCCGATGGTGTGGCCGCAGACGATGGTGCAGTTGGCCCCCAGGGTGGCGCCGCGCTTCACGAGGGTGGGGCGGACCTGGTCCATCTTGCCGATCTCGGCCCGGGGGTTGTAGATGTTCGTGAAGACCATGGAGGGGCCGCAGAAGACGCCGTCTTCGAGGGTGACGCCTTTATAGACGGAGACGTTGTTCTGGATCTTGCAGCGGGCGCCGATGACGGTATCCGGGCCGATGACGACGTTCTGGCCGATGTTGCAGTTCGCGCCGATTTTGACGCCCGAGAGGACGTGGGAGAAGTGCCAGATCTTGGCGCCGGGGGCGATGGCCACGTTGTCGTCGACGATGGCGGTGGGGTGGATGAAGGCGCCGGGGTAGGCGTTGGCCAGCCGCCCGCGCCACTCGCGCCGCTCCTCGCGCCGTCCGCGCCACTCCTCGCGCCGCCCGTTTGGCCCGCTTGGCTCCCTTGGATCGTTTGGATCGCTTGGCCCGCTTGGCTCCCTTGGATCGTTTGGCCCGCTTGGCTCCCTTGGATCGATTTCCTGGCGGACCGGTTGCGCGGGAGTGACGGAACGAGGGGGCGCGGCGGAAGAGGCGGAAATGGAAGATGCGGCACGGGTGAGATCACCCTCGGTTCTTCCGACCGCGATTCTTCCTGTCTCTTTTTCCTCCAGTGATCTCTGGCTGCATTCCAGGATTTTCAGGACCCGCAGGCCTTCTTCGCCGGAGGTGAGGGGCGGGGCGCCGCTCCGGATGGCCGTGAGGAACGCCTCGCATTCCGCCTTCAGGGGCTCTTTCCAGATCGGAGCGATATCAACGGGATGGCACTCGGCTTTGTTTGGCACGGGCAGGCCGTTCTGCCAGTCGATCGTGTGGGGGTAGTGGACCAGTTTCCTTTCGACGGTTTCCGTGTCGTCGAAAACGAGCATGCCGTTGCCGCCCACGATGACAAGTTTCTGCTCCTTGAAGGGGTTGAGCCAGCTCACGAAGATGTGGGCCCCGATGCCCGAGGGAAACTTGAGATTCGTCATGGTGACGTCGGGAATGCGGGCATGGAGAAAGTTGTTGCCCACGGAATCGACATAGCAAGGTTCTTCGCCGGTGATACTGAGGATCAGAGAGATGTCGTGGGGGGCGAAGGACCAGAGGATGTTCTCTTCCCGGCGGATCTTGCCCAGGGAGAGGCGGCGGGAGTAGATGTACTGGAGGCGGCCGATCTCCCCGGCGCGGATCATCTCCTTGAGGCGGATGACGGCGGCGTGATAGTGCAGGATGTGGCCGACGAAGAGCGTCCGGCGGCGCTCCGCGGCGAGGCGGACCAGGGCTTCGCCGTCGGTGTGCGTGAGGGAGAGGGGCTTTTCCACGAAGACGTGCTTGCCGGCCTGAAGGGCCGGGGCGGCGATGGCGTAGTGGAGGGCGGCCGGGGCGGCGATGACGACGGCGGCGATCTCCGGATCGTTCAGGACGGCGGCCATGTCCGCGGTGACGGCGACGTCCGGATAGGCCTTGGCCATCTCTGCACGGATCGACTGGGCGCCGTCGCAGACGGTCCTCAGGACGCCCAGTTGGTGGAAATTGCGGACCAGGTTCTTGCCCCAGTAGCCCGCGCCAATGACGGCGATGGGGGCGCCGGGGGTCAGGGGGGAGACGGGGGTCAGGTCTTTAAAATTAGCGTTTTTCGTCATGGCTATGGTGTCTGAGCGCCCGGCAAACGGAGGTGTAGTGGACACCCAGGAATTTCGCGATCTCCTTCTGTTCGTATCCGTAGGTGACGTAGCTGGCAATGATCGCCTCATTCCGCTTCCGCCTTGTCTTCCAATCTCCGAAGATCTCCCGCAACGGCGGGCGGTTGGCATAACGCTGCAATTTGGGAATTTCCTGGACGGATTTCTTCTCCGGTATGGCCTCCTTGAGGCGATCGATGAAAGTTTCTTTCCCGAGGAATATCTGGGACTGCAATTTCGACCAGGGCGATTCCTTGCCGATCCCGGCAGCGACAAATTCGCGGTAGCCCTGTCGGGCAGACGCCTCGTCAGGACCAAACTGGCTGAGGAGCCAAGATGGAATTGTATCTCCCGCCGGGAGAGGCAATCCTGGCGGAATCGTATCTCCCGCCGCAAGAGGCAATCCCGGCGGAATCGTATCTCCCGCCGCAACGGGAAATCCCGCCGTGGCGCGATAGCTGCTCCAGGGCCAGTCTTCGGGCCTGACGACCATCCCGGCCCGGACAGGATTCAGGACCACGTAGCGGGCCAGTTCCAGCAGATAACTCTCGCGATCGACCACAATCGCCTTGAAACGCCCCTGCAAAAGATGCCCCACCGTATCGTGGCGCTTGTTATGGGCCTGGCAGAAGGTGGCGTTCAGGTGGTGCATCCCTTTGGAGAGATTCGCCTCGGGCGTTTCGATCATCAGGTGGTAGTGGTTCACCATCAGACAATAGGCGTGGCACGCCCATTGGAAGCGATCGAGAGTCTTGCCCAGGAGATCCAGAAACTTGCGGTTGTCCCAATCGTCGTGAAAGATCCTCTGGCGTCCGTTTCCGCGCGCGGTGACATGATAGACGGCGCCGGGAAACTCAATGCGCAGTGGTCTTGCCATCACCCATACCCCAAAGAGAATTCAATCTCTGTACCTTTCTGCCTGGCAGCGCGTCGCCGCGTCGTAGAGCAGTCGTAGAGCATCACCCATCCTCCAAGGCGGATTCAACCTCAGTACCCGACACCACACCGGCACCTTACCGACACCGCACCTACCCAGCACCGACACCACACCGGCGCCTTACCGGCGCCTTACCCTACCCCCTCCAAAAACTAACTTCAATTTCAGCATCCCCAAAAAACGCTAATTTTAAAGACCTGACCCCATTGATGCCTATTCCTTTATACGATAAACGTGGTGATGTGCCTCCGTATCGGCGCGATGAGCCTGAAGATCGGCGGCGACGGCATCAAGCTTTGAAGACACCTTGTCAAGCTTGGAGGACACCTCGTCAAGCTTGGAGGCTGTCTCGTCACCTTTGGCAGCGACGGCATCAAGCTTGGAGGAAACCTTGTCAAGCTTGGAGGCTGTCTCGTCACCTTTGGCAGCCACGGCATCAAGCTTGGAGGAAACCTTGTCAAGCTTTGAGGCTGTCTCGTCACCTTTGGCAGCCACGGCATCAAGCTTGTACTTAACGCATTCGATTTTTTGCGTTAATTCCGTCTTAACCCTGTCAAGCTTTTCTGAGAGCATTAAATGTCCCTCGACAACGAGATCCAGCTTGTGCTGGAAATGTTCGGCCTGAATTCCTAACTGGTGGCGAAATTCCTCCTTGATTTCGTCTTTAAACGTCGAAATCATCGTCCTTAACTGATCGGCCTCCGTATTTGTCATGGTCGTCATCCTTTCCATCAAACTATGCCAAGATTCCGTGACGAAAAACGCTAATTTTAAAGACCTGACCCCCGATGGACGGCGTCTTTGATGCGTTTGACGTGGCCGCGGCCCAGGCCTTTCACCTCGCAGCCCAGCTCGAAGTAGCGGCGGATGGCGGCGTCGTCCAGGATGCCGAAGCAGTCGATGACGGCCACGGGGCGGCCGGTCTGGGCGATGACGACGTCGGGATCGAGGTGGAGGTAGGCCTGGTGGCGTACCGCCAGGACGACGGCGTCGGCGCCCCGGAGGGCGGCGGCCAGGTCCGGCTCGATCCGGAGATCCGTAAGGCTCTCCTGATTCCGGAAGAAGCGGGACCAGGAATGGCCGGGGGCGGGGTAGGATTCCTGCTTCTCGAACTCCCACCAGTGCTTCACGTAGGGGTCGTGGACGCCGATCTCCGCGCCCATCTCGGTGAGCTTGCGGATCAGGGCCTCGGAGCCGCTGTAGCGGGTGTCGCCCACGTCCTCGCGATAGGAGGCGCCCAGGACGACGATGCGGGAGGCGGCGACGATCTTCCCCATGTTGCGCAGGGCGTCGCGGACCAGTTCGGCGGCATGGAGGGCCCGGGTATCGTTGATGTCGATGGCCAGCGGCGTGATCTTGAAGATGTCGTCGTCGAAGCCCATGAGGGTCTGGTAGGCCCAGACGCCCAGGCCGCCGTCCTTGGGGAGGCAGTAGCCGCCGATGCCGGGGCCGGGGAAGATCATGTTGGCATGGGTGGGGCGGACCTTGATGGCCTTGATCACCTTCAGGATATCCACGCCGTTGCGTTCGGCGAAGAGGCTCCATTCGTCGAGGAAGGCGAGGATCGTGGCCCGGTAGGAGTTCTCGACGATCTTGCAGGTCTCGCTCTCGATGGGGCGGTCCAGGACGGTGAGGGGGTATTTCTCGACGTTCAGGACCTCGGAGAGGAAGCGGGCGACCCGGGCGCGGGCGGTGGCGTTGGTGCCGCTGCAGACGCGCCAGAAATCCCGGATGGAGGAGACGTATTCCCGGCCCGGCATGACGCGCTCGTAGGAGTGGGCGAGGAGAGGCTCGGCGGGGACGAGGGCGGCGGCGGTGGCGGTGGGCGCTGTGGCGGCGGTGGCGGCGATGGGCGCTGTGGCGGCGGCTGCCGCGGGCATCATCAGGCCGCGCTTCTCGAAGGCCTTCTTGATGATGGGATAGGCGACGTACTCCGTGGTGCCGGGGGGTACGGTGGTCTCGATGAGGACGAGGCAGTCCGGGGGGATGCGCTCGCCGATGACCTTCAGGCTCTCCTCGAGGGCGGCGATGTCGGCGTGGCCCTGGCGGCAGTTGCCGAGGGTCTCCTTGAAGTAATCGCACTGGACGTCCACGACAACCACGTCGGCGAGCGACAGGGCGTCGTAGGTGAAGGTGGCGGTGAGGGTCTTTTTCTCCAGGACACAGCGGGCGATGAGGGGCGCCACCTCGGGGTCCTCGGACTCCACGGGGGCGATCCCGCGGTTGAGGAGGGGGATCTTCCAGTAGGAGCGCGGCGAGGGCCGCTGCATCCCGATGACGAATTTGTTGGGAAACCCGGGGGTCAGGTCTTTAAAATTAGCATTTTTCACCGGGGCGGAGGACGGAGAGGAGGAGGCGGCGGTCGCGGCGGTCGCGGTGGTGGCGGCGCTGGCCGCTGATGTTGCTGCGGCGGTGGCGGCCGCTGATGTTGCTGCGGCGGTGGTGGCGGTCGCGGCGGTCGCGGCGGCCTGGGAGGTTTCAGAAACACCCTTTCCGAAATTTTCCGCAATATTCCCTGGGGTCTGGGATTTCAATTCAAAATCGCCGCCAGATGCTAATTTTAAAGACCTGACCCCCGATTCTTTCCAGACGGAGTCGGCCACGACGCCGGCCATGACGGCGCCGACGAAGCCGACGCCCATGACGACGACGATCTCCCGGCCTTCCCGGCGATGCTTCTTCACAAGGGTCTGGAGGCGCTTGAGTTCCTTATTGTAATCCGCGGGAGTGGGCAGGGGGAAGACCTCGCCGGAGGGCGAGACGCTTACTTGCTGATCATTCTTAACGGGGGCTTTGGTCATAGGGGGGTTGAATCCTTTCAGGTGTTTTTAAGCTACCGGGATCGGTTGGCAGCCATCTGCTACAGCTCCGCCCTCTCGGTTACATCCGGGGTGGCTTCGGATGAGGCGAGTGGGAAAGTGGCATCCTATATCAATTATGTAAAATACAGCAGTTCTGGTTAATCAGTGACATGTCCGCTAATTATTCCCGCGGCTCTGGTTATTCAGTGATATGTCCCCCGATTATTCCCGATTATTCAGAGGCGTCCAGTTCCTGCTTCAGATCGGCGATCTCCTGCTTAATGCGCTCGTATTCCTTCATCTTCCAGCTCAGGAAGGAGGCCGTGAGCTTCGTCTTCTCGTGCATCCCCTCCGGGGTCAGCACGTATGCATATTTACGTTTGTTGTTGGATTTATAGAAGTTCTGGAGCTTGATGTATCCCTTCTTGATCAGGGCGCGGATGGCGTAGTTGACCTTGCCGAGGCTGATGCGGTGCCTCTCCGCAAGCTCCCGCTGGGATATATAGGGATTCCTGGCCAGATCCCGCAGGATCTGCGTCTTCTCGATCGTGGCCTTCATCTACCGCCGGTCTCCCCCCTTTGATGGCGATGCTGCCTGTGCCGCGGCTGGCCCCACTGGCGTTCCCGCCGTTTCGCCGACGGAGGTTGAGGCGCTATCCGCTCGCCCCGCTGTGCAGGCGTCCTGCCCGCCGGCCTGTTGTGCAGCGTTCAAGTCTGAACACGCAATGGGCGGGCTATAACATAGAAGAAAGACCATGTAAAGAATAATACCATGTCGGATTTGTCCCGAAATGCTGATTATTTCAGGAGGGATTTGATCTTGTCGCCGAAGCGTTTCGGCAGGTAGTCGAAGATGTCGATGCGGCGGGGCTCGTCGATAGGGACGGGCTCGGGAAAGCGCACGGCCTCGCCGTTGAGGATCTGCCGGGGGACGTCCCAGACCATGCGCCGGGCGGTCTGCGCCCCCAGGATCTGGGCCGCCACGGCCAGCCCGGCGGAAAGGCGGGGCGAGCGGCTGCGTAGTCCGTGGCCGTCGGAGACCAGCATCTGGGCGAGGCGGTGCTCCAGGATGAATACCGCAAAATCCTGGATTTCTTCGGAAAAATGCTCCGTCAGGCTGGAGGCCGTGATCTGGGCCAGGTAACCGTTCACCGCCCAGTGGTAGAGGCGGTGGGGTTCCTCCCGGAGGACGGCGTTGCGCTCCACATGGCTGATGATGGGGCGGATACGCAGCAGTTCCAGGTTCCAGAAGAACTCGTCCAGGTGATCGGGAATGGATTCGTCGGGCAACTCGATGAGGGCGTAAACCCCGCCGTCGTTGACGGTCAGGACCTGCCGGTTCTTGATCAGCCCGGGTAGGTTGATGTCGATGCGGAGTTCCGCGCCGGGATGGACCTTGAGGGGAATCTGGGCATCCGCGAGGAGGCGCCGGCAGGTTTCCACCTGCTCCAGGATGACGGGGCGGCTGTTGTCGAACTTCCCCGGCACCCAGTGGGGGGTGCAGACCACCTCCGTGACGCCGTCGGCAACGGCCACGCGGGCCATCTCCAGGGCCTGTTCCCAGGAGGTGGCGCCGTCGTCCAGTTCTGGTAAAATGTGGCTGTGAAGGTCGATCATCGCGGCGGCCTTTCTATCATTTAGGGTAAATGGGGCGATACCCCCGATGCCCCGAATTAATGATTATCCAAAAACGCTAATTTTAAAGACCTGACCCCCTATTTTTCTGCGTCTTTGCCGTAGTAGCGGCGGCTGCGGAGGGAGCGGCGGCTGCGGGTCTTCTTTTTGCGCTCGCCGTCCTGGCCGTAGTAGTAATAGTAGTACTGGTAGTAATAGTAGCTGTCACGGCCCATATCGACGCCGTTGAGGACCGCCCCGAAGATATGCGCGCTGACGTTCCGGAGCTGGGTGATGGCGTACCGGATGACCTCCCGGTTGGTCTGGTGGGCCCGGATGACCAGGACCACGCCATCGACGATCTTGGAGAGGATGACGGCGTCGGTGACAGCGGAGATGGGCGGCGAATCGATGATGATCCGCTCGTAACGCCCACGCAGCTCCACCAGCATCTCCATCATGTGCTTGGAACCCAGCAATTCCGATGGGTTGGGCGGAACTGGTCCGGAGGCGATCATGTCCACATTGGGGATGTCCGTCTGCTGGATGGCCTCGTCGATGGTGCAGTTCGCCACCAGGATGTTGGAGGTCCCCACGGAGCGGTCCCTCCCGAAGAGCTGATGGACCCGGGGGCGGCGGAGGTCACAGTCCACGACGATCACCCGGCTCCCCGCCTGGGCCATGGCGGCGGCGATATTGGCGGAGCAGGTCGTCTTCCCCTCCCGGGGGCCGGAGCTGGTGACCAGGATGATCTGGGGGGCCACGTCGGCGGAGGAGAACAGCAGGCTGGTCCGGATCCCCCGGTAGGCCTCGCTGGCCGTGGATTTCGGCGAGTGGACGACGACGATGTCCTGGGTGGGGTCGGCATCGGGCCCCGCCGCGCCTCGGGCGCCCTTCCCGACGTCGCTGATGGCGCCACCCAGGACGTTGCCGAGTACGCCGCTGATGGCGCCGGCGACTCCGCCGCTCCCGTCGCCCCCGCCACCGGAATCGCCCCCGCCGCCCGGGTTTCCGCCGCCCTCCTTGGCGGCCACGGCGGCGATGGCGGGCACGGGACCCAGGTAGGGGATCTTCAGTATCCCCGTGACCTCGTCGGGGAGTTTGATGGTGTTGTCGATGTACTCCAGGAAGAAGGCCAGGCCGACGCCCAGCGACAGGCCGACGATGATGGCCAGCAGGATGTTCTGGAGCTTCTTGGGCTTCACGGGCCCCTTGGGGATCTGGGCGGGATCGATGACCCGGATGTTGCCGGTGCGGATGTCTTCGGTAAGGGAGGCCTCCTTGAAGCGCTTCACCAGGAGGTCGAACATCTCCCGGCTCGTCTCCGCCTCCCGTTTCAGGACGGTGTAGTCGATGGCCTTCTGGTTCATGGCCAGGGTCTCGCCCTTCTGCTGCCCCAGGGCGCCCTTGAGGGACTGCTCCCCGGCCAGGGCGACGCGGTACTGGTTATGGAGGGAATCCACCACCCGCTGGATCTCCGCCGCCTTGCGGGCGTTGAGGGTCCGCATCTCGTTGTTCAGGGCGATGATCTGGGGGTGGTTGCTCCCGTAACGCTTCGAGAGTTCGGAGAGGCGCTTGGATATCTCCACCTCCTGCTTCTTGATCTCCTGGATCAGGGGGTTGCTCATGACCTCGGGGATGGAGGCCGACGTATCGGCCCGGTCGGCCAGGGATTTGGCCTGGCGGTACCGGGTCTCCGCCTCCACGCGCCTCGACGTCGCCTCGACGACCTGCTTGTTCAGCTCCGCCAGCTTCTGGGCGGTGATCGTCTCGGCATTGGTGGAGAAGTCCGTGACGATCCCCTGCTCCTGCTTGTAGCGCAGGAGGGCCTGGTCCGCCGTGTCCACCTTCTTCTTTTCCTGGTCGATCTGCTGATTTAGCCAGTTCACCGCGTCCTGGGTGGCCTTGAGCTTCGTCTGGAGGTTGAGGTCGATATAGGCCTTCGCCAGGGTGTTTGCCCCCCGGGCCGCCAGGACTGGGTCCGGGGATTCGAAGCTCACGTCCACCAGGCGGCTGTTCCGGATAGGCGTGACCTTGACAGCGTTGAGCAACTTCCCCACCAGCGGCGAGGTGGGCTCGGCGATCCCGGGCTGCCCCATCAGGGCGGCGTCCTTGTCCGTGGTTTTCATGAGGGACTTGACATAGGCGATGGGGGAAAGGATCCATTCCACGACCTGGGCGATCACGCCGGGTTTGGGGTTGAAGGTCTCGTTGTTTTCCAAATTGAGGCGCTTGATCACCTCGTTGGCCACCGACTTGCTCTCGAGGATCTTGTACTGGGTCTGGTAGTAGTCCAGGCCCGAGGAGTCCACGGACATGACCTCCTGGATGGATACGACCTTGGGGTTTTCCTTCTCGATGACGATGCGGGTGGTTGCCTGGTAGATGGGCGTCGCCGTGAAGGAAAAGATCGTCACACTCACCACGATCACGGCGAAGACCGTGAGGATCGTCCAGCGGTGCTTCATGAGCACCCGGATATATTCCTGAAGATTTACCTGTTTTTGACCGATTTCCATAGGTTTGGCGCTTACTCCCGTTCAGCAGAATTTAAAGAAAAGTATTGTACGAAAATACATCCCTGTCTCCCCTTCCCCTTACCCTCCCCCCGGCAAGGGGAAGGGGCATAAGGATCGGAGGCCACGCCACGCGATTAGAAAAAGCTCTCCGGCACGACAATGAGGTCGTTGGGGCGGATGAAGACCGCCTGGGTCATCTTGCCGGATTTGGTGATGGCGTCCATGTTGACCTTGTAGATCTTCTCCACGCCCTTCTCCACCCGGACGATCCGGGTGCTGTTCCGGGCGGCGATGCGGGTGAAGCCGCCGGCCATGCTCACCGCCTCGGCGATGGTGATGTCCTTCTTGTTGAAGGCGTAGGAGCCCGGGGTCTTGACCTCGCCGATGATGTAGAAGTAGTCCGCGCTGGGGATATAGACCACGTCCTTCTCCATGA
>Ga0208458_1003431_pt1 | contig 10716 bp, 7 predicted proteins | sample AD_UKC085_MetaG_FD_184432 | JGI IMG/M metagenome (GOLD analysis project Ga0208458, IMG submission 184432) | Active sludge microbial communities of municipal wastewater-treating anaerobic digesters from USA - AD_UKC085_MetaG (SPAdes) (version 2) | ecosystem: Engineered > Bioreactor > Anaerobic >... | reverse complement strand
AATAGGCGGAACAGCGTCCGCCTTTTCAACCAAACCTATTCAATAATCATTCCTAAACTCAAATCTGCATAATCAGCGAAATCTGCGTGAGATTCTGCGTGTGATAAATAGGCGGAACGGTGTCTGCCTTTACATAGTGTGGATACGGGTTTACAAGTTTTCTATATTCTTCAGAGGTTTATGCGCTGTAGCCGGGGTAATTCCTTCCAATGTAACATAGCCCAAAACAGGACTTCCGATTGGATTTCGACTTTCATCTTCGCGATAAAACTCAACTGGAATACGCATTTGTCTCCCGTCAATTTCTGCTAGCTCTTTACCTTCTGCATCTATTTCAAACAAAGGAAAATAAAACCAACCCATACCGATGGCAGCAGTTCCCTTTTCTTCATTCACATTTTTTCGCTTGGAACCAATTGCCAAACGCATTTCCAACGAAACATTCGGGGAATTTATACTGCTGGTAACAGTTCCGAGGCGTTTACCTTCTTTATAAATACCCCGGTTTGTTACAATACCTTCAGAAACAAATATATAGAGACGCTTTTGCACTCCTTCTGCTATTTCTTTGGCTAATACCTCTTTTCCTACAAAGTATTCTTTGTTCATATCTACTGCTGTCTCAAAAAGGGGAGCATTTACAGGTGTATGATAAGGGTCATATTCCTGTCCCATCAATGGTAAACCGAATGCTCCTGCCGAAATTCTGTTTTCATCCCTGCCCCCTAAACCAACTAAGAGTCCTCCCAGTTCCAATGCTTTAGATATAATTATTTTGGCATCTTCTTCTGCAACAGCAACTGGAATATAAAGTTCCCATCCCCATCTATTAGTATACCCGGTTCTGGATAAATAGTAATGCTGTCCATTGCGTTCAAACTCGTTAAAAGTAAAGAAATTCATATTCTTTTCAGGATTATACCTATTTTTCAACACATTTTCGCCATAGACCTCTTTTAGCAGTTTGAAGGCAAGTGGACCTTGAACATCTATTTTCACCAGGGTATCGGAAATATCTTTTGCCCAAACCTCTTCCCCATCTTTTTTACAAGCCATAATTCTATCTATATCAGCAATATATTTCTTCTTAACCCCTTCAATCTCAATTGTATCCGTAATATCATGACCAGCATTGATAACCAGAATAAAACTTGTCTCGGAAACTCTCATCAGAATCAGATCATCTTGCACTCCACCTTGTTCATTTAACAGTAAAGTATATTTACACTGCCCCACTTTCATTTCAGTAAAGTTACCGGTTAAAGCTCTATTCAAAAGAGCTACCACATCAGTTCCGGAAAAAAGTAATTGTGCCATATGGTCAATATTATAAACGGCTACTTTATTGATTGCAGAAGCTTCTTCCAACACAGAAGTTAAATAATTTACCGCCATAGAATATTGACCGAAATTACTGCGTTTGATGCTTTGCAGGGGAATGCCACGAAGTTTTGATAATAGAGGAAGATACCATTCTTCTTCCACTTTGTAAAGTGCTGTTTTCCGTTCCTGAACAGGAAACTTTAAACCTAAGCTGTTCATCGTTAAACTCCTTGTGTTAATTCTTTTTTATGTCATCATAAGGAAAGCAGGTCTTTTTGTCCAGAATAATCTTGCTGCCATTCACATATTTTACATCGGGACTTTTATATCACCCTGGACTGTATTTGCCAGTTTGAAAACCACCAAAAATGAAGAATCGGAAGGTTGACATCGCCGTCAACCATAAGATAATAGGTATGAGATGAATAGGATTTTATTGATTTATAAGATTTAGAATAGAAGCCCCGTCGCAAAATATGGGAATTCCAATCTAAATAATTCTTGACTATTTTATTGCTATTTTTAGTGTGTTTATAAAAAGTATACTATAGCTTTAAGTGCGTAATCTCGCTTAAACAAAGAAAGGAGATACAATGAAATACTTAGTAAGAGCCCTAATAATGTTCTCCCTGCTAATGTTTTGCTCAGTAGTGCTGGCACAAACTCAGAGTGACAGTATTTCTGTTTTATTAAGCAAGCAGGATTTTTCTATAGCTAATGTAGATAATATGTTCATCCCTATCAGCAATCCCTCTTTACTGGGAACCGGTTTTTCCTCGGGTTTAGGTTTAGCATATCTTAACGATGAAAAAGAATGGAAGAATCATTATTGGATATTTTTGAACACTGATTTTCTCAGTTATATTTATGAACGCAACGATAGTGATAAATTTCATACTTTAGCGGTAGGAACGGAGTTATTTCCTGCTTATATTTTGCCTAATTTGTATGTGGGAACAAATTACCGTTGGCAGGAAGGAATATTTGAAGAGGGTTCATTTCGCAGTGCAGTTACTTACCGTCCCTATAATTCAACTTCTTTAGCTTTTACTTGGGATAATCCAAACCATCAATCTCCTAATTATAGATTGGGATTGGCAGTGCGCCCTTTTACTTTTACTGAGGCAATAGCGGATTATCGTTTAGAGCTTTCTGTGGATGCTAATTATGCGCGCTATGAAAAAGATAAAGATTATGAAATTAAAAAGCCGATTATTGGACTTCAAACTCAAATTCTGAATGGAGTAAAAATTGGAGCTACCTATAATTTTGAAGAAGAAGCGGCTTTAATTAGTTTTAGTTTATCCCCAAGGGATTTTGCCGCCGGCGGTTTATTGCATTCTAAGAAAAGTGATAACTATGGAATTGCCTGGGCTCAGTTTACGGATTTGAATTATAAACCTTTTCTGGGCTATACAAAACCTTCCTGGTATAAAATGGATTTAAGCGGTAATGTTGTAACTTACACTGCTCCGAAATATAAGATTGGTAATCTCAAAATATACGATACCCAGAAAAAAACTATTGAATCCTTCATTGAAGATATTCAAATAGCCAAAGATGACCCCGAAATTCAAGGAATTCTTCTAAAAAATCCTACCTTCTATACTTCTATGGCTTTACAGGAAGAACTGGTTGCTGCCTTTATGGACTTTAAAAGTAGTGGTAAGAAAGTTAGCTTTTACTACGATAACATTAGTAACGGCAGCTATATCTTTGCTTCCTCCATTGCTGATAAAATTTACTTAAATCCTTCTGGTTCGGTGGATTTACGCGGCTTAAGTATCAGCAGTCCTTATATGAAAAATATGCTTTCCAGCTTAGGTATTGAAGTGCTCAATTTCCGCAGCCACGAGTATAAAGACGCAGGAAATATGTTCTCCGAAGAAAAAATGACCCCCGCCGAAAGAGAGGCATATAATTCCCTACTGCAGTCATTATACGCCCAAATTTTGCAGCGCATTGATAACGGTCGCGGCAATAAATTTACTGCCTCGGTAGAAGATATTATCAATGAAGGACCCTATCTGGTTGCTGACGATGCCCTAAATAAAGGTCTGGTAGATGCACTAATTTATGAAGACCAGCTTTCCAAGCAATTAAAGAAGGACTTCCATTTTTCCAAACAGCAAAAAGAACCAACAGAATATTGTGATTACGCTTGGGCAAAACCCAAAGAAAATCTTGTTGCAGTCATTTATGCTAACGGAAATATCGTTATGGGAAAAGGAACACCGGGACAAAAAATTGCCCAGGAAACAACAGTTAACTTAATTCGCAAAGCCCGAAAAGACAACCTATACCAAGGAATAATTCTAAGAGTGGATAGCGGAGGTGGCAGCGCTCAAGCCAGCGATATTATTTTAAGAGAATTGGAACTGGCAAAAACGGAAAATAAAAAACCAGTAGTTGTTTCTATGGCAGGAACAGCTGCCAGCGGTGGCTATTACATTTCCTGCAATGCCGATAAAATCGTTGCCGAACCTTCTACTTTAACCGGCTCTATTGGCGTTTTAGGATTGATGTTCAATGCCACGGAAATGTTTCATAAGATAAAAGTGAACTGGGATACCGTTAAAAAAGGCGAACATGCCGATTTAGGTTCAATATCCCGTCCCTGGACAGAAGAAGAAAAAAAGATTATAACCAGCAGTATTGAATATTGTTACGATGATTTTGTTAAGAAAGTGGATGAAGGACGCTCCTCTATGAATTTAGAACAAGTCAAGCAGTATGCCCAAGGAAGAATATGGACAGGTGAACAGGCATATACAATCGGGCTCGTTGATGAACTAGGAGGAATGGATACTGCAAAAAATATTATGCAGGAATTAATAGGAAAAAAAGGAAAACTAACCCTTGTTGACGCTACCACCAAAAAAGAAGGTATTACAATAAGCGTTAATTTTGGCGAATTGAATGCTTATACCCCTATTAAAGCGCTTAATACAGTTAATATGGACTATATTAAATTGTATGAATTGTTGAATGACTTCGGACAGGATAAAACTTTGATGCTTTGCCCTTTGATGCCCGAATCCCTACAATTTTAGCAAGCTGCTGAATTTTGGGAGAATGGCTTCCACTTATTCCTAACTTACTATGCTGTTTGCAAGGAGTTATATACATCTGCATAAATAATATCTGAATGATAGCGTAAGCAGGGTATATAACTCTTCACAGCATAGATATATGAAAATAAATAGCTAACTCACGATGAGAAAAAGAGAAGAATATAGAAAGTAGAATTGATATAAAGAAGGATAGGTAAAAATCAGTGCATAACCTATCCTATTTTATTTTATCTGTTGTCTTTGAAGTTTACATCTTCTAATCCGGTTATCTTGCCAAATTTATTCCTCTACCCCCAATCTGTGCGTTGTTATTGTAATGTTTATAATTTTCGGGCTACAATCAGAATTCCCGTTCCCCTTTTATTATCCGTCTTCATATCTAATTGCATTAAGATTTCGGCGAAAGGATAGACAATCGGATAATACAGCAACAGCAAAGGATACAGTTTTTTTGTTATTAGCAGCAAAGGTATCTTGAGAAGCAATTTCCAGGATAGAGCGCCGTAAGTTCCATAAGTATAATAACTCTTATCAATCTGGAAGCCAATCTGCTGAAGTTTGTTTTCCAGTTCCTTTTTGTTATAACCAGCACGAATATGTTCGGCGGTAAATTTGGCTGCTACATCAAGGTTTGAAGGAGTAGAAAGAATAATGTAACCCCCCGATTGAAGGGAGTTATACAAATTGGTTAAAGCCAATGTATCATCTTCAATATGTTCCATTATGTCAATTGCCAGAGCCAAATTATACTTATGAGCCGGAGTGTATTTTTGCAAATCGGCAGTTTTATAGCAGAAGCGACCTGGATAATAAATAGCGGCAAAGGAAGCGAAGGATATTAAATAATCAGTCTTCAGGTCGGTAGCAAAAGCTGTGGATTGTAGCCAATGTGAAAGCACAAAGGATGAGTATTGGCAGAAACCCGCTCCCGCATCGTATAAATTTATTTTCTCACTCTCAGAGAACAAATTGCGAATTTCTCTGATTACATATCTTTGCCTAAGAAAACCAATGTTAAACGCAAAATATACCAGTTTGCGTAAAGTGGGAAACATCCCAATGGCTCTTGCCAAACGGTTTTTTATCGGGTCGTATTCCATATTTCAAACTCCCAAACAAAAAAATAGATTGACTATTTTTAGCAGAGCCAAAATAAGTCAACAGAGAAAATGAATTATGATAGTAAAAGAAATAAATGACATTCAGCGGGTTAATCTGCATTTGCATACTAAGGTGTCGGACGGAAATATTAGTCCGATAGAGCTAATAAAGCGAGCTCAGCAAATTGGTTTGGATTTAATTTCCATAACCGATCACGATACTGCAGATGCTTACTCCCAAATTCCAAAAGATGTAGCACCCCTTAAAATACTGCCGGGTATGGAAGTTAGCTCTCAGTATAAGGGTGACGATGTGCATATTTTAGCTTATGGCTGCGATTTTGATAATCCTGTCCTGCAAGATATGACAGAGATGTATTTAAGCGGTAGGAAAGAACGCGCTAAGAAGATGATTAAACTTCTGGAGGAAATGGGAATGCCCATAGCTCTGGAAGAAGTTATTGCCATTGCCGGTAGCAGAGAATTGATTGTGCGTCCTCATATAGCTCAGATTTTAGTAAATCACAAGTATTGCCAAACTAAAAATGAAGCATTTGAAAAATACATCGGGGATAATAAACCCGCTTATGTATCTAAGCCGGAGGTTTCAGTTGCCGATGTTGTTTCCATTATTCATCAGGCAAACGGTGTAGCCGTTGTTGCTCATCCGGGAAAACTAACCAAACTTTCCTATCTGGAAGATATTATCCAGATGGGGATTGACGGATTGGAGGTTTGGCATCCCGACCACTATCAATGGGAAATTGATAATTTCATTGAAATCGCAACGGAAAATGGATTGTATATGACAGGGGGAAGTGATTTTCACAGCGACCAGGATAAGCATAACCTGTTTGATATTATCCCCCTTACAGAAGTTATCCTCACCAGCATAAAAAAACTTTGGCAGGAATACCAATGCCGCACGAAATTAAAGTAAAATCAATCCGCAACGAACTGCCTGCTACCTATCATTATTCTCTCTGGATGCGCCTTATAATGCTTATTGTGGCTTTGGTAATTTGTTTGTATGCCCTCTTTTTCTTTGTAAGATTTGTTTCCAGTGATACTCCTATCTTCTTTAAAGTGTTACCCTTAATAATTCTCTTTGTAGCGCTTGATTCGGTATTTAAACAGTTAACTTCTCTCTATCGGGTAACTTTTTACGAGGACAAGATTTGTTTCGGTTTTTTAGGTAAGCCCAAGGTGGTAATTCCTTATGACAATATAAGTTCTATAGATTTAAACAAACAGATTTCCTTCAGCATAATTCTGAAATACCGTGACGGAGACAAGGAAAAAATATTTAAAACATCGGCTTCGTTTCCCAAAATTCTGGAAATATTACTTAATTTAGCTGATTTTGCACCCAATGCCCAGCTAAATCAACTCTTAGGTAAAGTAGTTAATCATTTAAGAAATTTGGCTGAGGATAATGGAACAGAGCAGGTTTGATAAAATAATAGACCGCCGCAAAACCGGTTGCTTTAAGTATGATGCTTTGCAAATGCTATTCGGTAAAAGCGAATTGCTTCCTATGTGGGTTGCCGATATGGATTTTGCGGTGTCGGATGAAATTATAGCTGCCTTATCCCGCCGCTTAAAACATCCTGTCTTTGGCTATAATCTTCGCCTGAATGATTTTAGCGATGCTGTTATCTCCTGGCAGAAAAGACGCTTTGGCTGGGATGTTAATAAGGATTGGATGATAGCCGTTCCCGGTTTGGTTCCTGCTATCTCTTTAGCGGTGATGGCGTTAACTGAGCCAGGAGAAGGTGTTTTAATACAAACCCCTGTTTACTGTCCTTTCTATGATGCCGTGCTTGACCATAAAAGAAAGCTAATAACTTCCCCTCTGGTAAACAATAACGGCGTTTACAGTATTGATTGGCAGGATTTGGAAAACAAATTACAACAGGCAAAATTATTCATCTTTTGCAGTCCGCATAATCCTGTAGGCAGAGTTTGGACGGAGGCAGAATTAACTAAAATCGGTAATTTATGCGCTAAATATAATGTCCCTGTCTTTGCTGATGAAATTCACGCTGATATCGTATATCCTGGTTATAAGCATCTCCCCTTGGCTTCTTTGAATGATTTTGCGGAATTTTGCCTAACAGGAGTTTCGCCTTCTAAAAGTTTTAATATTGCGGGATTAGCCACAGCTGTAGTTCTTGTAGCAAATGAGGAAATAAGAAATAAGTTTAGCGAACTTAACAATAAGCTTCATCTCTATATGGGTAATACCTTCGGAATAACTGCTTTAATAGCTGCGTATAATGAATCCGAGGGTTGGCTGGAAGATTTACTTTCTTACTTGAATAATAATAGAATGCTGCTAACCGATTTTGTGCCTCGTGAATTACCGGGCGTGCAATTAAGCCCTATTGAAGGAACATTTTTAGCTTGGCTGGATTTTAGAAACTGGGGGTTATCTGATGAGGAACTGCAAAATCTGATAGTTAATAAGGCAGGACTGGCACTTGAACCTGGAACTGAATTTGGCGAAGATGGAAAAGGTTTTATGCGTTTGAACTTTGGTTGCCCGCTCAGCACTTTAGAGCTTGCCTTAACGCGTTTACAAAACTTAGCAAAGGAATATGGATGCAACAGGAAATAATTGAGCTCTATAATAACCAGCCCAAAACTTGGACAGCAGAACACAAGGCATTGTTTAATGAGTTCCTTTCCGCTTTGAATATCGGGAAAATACGCTCCTGCGAGAAAGAAAACGGTATCTGGAAAGTGAATGAATGGGTGAAAATGGGTATCCTTATTGGCTTTCGGATGGGAGAATTAACTACTTATCAGTGGGGTATGGATAAACTCTTTTTTGATAAAGATACACTACCGGAAAAACAATTCTCTCTGGATGATAAAATCAGAATAGTCCCTGGTGGCAGTTCCGCCAGAAATGGGTGCTACATCTCATCCGGAGTTACAATTATGCCTCCTGCTTATATCAATATCGGGGCATACATTGATAGCGGAACTCTTATTGATTCCCATTCCCTGGTTGGCTCTTGTGCCCAAGTTGGAAAAAATGTCCACCTTTCTGCAGGAGCTATTATTGGCGGAGTTTTAGAACCTATCGGCATGCGTCCTGTTATTATTGAAGATGATGTTTTTGTAGGTGGAAATACCGGAATTTATGAAGGCATCATTGTCCAAAGCAAAGCAGTGATTGCTTCCGGAACTGTTATAACTGCTTCTACACCTATCTATGACAGCATTAGGGAAAAATTTTTAGAATTTGATGCCGGTAAAAGCTTTACCATTCCTGCCAATGCTGTTGTAGTCCCCGGTTCACGACGACTGAAAAGTAACCCTGATTTTCAAATCGCCTGCCCGATTATCATTAAATATAGAGACAATAAAACCGATAAAGCAGTAGAATTGGAACAGGCACTAAGAAAATGATAATTGCACCGGAATGAACAGTTAATAGCAAGAAGTGCTTTTTTAAGGAATATATGACTTCTCTCTTATTTCCTGTTCGTAACCTATAGAAAATGTGAAGAATATGGGATTTTCTCTGGATTGGACAAAATATCTATGATAGGTCTTCATCTTCACTTTATCCTCTTTTCAATACCCTTGTTGATTCTTTAACCCGTTAACTTGTTAATATCTGGTTTACATCAGAGCTAAGAAAATGAAAGAATATATATTTACTAACGGCTTTGTGCTAAATACAAAGCAAAGAAGTTTCACTGAGCAATCCGTGTTAGTGAGAAAGAACAGAATTGCCGGTATGGGAACATTACGGGACTGCATCCTCCAGGCAAAATCCGCTTATACGATTATAGACCTGAAAAAGCGACTGCTCTTGCCCGCTTTTATTGATGCGCATACGCATTTTGTGGAATATGCAAAAGGGAGAATTCTGGTAAACTTATCCCATTGCAATACAATAGACGAAATATACAATTATCTGGTTGCTTATAGAAAGAAGCTCTCTCATCAACCTCAATGGATTCTTGGTTATGGATGGAACAGAAATACTTTAGCTCATCCTGAGGAGTTAAACTGCCAATTTCTGGATGCTCTTTATCCTGATATCCCAGTTGCTTTAATGAGTAAGGATTACCACAGCAAACTCTGCAATTCCTTAGCCCTGAAAATAGCCGGTATAGATAATAATACACCTAATCCCGCGGGCGGTTTAATAGAGCGTAATAATGCAGGAGAGCTTACAGGAATTCTTCTGGAAAAAGCCAACGAACTAATTGACCCCTACATTATTTATCCTGATGAAAAATTGCTTATCCAAGCTATTGCAGATACTGTGGAAACCATTTATCCTATTGGTTTGACAGGATTTAATAGTATGGAAAGCATTGACAGCAGAGACCTGATGCTGATAACCCAGGAACAGGGAAAAAAATTCCGTTTTTGCTGGCATTTTTACTATGAGGATTACGACAAAGTGCTGCAAGAAGGAAAAAAGAGTTACGAGGGAGATGAGTTTTACAAACCGGGAGGATTAAAACTATTCGGTGATGGCAGTTTAGGTTCGCAAACCGCAGCAATGTTCGCAAATTATTTAAGTGGTGGAAACGGTATTTTACGCTATTCGGACGAAGAATTGTATGCAACTATGCTCTGCGCTGCCGAAAACGGCTATTCCACAACTATTCACGCTATCGGTAACCGCTGCGTAAAGCAGGTAATTGATTGTGCTTTAAGGTTAAAAGCAACCGGTAGATTTAATCAACTTTTTAACCGTATTGAACATATTCAGGCAATTCGGAACGAAGATATCCCTTTATTGCAAAAATCGGGACTCTTCGCCTCTCTGCAACCAATTCATATTGCCAATGATGTTCCGCTGATAGAAAAACACTGGAATGAATCAAAGGAACAGGCATATTCATTAAAAAGCATAATTACAGCAGGAATTCCCTATGCTTTCGGTTCAGACACACCTGTGGAAACCATCAATCCTTTTCAGGGTATTTATTGTGCACTGGAAAGAAGAACTGACAATAATCCTGCTTTGCCTCAATTTAGACCTGAACAATCCCTCACTGCAATAGAAGCAATTTTGGGCTACACGATTGGAGCGGCAAAATCCTCTAAAAGCGAAAAAGAACGCGGCTCCATAGAAAACGGTAAATTAGCGGATTTGCTTGTTATTCGGGACTATCGGAACTATCCAGCTTCTTTCTGGTTAGAAGCAAAAAGCGAACTAACGATGCTGGATGGAAAAATTGTTT
>Ga0208458_1003427_pt1 | contig 10724 bp, 6 predicted proteins | sample AD_UKC085_MetaG_FD_184432 | JGI IMG/M metagenome (GOLD analysis project Ga0208458, IMG submission 184432) | Active sludge microbial communities of municipal wastewater-treating anaerobic digesters from USA - AD_UKC085_MetaG (SPAdes) (version 2) | ecosystem: Engineered > Bioreactor > Anaerobic >... | reverse complement strand
TTCCAGCGCCCCCTCCAGGCCATATTCAGCATAGAGCAGGGCATTGCAGCAGTCCAGGTGCCAGCGGCCAAACAACAGCACCTGCCGCCCGCGGTGCACCACCTGCCCGTAGGCCATGTAGGAGCGTTCCGGGCGGTGCAGCGGCTGCCGGTTGAGGTCCCGGTTCAGCAGCACGGTTGGCTGCTCGGGCCGTTCCAGCAGCCAGGGCAGCAGCCAGGTATCGCCCCAGGCGGTCAGCAGCAGGTCAGGGTCCAGCCGCCGCAGGATGGCATTGAGATTGACCCGCAGCAGGTGTGGATCGGCCAGGGCCAGGCGGCAGCTGCCGCCCTCCCAGCGCAGTTGCAGAAAGCGCGGGGCGGCATGTCCCGGATCGCAGTCCGGCTCGAGGTGCAGTACCCGCAGCGGCGCTGGTTGGGGGTCCAGCTCCCAGGGCGAGGTTAGCACATCCAGACCGCGCACAAAGCCGCGGGCATCCACATCCAGCCGCAGCCGGGCCAGGGGAAACGAGCCAAACCGGGCTGCATGACGCAGCGGCAGGGCCAGGTCGGCGTCGTACCAGGTCAGGTCGGGGAAGAGCCGGGCAGCGCGCTTGAACCAGGCGGCTTGCTTCCCGGGTGTTTGCGTCTCAATGGCCAGCACGGGCACCGGCTGCGGTTCAAACAGATCCCGCCGCTCGGCAAATGCCACGGTGATCTGTTCAGGCTGGGTGGTCAGCCAATCCCGCAAATCCTTCAGGCGGTTGGCGGGGCCGGCAGCGTAGCAGGTCACCGGGAAGGGCTGATCCAGCTTGCGGCGCTGACCGTCATCACACAGCAGCCACAGCGCCGCCCCGGCCCGGGGATCCTCATAGATATCCAGCAGCCAGCCGGTGTGTTCAGTCATCGGGCAGGCGGCGCTGGAGCCGTTCAAGCTCGGCCCGCAGCCGCAGCACCTCCTTGTGTTCCTCCAGCAGCATCGCCAGCAGGAAAGTTTCAAACGGCAGCGCGTGAGCGGCATAGGATGCTGCCGCCAGGTGCTGGTGGGCGGCGGTGAACAGGTCGTCCAGGGCCAGTTGGTCGGTGCGCCGCAGCGCCCGCCGGAAGCGCATGAAGGCGGCTTCTTCCTCCTGAAAGACCTGCGTGATGGAGGGTACCGTGCGGCCCATATCAGCCAGCCTCCCAACAGACATCGGCAGCGGCCTGCAAACGGGGCAAAAAGACAGCACCGGGCCGGGCGGTGACCAGCACTGCCGCCTGGGTGGTCAGGCGGCGCAGGTGCTTGAGGCCATCTTCCAGCAGCCGGGTGCGTTCCCGCAGGGAGACGTTCTCATCGCCGAAAGTGACGGGCAGGTCAAGCACAATCCAGGGCAGCGGAGTAGCCGGGCTCTGCGCCAGCCGGGCGGTTAGTTGGAAGCAGGTGAAGGCCCGGGCCACACGGACCCGGTTAAGAACAGGCTCCAACTGCGGGGTTTCCCGGCGCAGAGCGCGGGCCAGCGCCAGGACATCAAAGGCATTGCCGCCATCCAGCACCTGGGCGCCGCCCGCCAGCGCCAGCCGGGTGAGCAGGGCGGTGACCAGGCGGCGGGTCTCCGGGAATGGTGCGACCAGCACGTGTAACCGGTAAGCCGAGAGAGAGATCAGTGCATCCATGCTTACAGGATACGCTGTTGCCCCCTGCCCGGCAATCCTCCCCCGGATGATTTGGGGTGCAAATGCGGACTAGTCCGAGGGATTAGTCCTGCCAGGCGCTGAAATCCCAGTCTGAGAGAATGTGCTGGAGTTCGGAGCGGCGGGAGAGATTGAATTTGCGCAGGATGCTGCGGACATGCGCCTTGACGGTGGGCAGCGAGATGGACAGCCGGACGGCGATTTCGGCGTTGGCGTAGCCCAGGCAGACCAGCGCCGCCACCTGCTGCTCACGGGGGGTGAGCAGCCGCCAGCGCAGCAGATGGGCGTCTGCTGAGTGACGCTGGCGCAGGGCATCGGTCAGCAGCGCCGCGGCCAGTTCGTCTGTGGGGCGCTGCTCACGCTCGGCCAGAAGCTGCAAGTCACTCAGCAGGGTCTGGTCAAAGCGCAGCGAGCCGTGTGCGGGGCGCAGTCCAAGGGCGGATAGGAGTCTTTGCCAGAGAGACATGATAAGTTGAGTGTATCAGAACGTATGTTCTGGTACAAGGCGTCAAAAGGTGCAGATGGTACTGATATTTGAGACGTTAAGACCAGGGAGCGAAGGTGCAGAGCCCTAGCAGAGCCGCACGCACGCAGGTGCGCCTCTATGCCACAATCACAGGCGCCGCCAACGCGCCCAAAACCCAGTACCCAAAACCTAATCCCCCGGCTTGATTCTGACGTATAATCATCCTATCGGTTCCCGCACCACGCATTGGGAGGTCTGGCAGATGGGCAAACGTAAAGACAAGGGCAAGATCGAAGTAGGTGATATATCTGGTGTTACCAATAGCAATATCATTATTGGCAATAAAAACAGGATAACCCTGCCCGATCCCGGTGTGCGATCCCTCTACCAGCTCCCCGACCCGCCGGCGGACTTTGTGGGCCGGGCCGCCGAGCTGAACGAGCTCTGCGCCGCGGTGCAGACCCAGGGCGCATTGATCTGCGGGCTGACCGGCCTGGGCGGGGTCGGCAAGACCGCCCTCGGGCTGGTGCTGGCCCACCAGTTGAAAGCCCACTACCCCGACGGGCAGCTTTACATCCATTTGCGCGGGGCCTCGGACAAGCCCCTGACGCCCGCCGCGGCGCTGGAGCAGTTGATCCGCGCCTTTGCGCCCGTGGCCCGCCTGCCCGAAGACGTGGAGCAGCTTGCGGCCATTTACCGCACCCTGCTGACGGACAAGCAGATTCTGGTCTTTCTGGATGACGCCCGCGATGCGGCCCAGGTGCGCGCCCTGCTGCCGCCCCGCCCGGCGCTGGCGATTGTGACCAGCCGCCGGCGCTTTGACCTGGCCGGCTACCACACCCGCGACGTCTCGGCGCTGCCGCTGGACGATGCCGTGAAGTTGATCTGCGCGGTCTGGGGCCAAACTGCGGATGTGACCGCCCTGGCGCAGCGCTGCGGCCGCCTGCCGATGGCCTTACGCGCCGCCGGAGCGCTGCTGCGCCGCCGCCCCGACCTGAAACCTGCTGATGTGGACAAACTGCTGACCGACGCCGCCCGCCGCCTGGCGCTGGCCGACCCCGAGCGCGAGACCACCGTGGCCGCGGCCTTCCAGGCCAGTTATGACCAGCTCACCCCGGAGCTGCAAACCCGCTGGGTCGCGCTGGGCATCTTCCCCGCCGATTTTGACGCCCCCGCCGCAGCGGCGGTGTGGGAGCAGGCCGCCGACCCCGGCGAGATGCTGTCCGAACTGCACGCCGCCGGGCTGGTGGACGCCGTGACCGGCGGCCGCTGGCGGCTGCACGACCTGGCGCATGACTTCACCCGCGCCCTCTGCCCCCCCGCCGAAATGGACGCCCTGGCCTACCGCCACGCGGCGTATTATCAGAAAGTATTGTACGATTGCCGTGGCCTGTATCTGGAAGGCAGCGAGAACATCCTCACCGGACTGGCGCGGTTTGACCGCGAGCGCACCCATATTGAAGCCGGGCAAACCTGGGCCGCCGCCCACCACGCCGACCCCGCCGCCGCCAGGCTCTGCAACCTGTACCCCGATGCCGGTACCTATATCACTGACCTGCGCCTGCACCCGCGGGTGCAGATCGCCTGGCTGGAAGCCGCCCTGACCGCCGCCCGGGCGCTGGGGCACCGCGAAGCGGAAGGCGTCCACCTCGGCAACCTGGGGAATGCCTGGGCCGACCTCGGCGAGCCGCGCCGGGCGATTGACTATTATGAGCAGCGCCTGGTGATTGCCCGCGAGATCGGCGACCGGCGCGGCGAGGGGGCCGCCCTCGGCAACCTGGGGAATGCCTGGGCCGACCTCGGCGAGCCGCGCCGGGCGATTGACTATTATGAGCAAGACCTGGTGATTGCCCGCGAGATCGGCGACCGGCGCGGCGAGGGTAACGCCCTCGGCAGCCTGGGGCTGGCCTGGGCCGACCTCGGCGAGCCGCACCGGGCGATTGACTATTATGAGCAGCGCCTGGTGATTGCCCGCGAGATCGGCGACCGGCGCGGCGAGGGGCAAGCCATCGGCAACCTGGGGAATGCCTATCTGAACCTCGGCGAGCCGCGCCGGGCGATTGACTATTATGAGCAGCAGTTGGTCATCACCCGGCAGATCGGCGACCGGCGCGGCGAGGGCAACGCCCTCGGCAGCCTGGGGCTGGCCTGGGCCGACCTCGGCGAGCTGCGCCGGGCGATTGACTATTATGAGCAGCGGCTGACCATTGCCCGCGCCATCGGCGACCGGCGCGGCGAGGGCAATGCCCTTGGCAACCTGGGGAATGCCTGGGCCGCCCTCGGCGAGCCGCGCCGGGCGATTGAGTATTACGAACAGGCGCGGGCGCTGGCGCAGGCCATTGGTGACCGGCAAAACGAGGCGATTCATTCCTGGAACCTGGGGCTGCTATTGGAGGGGCAGGGCGAGCTGCCCCGCGCCGTTGAATTGATGCAGATTTGCGTGGATTATGAACGCTATATCGGCCATCCCGATGCCGAGAAAGACGCGGCAAGGGTCGAGCAAACCCGGCAGAAACTGAAGTAATTTGGCATTTTAGATTTTAGATTTGAAATTTGAAATTTTTGGGCGCCCGTAGGGGCGAAGCATCTGAGCGGCGCCGCCGCCAACCGCCAACGCCCCATCCAGATGCTTCGCCCCGGCGCGGCAGTGGCGGGCCGTTCTCACCGCCGCGCGGGAAGAGACCTACCCTTTGAAATTTGAGATTTTAGATTTAGGATTTAGGATTGCTGATTGCTAATCGCCACAAACAGGCCGGGATTGGGGCCGCGGGGCGGGCAACATGACGTATAATTACAGCATCATTCCATCACCCGGGGAGCGTTATGGCAGGCAATCATTCAGAGCTGGAAAAGCGGTTGTGGACGGCAGCGGATGCGCTGCGGGCCAATTCAAATTTGACTTCGGCGCAGTATTCGACGCCGGTGCTGGGGTTGATTTTTCTGCGCTATGCCGATGCGCGCTTTACGCAGGCGCAGGGCCGGCTGGAGGGCCAGGCGACCGGACGGCGCCGGGTGAGCAAGCTGGATTATCAGGCTGAGGGAATTTTGTATCTGCCAGAGGCGGCCCGGTTTTCCACGCTGCTGAACCTGCCTGAAAGCGCCAACCTGGGCAAGGCGATCAATGATGCCATGCGGGCGGTGGAAGAGGAGAATGAGGATCTGCGCGATGTGCTGCCCAAGACCTACAACCGCCTGGAGAATGGCATTCTGTGGGAGCTGCTCAAGGTTTTCAACGGCATTCCGATGGATATGGAAGGCGATGCCTTTGGGCGGATTTACGAGTATTTTCTGGGTAATTTTGCGCTGACCGAGGGCCAGCGCGGGGGCGAGTTCTTTACCCCCAATTCGATTGTGCGGCTGATTGTGGAGATTATTGAGCCGTTTCACGGGCTGATTTTGGACCCGGCCTGCGGGTCGGGCGGTATGTTTGTGCAGTCGGCGGAGTTTGTGCGCCGCCGGCGGGGCAGTGAGACGGGCATCAGCATTTATGGGCAGGAGAAGGTGGCCGAGACGGTGCGACTGTGCCGCATGAATCTGGCGGTGCATGGGCTGCACGGGGATATCCGGCAGGGCAACAGTTATTACGAGGATATGCACACCAGCCCGGCCAAGTTTGATTTTGTGATGGCGAACCCGCCGTTCAATGTGAACCAGATTGACAAGGAGCGGCTGAAGGATGACCGCCGGCACTATCCGTTTGGGATGCCGCGGGCCGATAATGGCAATTACCTGTGGATTCAGTTGTTTTACAGCGCGCTGAACGCCAACGGGCGGGCGGGGTTTGTGATGGCTAATTCTGCCAGCGATGCCCGCCAGTCGGAGATGGAGATCCGGCGGCAGTTGATTGAGGCGGGTGCGGTGGATGTGATGGTGGCGGTGGGGTCCAATTTCTTCTACAATGTGACGCTGCCGGTGACGCTGTGGTTTTTGGATCAGGGGAAGGGCGACCTGTCCCCGGACCTAACCCCCGGCCCCTTCCCTGAAGGGAAGGGGAGCAGAAGGAAGGATACGGTGTTGTTTTTGGATGCGCGGGGGATTTATACGCAGGTGGACCGGGCGCACCGGGAGTTTACGCCGGAGCAGATTGGGCTGCTGGCGGGGCTGGTGCGGCTGTACCGGGGTGAAGAACTGAACGGTTTTAAATTTGAGCGGGCCAATTATGCGCTGCCGGCGCCGCAGTTGGACGCGCTGGAAGCGGTTTTTGCTGCCCGCTGCTATGCCGACGTGCCGGGGCTGTGCCGGGTGGCCACCCGGGCTGAGATTGAAGCCCAGGGCTGGAGCCTGAACCCCGGGCGCTATGTGGGCGTGGCGGACAAAGCTGCCGATGATTTTGATTTTTACGAACGGCTGGAGGAACTGAACGAGGAACTGGAAGCGTTGAATGTCGAGGCGCATGAGTTGGAAGACAAAATTAGCGATAACATGACTGGGCTCTTAGATACGATCTCATGAACACAGCAAAAATACGCGATTTACCAATAAAAATTATTGATGGCGATCGTTCTTCTCGATATCCAAAACGCGATGAGTTTCAGAACGAGGGCATCCTTTTTCTGAATACGACCAATATTGTGGATAACCACCTTGATTTATCGAGCGCAAATTACATTTCTGTCGAAAAATTTACTCAACTTGGCAAAGGAAAATTGCAGCGTTTTGATATAGTGATGACTACAAGGGGTAGTATTGGAAAGGTAGCTTTATTTAACCATCCTGCACATCAAACTGGTTTTATCAATGCTCAAATGCTGATTTTTCGACCAGATGCAACAGTCATTGATCCCTATTTTCTTTATTATCTATTTTGTGGCTCTGACTTTCAAGGATTGTTGAAAAATTTTGCATCTGGTTCGGCTCAACCACAACTACCTATAGTCGATTTAAAAGAAATTGAAATACCTTGTCCCCCTCTCCCCACGCAGCGGAAGATTGCGGCGATTCTGTCGGCGTATGACGATTTGATTGAGAATAACACGCGCCGCATCCGTATTCTGGAGGCGATGGCGCAGGCGATTTACCGCGAGTGGTTTGTGAATTTTCGCTACCCCGGGCATGAGGGGGTGCGCCTGGTCGAGTCGCCGCTGGGTCCTATCCCGGAGGGGTGGGAGGTAAAAAAACTCGGTGACTTAGTGGGTTGCATTAGAAAATCTACAGAACCAGGTCCCCACCTAGAAGAACTTCGCTATATTCCTATTGACTTGATACCCAGAAAGAGTTTATCCATCATCGAATCATTGCCAGGAGATCAGGCAAAAAGCAGCTTACTTATGTTCGATGAAAACGATGTATTGTTTGGCGCAATGAGGCCATATTTTCACAAAGTATCTATAGCACCTTTTAATGGGGTCACAAGAAGTACATGCTTTGTATTACGACCAATTGAACCATGTTACCTTGCATATTCATTAATGACACTATTCCAAACTAGTACTATTGAATTTGCCACCAATCACTCTCAGGGCGGAACAATTCCTTATGTTGTTTGGGACAATTCAATGTCGGAGATGCCTGTAATCAACCCTCCTATCTCCGTTATCAATCCTTTTGAGCAAATCCTGCATCCTATTATTTGGACTTTCAAGAGGCATTATTTTAGACAAAATAACCTTCGCCAACAGCGCGACATGCTGCTGCCGCGGCTGATCAGCGGCGAGCTGAACGTGGAAGCCCTGGAGATCCCCACCCTGTAAGCGGCGCCTACCCCCTTTTTGCGGCAGAGAGAAAAAGCCATGGACTATTCTGAAGACCGCCTGATTGAACAACCCGCCATTGCCCGGCTGCAAAGCCTGGGCTGGCAGGCGGCTAACTGCTACCAGGAAAGCTTTGGCCCCCAAGGCAGCCTGGGCCGGCAAACCTCGGCCGAGGTGGTGCTGCAGCCCCGGCTGCTGGCGGCGCTGCGCCGGCTGAACCCCGACCTGCCCGAGAGCCTGCTGGCGCTGGCAGCCGATGAGCTGAGCCGTGACCGCAGCGCGCTGAGCCCGGTGGAAGCCAACCGCCAGGTGTACCTGCTGATCCGGCACGGGGTGCTGGTGACCGCCCGGGATGAAGACGGCGCCGAGCGCACCGAGCGCGTGCAGGTGATTGACTGGACCAACCCCCAAAATAACGACTTCTTCCTGGCCTCGCAGTTGTGGATCTCGGGCGAGGTGTATAAGCGCCGGGCAGACCTGATTGGTTTTGTCAACGGGCTGCCGCTGGTCTTCATCGAACTGAAGGCAGCGCATAAGGCGGTCAAAGCCGCGTACGACGGCAACCTGCGGGACTATAAGAACACCATCCCGCAGCTCTTCTGGTACAACGCCATCATCATCCTGTCTAACGGCAGCGAAAGCCGCATTGGCAGCCTTTCGGCCACCTGGGAGCATTTTGCCGAGTGGAAGAAAATCAACAGCGAGGGGGAAGAGGGCCTCATCTCGCTGGAGACCATGCTGCGGGGCGTGTGCGACCCCGAAAAACTGCTCGACCTGATTGAGAACTTTACCCTGTATGAAGACGCCAAGGGCGGGCTGCGCAAGATCATCGCCAAGAATCATCAAATGCTGGGGGTCAACGCCGCCTTCCAGTCCATTCAGCAAATCCGCGAGAATCAGGGCAAGCTGGGGGTCTTCTGGCATACGCAGGGCAGCGGCAAATCTTACTCGATGGTGTTTTTCTCGCAGAAAGTGCTGCGCAAACTGCCCGGCAACTGGACCTTTCTGGTGGTGACCGACCGGGTGGAACTGGACGACCAGATCTACAAGAATTTTGCCAACTGCGGCGTGGTCACCGAGCCAGAGCACAGCGTGCGCGCCAGCAGCGGCGACCATCTGCAAGACCTGCTGCGGGAAGATCACCGCTTCTTGTTCACCCTGATTCAGAAATTCCGCATTGATAACGGACACACCTACCCGCAGCTCTCGGAGCGGCGCGACATCATTGTGATGACGGATGAGGCCCACCGCAGCCAGTACGACGTGCTGGCGCTGAACATGCGCAACGCCCTGCCCAATGCGGCCTTCCTGGCCTTTACGGGCACCCCGCTGATGGCCGGCGAAGAAAAGACCCGCCAGGTCTTTGGCGATTACGTCAGCATCTACAACTTCAAACAATCGGTGGACGACCAGGCCACCGTGCCGCTGTATTACGAAAACCGCATCCCCGAACTGCAGCTCACCAACCCCAACCTCAACCAGGACATGGCCGACCTGCTGGATGACGCCGACCTGGACGAAGGGCAGGAGAGCCGGCTGGAACGGGAGTTCAGCCGGGAATATCACCTGATCACCCGCAACGACCGGCTGGAGAAGATTGCCGCAGACATTGTGCAGCACTTCCTGGGGCGGGGCTTCCCTGGCAAGGCCATGGTCATCTCTATTGATAAGGCCACCGCCGTCAAGATGCACGACAAAGTGCGCGCCCACTGGGCGCGGGAGCTGGCAGCCCTGGAAGCCGAACTGGAGACCTGCGCCGACGAAGACCGCCCGGCGCTGCAAGCCCGGCGGGATTACATGAAGTCCACCGATATGGCGGTGGTGGTTTCGCAGGGCCAGAACGAAGAGGAAGACCTGCGGGCCAAAGGCGCCGAGATTATGCAGCACCGCCGGCGGATGCAGCAGGAAGACCTGGCGACCAAATTCAAAGACCCCAGCGATCCCTTCCGGATTGTATTTGTCTGTGCGATGTGGATGACCGGCTTTGACGCCCCCGCCTGCGCCACCATCTACCTCGACAAGCCGATGAAGAATCACACCCTGATGCAGACCATTGCCCGGGCCAACCGGGTGTTTGGCGAAAAGGTGAACGGCCTGATTGTGGACTACATTGGCGTCTTCCGGGATTTGCAGAAGGCGCTGGCCATCTATGGCAGCGGGGCGGGCGGCCTGGCGGCTGAGGGCGAAATGCCCGTGGAAGACAAACTCAAACTGGTGGGCAGCCTGCGCGCGGTGATTGAAGAAACCCGCGCCTTCCTGAGCGGCCATCAGATCAGCCTGGGGGCGATCCAGGCGGCGGCAGAATTTGAGCGCGTCCGGCTGATCACGGACGCAGTGGATACCCTGGTGAGCCATGACGAGATCAAGCGGGATTATCTGAAACTGGCCGGAGATGTGGACCGGCTGTTCGGAGCCATCCTGCCGGATAAACACGCCAACGAATTTGGGCCTGATCGCAAGGCGATTGTGGTGATTGCCGAGAAGATCCGCTCGATCACCCCGCCGCCGGACATCTCTGGCGTGATGGAGCAGGTGGACGACCTGCTGGACGATTCGATTGCGCCGCGGGATGCCGGCTATATCATCCGGGCGGCGGCAGAACGCCCCACGGCAGAGCGCGGGCGCGTGACGCCGGGTCACTGGGTGGATTTGAGCCAGATTGACTTTGACGCCCTGCGGGCGCAGTTTGAAGCCGGCCATAAGCACATTGAGGCCGAGCGGCTGCGCGGCGCCATCAACGCCAAGCTCAAGCTGCTGGTGCGGCTCAACCGCTCCCGGATGGATTTTTACGAACAGTTCCAAAAGCTGATCGAAGCCTACAACTCGGGCGCGCAGAACGTGGACGCCTTCTTTGCCCAGCTTGTCTCGTTTGCCCGGCAGCTTACCGCTGAAGAGCAGCGCGGCGTGGCTGAAAATCTATCC
>Ga0208458_1003394_pt1 | contig 10795 bp, 11 predicted proteins | sample AD_UKC085_MetaG_FD_184432 | JGI IMG/M metagenome (GOLD analysis project Ga0208458, IMG submission 184432) | Active sludge microbial communities of municipal wastewater-treating anaerobic digesters from USA - AD_UKC085_MetaG (SPAdes) (version 2) | ecosystem: Engineered > Bioreactor > Anaerobic >... | reverse complement strand
TCTTCAACCTTCGCATGCTGGCCCTGGTCGGACGGTGGGACGAATTCTGGAACCAACCTGCCCTTGCTGACTGCCTCGTAACTGCGTTCCAAGCCTCTTCCCATTGAGGTGCTGTCTGACCGGGTAACGGATCATACCCTTGTCGATCTGAAGTCCAATGACCGCGCCCAGGCCGAAAGTGTGAGCCAAATCCAGCTTCATATCTATGCGTTGGGCTATCGGGAGCTGACGGGTCATCGTGCGGATTATGTGGAGGTTTACGATCTCGACGGTCGCAAGCGGAGCGCTCGCAGGGTGGATGATGGATTGCTTCGCGGGATTGCGGCGGATGTTCGGGCAGCGGCGGATGCTTTGCGAAAAGGGGTGCTTCGTAAGAGGCCGAGTAAGAAAAGGTGTGGAGAATGTGACTTTCGCATGGTTTGCAGTTCGGGTGCCAAGGTTGTGTGAGAAATGAGAGTAATTCAAGCTCCCCGGCGGTTTCCGATGATACGTGATTGATATTATTCCGCTCGTATGCTTTCCACGATGATGGGACCGCCCCAACCGTGACAATAGGATGAAGACTCAATAGCGAACCCGATGACATCGTGGCCCTCCGTATCGTAGGTCCATACCTGCTCTACATGGTCGAATTCCCATTGGCCTTCCTTGTCTGAAGTCAGGGATTGACCCAGGGGGGTCAAAAGGCGGATCGAGCTGAGGGACGATGGCTCGTTGATATATGTCCCATCGGACTCCAGACGCATCGACACCACGACCTTGGAAGCTCCCTTGGTCAGCACCTGTCCTGCCATACCGGCGAAGTTGCCACAGTATCCTTGCACAATGACGCAGCCCAAGGTTGCGCAATCCCCTTCGGTGTACGCGGCTACACCGCCCCAGGTGGCGACAGTGCTCGTATCGGGCATTTTGTGTTCTTTGCGGGGTGGGCCGATTTGGTGGACGGAAACAGGGAGTGATTTCGTGATGATGGGTTGACCGCCGAGGTCGAGGGACGTTGGTAATATATTGAAATCTAATGTTTTTCCACGAATATCATCCCAGGACCCCAAGAACCGAAGCTCGCCCTGGATGACTCCTACCGCGTGATTTTCTTGGATATCGGTGCCGATCCATGGGCCATCGGGAAGTGCGAAGAGGGAGGCTACGGATGGCACGGGGGAGGAGGCGAGAATGGTGGCGGCATCCCAGGGCAGCATGGTGTTTTGGACATCCAGGGTTGTGGGAGCAGGGTCTACGATGGTCAAGTTCAGGGTGGCGGGGTCGTCTCCCCAGATATCCTCTTCGTTCCAACGTAGGCGAACATCGGCGGTAGCGGTCTTGCCGAGTTTGCCATCGACGATATCAAGTGTAATTTCGGTCCAATCCGTGAGGTGGTATTGCGTAATCCCTTGGTAGCCTCCGGTGGCGGGCTCGAATCGAGGAGTCAGGACAGCCGTGGATGTGGAGGGTTCGACAAGATAATCGCGTCCGGAAAAGCCTTGACACGAAACCACGGCATGGCAGGAACCGTCGGATTCTTCGTGGATCCAAACGCGGGGGCCGTCTCCCACGATGTCTTTACCTGCCAATGCAAACGTGCCGGCCAGGGTCGAACAAGAGGTTTCTCCTCCTGAGGACCCGCCGCCGGTGTTGGGGCTACCGCCGGTGTTGGGGCTGCCGCCCGCGCCTCCGTTGGGATTGGTGTCCTCGGATACGGTTCCTCCGCAGCTCAAGCCGGTAGTAGCAAGAAAAAGAGACGTGAATAAGGCTGTTCGCCAGGGGTATCGTCGTAGCATGGCTCGCTTGATAGCAATCTTTATTCCAGCGCTGAAAAACGGATATTTGCAGGCGTTGGGATGAAAGACGAGGAAACGAGCGTCGGGATGTGCCACAATGTGTCAAAGCAGAGGGGTAAGAAGGGGTCGATGGGAGGGATATTGGGCCATGTTGGTCATGGACTTGGGGTTTGGGGTTCTTGGGTCCTGAATTTTCACCATCCGTCAAAAACAAGTATTGGTGGCCCCCATCCCCGGCCCTTCCCCCCACACGGTATCCCCCCATCCCCGGCCCTTCCCCCCACACGGTGGGTGGAAGGGAGGCGGAGTCGGAGTGGAGTCAAGGTTGGACTCAGGATTGATAAAATGCGCTTCAATAATATATAATTCGAAATCCCTGTTTCTAGTTTCTAGTTTCTGAATATTTTAGCTCAATAATATTGGTAGTCCTGCGCGTCGTGATCGACTGTTATTTCTTGCCGCTTTCGCATTTATGCTGCTGACATTGCTGGGAGAGGCAGGCGAGCGGGCTGGACTTGACCGGTACTGGAAGGCCAATACGTCGAAGACGCGTACGATGTCGCTGTACCATCAAGGATTTTGTTGATTTATGGCGATACCGAACATGAAAGAGGAACGACTCGAGCGGTTGGTTACGGCTTATGCCGAGGTTCTTCAGAAACATCATATTTCGAGGGAAATAGTCGGGGTAGTATGAGGGGATGGCTCAGGATAGCTTCCACCTCCCGTTTGCTTTCCGTTCGCCTCCCTAGCACTGGAGCTTTGACTTTTTTCCAAGTTCGCATGACGCTTGCCTCGTTCATGCCGGAACGCCCCCTCATCGACCTGGTTCACCCTCCCCCCTACGGAGAGGTCCCCTTCAAACACCTCGGACTTTGTTACGTGGCCGCTGGCCTTCGCGCTTCCGGCTTCGATACACGCTACCACGATGTCTCCGAACAGCTTCACCGCGCCGGTTCGGATTTCTACGACGATCTCATTTTGCGCCTCTCCCAGCACGCGGGCGATATGAGCGACGCGCCTCGCCTAGACTTGCTCACCGAAGTCCTATTTCCCGAATTCGGCGATAGCGCCTTGGCCACCACGATCCGCGCCCAAGCCCACGAGACAGCCCAACGACTCCCCCACGCTCGCGCGGTCGGTCTTTCGGTCAACACACTCACGAGCTACTTCGCGGCGGCATTAGGAAAAATCCTTAGAAATCAAGACGTTATCGTGGTCTTGGGCGGCCCGATGATGTCCTACCCTCCCGTGGCCGACCTTTTTTTGCGCCTCGGCGTGGCCGATGCCGTACTTCGGGGAGACGGCGACGTTTATGCCGCTCGCCTGTTTCAGTCTCTTCTGGACGGAACACCACCCCGCGACGTGCCCGCGGCTCGATGGCTCGAACGAGATACCATCCGCTTGAACCCCGGCCTTGGCGGCCCCAATCTCGATACGCTCCCCTCCCCCGTTTTCGAAGGCAATGTCCTGGACCAATTCATTCCCTTGCAAGCCAGCCGCGGCTGCGAACGCTCCTGCGTCTACTGCTCCGAAAGCGGTATCTGGGAGGGCCAGGGCGTTCGCCGACGCTCCCCCGCTCGCGTGCTGGAGCAAATGGATGGCCTTGCTCTCGAATACGGACTGCGCGACTTCCACTTCCACGACGATTACCTCAATGGCCATCGTCGCTGGTTCGATGAACTTCTTCAGGGACTCTCCCACGGACGATATTCCTGGGAAAGCTTTTTCGAACCTTATGCGCTCGACACGGACCGACTTGGACGAATTCGCGATGCCGGATGCCGACTCATCAAGTATGGCATCCAGAGTTTTTCTCCTTCGCTGTTGCGCTTGATGAAACGCTCCCCCGATGTACGAGGCATCGTGGATGTGGTGGTACGAACGTACCAGCTCGGCATATCGACCCACTTCGACATGCTCATCGGACATCCGGGAGAAACCGAAGAAGATCATCGTCGAAATCTGACGATGATCGAAGAACTCTACCAACGCACGGGGGAGCGTCTGTATTTTTCAATCAATCCATTTTACCTAGCCGCGGGCTCCGAAATCGAACGTCACCCCGAACGCTTTCATACTGTCATCATCACGGCCGAAGCCAGCGATCATGCCCCTCCGATCGCCGAGGCGCTTCGTTCGATCGGCCCCTATCCCGTAGGATATCGCTCCGGCATCTGTGCCGATAGCCTGCGACGTCGCATGGCGGAACTGTCGTCCATCCTTCGGCGGCACGGGAAAGACTATTTGTACTTGGGGCAAGACCGTGTACCGACGGTGGGCCAAGAACCACGACGAATGCTTCCTGGCCTCGATGGCAGCGTCCCGAAGACAGTTCGGGAATCTCGTGCCGCGGGCGACGCGGATTTGGCCTTACCCAGCATCGTCTTGCGCGAGGATAGCAACGTTCGCCTTTTTCCTGACCACGATCGGATTTCGCTGCTTTCTGCTCCACGAGACCAGCAAGCGCTAGAACTAGCGCTCGACCATCTGCCCTCCGGCAGCACCGTGCGAATTCTGGGAGGCGAGGCCACGCTTTGTCCGAGCCTTCCGGAAATACTGCTGGCGATTCGTCAGCGAGGCCTGTCTTGTTGCCTCGAGACCAACGGTCTTCGCTTTAGTCGATCGGCCTATGCGCAAGCGCTCGCAAGGCGTGGTCTGACGCGGGCGACCGTATTGTTTTTGGGATTGGATGCTCGGGTTGCGGACGAACTCGCTGGCATGGATGGCGCGTTCGAACTTGCGATCGAGGGAGCGCGTCAGCTCATTGCGGCTAAGGTATCGACGGACATCGGGTTGGTGTTGAGTGATCGGACGGTCGAAGAGGCTCATCGGCTTGTGGAGTTGGTGGAGGAGCGACTGCCAGGGGCATCGGGGCTGCGTGTGGTTGTTGCGAAACTCCGGGGACCGAATCCGCCATCGTTGCCCGATCCGAATCGGGTGGAGGAGCAGGTTCGTGCGTTGTTGACACGGGCGCGAGCGGGCATTCGTGTGGTCTTTGAAGACCGGGGATGAAAGAGCGTGCGAGGTAGCATTTATAGCTTGACCAACGCGAAAGATTGTGAGAGAAGACCGCTCCGTTTTCGCCATCCTAGCTCAGTCGGTAGAGCAGCGGTTTCGTAAACCGCAGGTCACCGGTTCAAGTCCGGTGGATGGCTCAATAGAATCAGGCACTTATGATATTGCGGACCCGATGCTGCTTGGGCGTGACAGCGCTTCGTGGTGCCGATGCGCGCTAATTCCATCGCGCGAGATCGGTTCGATCCAGGTTCATGGTTGCCACGAAGCGCCACGCACGGCGTCGGCATTTTTTGCGATCAGCGACACCGCTTCGACGCGCCACTCAGAATTGACATCCGAATCCTGCGCTCAGACGGAAGTCCCAGGAAGTTTCGGCCTCGACTTCATATCGTTGCTGCCGTTGATCGACTTTCACGCGGGCTTGCCACGCATCTTCTTGTCCCATGTTCTTCGAGGCCCGAAGCTCCACAGGGATCTCGAAGGAAGCGATATCGATGGTGAGACCAAGTCCGGCAGTGAGCATCGTGTAATTATTTTTTTTCGTGAGAAAGGTGATACCCGCCACCGATCCTGGTCCCTCGGTCACTTCGAGGCTTGGATCCGCGGAAGAGACGCTTACGAATTCGGGTCCGATCAACGCGAATAGACGGCCAAAGGGCGTTGGGATGTTGACCTTGGCGAGCAGAGGGAAGCGCCAACTCGTAAGCTCGATTTTTTCACGAACCTTGGTCGACTGATTGTACGTGACATCTCGCTGTAGCACCGACATGTCCCGAACGATATCGAGTTCGAGGCTCAGGATTTTGATGAAGCGCACTTCACCGTAAAGGCCGGCGCCCCAAGAGAATCCGCCGCCGTTGCCGGCAAAACCAAGACCCTCATAATTGCCAGGGCGGTCAGAAGGGGTCGTCCATAAACTACCGCCGGCCATGGCCTTCACCCCCGCGGAGGAGTCGACCCAATCCGCTGCTTTGGAAGCAACGGTCCATGTGGAAAGGATGGCGGCAACGACAATACTCGAGGCAAAGACGGGACGCATGAAACCTCCTTGGTTAGGACTATTCTTTTTTTGCGCGGAGGGGAAGCGTCGAGGCGCCGTCCCCGCGCATCAAGGATTCGTTTCTGGGGTGTCCGAACCATGGGGGCGTCCTATGGGACGAAAAACGCAAGATAGTCGACCAGGTTATTTGAACATAAATTGTTCGGTGGCGGGAACCCTGACGATCGAGTGATTCGGGAGCTGTTGGCCGGTGTCGGGGAGCAAAGTGTCCTAAACCTGTTGGATCCCGACCGATTGCAAGCTATCGCGGAGAACTTGCGGGTTGTAGAGCCAAGGCACAGCTACCATCCAGGATTGCTGGCAGTAAGCGTCGTGATATCGACGTTGTAACGCTCCACGGATACCCAGGATGGTGGGCTGATGCCCGCTGGGTTTGCGAGATACTTAGGAGCAGGACCCAGCCAAAGAAAGCGGTTTTCGCAAAGTAGCTCGCAAGCTTGGGCGCGCGCTTCCGCTACCGCCTACTCGACGCTTGAAGGCGCTGGTCTGCAACGCCAAGACCCCGGAACTGAAACGCAGACTCAGCGCTTTTCGCGATGGATTGGTGCCCAACGGCTGTGCTTTCGAACTGCCATGGGCTTGGTACATCAGCAGCGCGTGCTGGACTTGGACGTCGAGTTGCGCACCCACGAGCAAAGCGCGTTGATGCGTGTGGTCTGTGTACCTTTTGTTGGCGAAGACCGGTACTATCTGACCTAGCTGCCACGGCAGGAGTATGGTGCCTACGAGGTGGCGGAGCTATATCGATTGAGGTGGGAGGTGGAGCTATTTTTCCGGGGATTGAAAGAGGCGATCCGACTCGATGACATCAGGCGCCTGGAAAATTAAGAATCTTTACGCACGGTTTTGTATGGTACGTTGCTGGCAGCCACGCTTGTGCGCGACATGGCCGCAAGTCTCCACCAGGTAGAAGCGGGCAAATCCGAGCAGGATAATGCCTCTGATAAGGTTTTTTCCTCCACAACAGCCCAGTGCGAGCCCCAAGGCCGACCAGAAGCAAACCAACGAGCCACCAAAGCAGAAAAAAAGACCAAAGCCATCAGCGTTCCGGGATCCAGACAGCAGCGGACCTTCTTCGCCGTCGCCTTATAGATCGGTCGAGTATTTCATCATGTGCTCGATTTTCTGCTCACTTGTCTGTCAGGGGAGACAAGCCGTCATCGCAACCTATCCAAGCGCATCATCAATGCCATTGTCGGTGGGGCTCGTCCCCGCGGTGGCCGTAAATACGAGTCTACTGTGGTAGAAGCCCACAGCCAAAGCTAGTCGCTCACCAAACTCAGGCCGTCACGGCAGGGCGTACACCGCAAGCAGTTGCACGAGGGTGACAATGTATACGCAAAAGGACGCCTCCATGGTGGGGATACTACAAGCCATTTCGAACGCGACAATACGAAATACGCCGTCCATCTGTGCAGCGGAGCTGCCAAGCTTCTGAGGCGTGGCTCCAGAACAACTGCCCTATCGACATCCATGATGAACCCGGATCCGTGGGTGTCGTATGGGATTGGCAGGTCTTCTTCTGGAACGTCACGTCCCAGCCACCTCATCGCGCGACGATGGCAGGTCTCTTTCAGATCTACCAGCAGGCCTGCCTTCCGGCTTCGAGCTGCACTGGCAAAGATGTTCGGTGCGCCGAGTTGTCTCAGGCTGTCCTCGAGTACTACGGCGGTGATTATGATTTTACCAAATATCTGCAATTCTAGTATACTGGCGTTACGGTCGGCGTAATCTACTGAGGTTAACGTGTTTTCCATAACCCCAGCCCGCAGGAGTCTTGTCCTCGTCTTCCTCTTCTTATCCTGCGGGTGTTCGGAAACCAGTAACCAACCAGTTCAGGGACGCGATGCGGGCGAGGCGAGCACGCTCGACACCATCGCTCCGAACGATGGTCCCACAGAATCATCCTCCCCGGATGCACCTCACGACGTCCCTTGCGACACTTCCTCCGACTGGGCGGTCAACAATCCCTCCGACTCCGCATTCGACGCCCTCCCGCTTGAAGCTGACGCTGCCTCCGACTGCGTTCATCCCCTCGTGGTCGCGGACTGTTCCGAGGGGTGGTGCCGGATTCCCAAGGGCTGCTTCCTCATAGGCTCGCCCCAAGGAGAGTGGGGGCGCGCCAAATACATCGAAGAGCAGGTGCAGGTCACCCTCACCGATGACTTCCTGGTCCAGGAGAAGGAAACCACGCAGGCCCAGTGGCTGGCCACGGGCCTTCCGAATCCCAGCCAGCAGACCGCGGAATACCTTTGCAGCGATCCCAACTGTCCGGTGGGCAACATGAACTGGTTCGAGGCGGCGTACTTCACAAACGTGTACTCGGAGAATGCTTCGCCGCCCTTGCCGCCTTGCTATGCCTTCGAAGGTTGCACGGGGGAGGTCGGGCAGGGGATGGTTTGCGAGAAGGCGTTGGCGGTGGGGGGTGATCTTTACGCCTGTCCTGGGTATCGACTGCCCACGGAGGCGGAGTGGGAGTACGCGGCGCGGGCAGGTACCACCACCGCCTTCTACAATGGGGATATCACGCCTTTGAGCAACCAATTCGTTTGCGGACCCGACCCAAACTTGGAGCAAATTGCCTGGTATTGCGGCAACGCAGGTGCGGACTCGTCGACGCGAGTAGGAGGGTTGAAGCCGCCGAACGCTTGGGGATTGTACGATGTGCTCGGGAATGTCACGGAATGGGTGAACGATCAGCTCATCACGGGCTACGGCAGCATTCCCCTCGTGGATCCGGGTAAGGAGTTGGAGGCGAAGGAAAAGGAACTTGGGATTCGGCGAGGTGGTTTGGCGGTCGCGCTGGCCCCTATGTGCCGCTCCGCCAATCGGATGCAGGCTCCTCGGTGGGGTCGAGGTGCCTTCGGAGGACTGCGGATGGTTCGAAGCTTGGGCTGAGGTCGAGATGCTTTCCCAGCCCGCCATATTCAAAGGAACCCTCTCTTCGCCCTCTTTCTCATGTCCTGCGGGTGTTCGGAGACCAGCAACCATCCCCATGGGCAGGATGCGAGCAACGCGAGCGCTCGGCCAATGAGAAATGACGAACACTCGACGAGTAGCCGCTTAATAGACCGCGTCATGGACAATCCTACGCTCTGCGCCATCCTGACCAGACCAAACCGCAAAGGAGCCTTGGATGACAGAGCCAGATGAAGTATCCAACGGGGAGCAGGACCCATCTGCTGATGGAACCGGTGTAGTTTTTTGTGCGTCTAGCGAGTCCGGTACCCCCAGCGCGACATCCCTGGTCAGGTACGTGGGCGTGCTGTCGAGCGCATCGCGATGGCGTAAGCATGTCGTGCCCAGATCCAACGACGACATGGGCCACCGGCAACAACGTCCGAGCGAGCCACAAGGGCCGCCGGTGACCAAGAGCACGGACGTGTCGTGTACGCTGGCGGGCTTGCCTGAAGCCTTGTCTAAAGCCGCGGAGCCCCCAAGCGCAACGAAGCTATTGCGGGGCCGTGGCGGCGGCGGGGACGACTCTGGACTGGACGACGCTTCTTCGCCGAGTGTTCGACGTAGATTCGCTGCAATGTCCGCGTTGCGGCGGGAGACTTCGTGTCCTTGCCACCATCACCGAGGCACGCGATCCTGACCCACAAGTGGGCTTCGACCCGGTCTTGTTCGTGGCGTAGCTGCTGGCTGGGCGTGCAGGGCAGTGGGTTATGCGCTGCAAGTAAAGGCGGCGACGCATGGGTTTGTCTACCGATCGCGTTCACACCATGAATCCGCCCTGGTTCCGTCTTGACAGCCATTACGCCGCCCCCGCGACGTGACCCGGAGCTTGTCCTGACTTGCGATAGCTGATCGATTATGCCAAACTGACACCCCGGGTGAGCGTGGGAAAGGAACCGGAACATGGGGCCTCGATCAAAATCACTACCCCGCGGAACCGCGCCTGCCCTCGCGATTACCATCGTGTTCTCGTCCGGCGAGGCAGTCGGTTCAAAGGGGGGGGGACGTGTCTCTGGACAGGAACCCCGTCCTATTCTCCAAGGCCATGCCGGAGGAGTTGGTTTGCGAATTCGACGAGGATGACAACGGGCTTGACGACGAGATCGAGACGCAGATCGCGCAGGCTTTGGTCCCTCAGTTTCGTTTCGACAAGTCCGAGGAGCACACGCGAAGCGGCGAGCCGCACGCAGTGTTCAACACGAGGATGAGCTTGGACGCCAGTGGTCGCCGCATCTTGACCATCAAGTACATGTTCGTGTGGGATCGGGACGGTGGCTTCGTCAACAGCGACATCTGCGGAGACGCCCATGCTGGGGACACCCAACCGATGACCGTAACAGCCGAGGTATACGAGGGGACGGACCGCTGGTTCGCGAAGTTGACCAAGCTCGACGGTTTCACACAGCAGGAAGCGCTTGGCCCTGACGAACTGCTCTTTGCCGGATCGCACCCGCTGGTCTTTCCCACAGCAGGCAAGCACCACTTCCGGCCCTATCCTAATGAGTATACATACAACGGTACGGTGAATTGCCACGAGAACGCCTATGGGAACGGCCCTGTGCGCACTCCCATCGTTGAGCATGTTCCCCACGGAACGAGAAGCCGGAACCTCCCTCTGGACTTCGTCTACCAATTCGCAGAGCAGTCGGCATGCTCTTCGCTCCAGAACCAGGTCTATCCAGTGTGCGTTGACGATCCTTCCGGTCTCATGCCTTCGATGGTCGTCGATTGCGGAGTTAGAGCGGCTTTCCATGAAACGGAACACGTGGTATTCAAATAAAAATGAAGCCGTTGTCCATGGATTTACGCAAACGGATTATCAAAGCATTGGAAGTGGAGCCGTCTTCGCTCGTCGTCGCGGAGCGTTTCGATGTGAGCGCCAGCGCTGTGAGAAAACTTCGGTTGAGGTTCAAACGTACCGGCAATATCGAACCAAGCCCCTATCCTGGACGTGAACGACTGATACAAGGCAAGCATG
>Ga0208458_1003388_pt1 | contig 10812 bp, 6 predicted proteins | sample AD_UKC085_MetaG_FD_184432 | JGI IMG/M metagenome (GOLD analysis project Ga0208458, IMG submission 184432) | Active sludge microbial communities of municipal wastewater-treating anaerobic digesters from USA - AD_UKC085_MetaG (SPAdes) (version 2) | ecosystem: Engineered > Bioreactor > Anaerobic >... | reverse complement strand
CTTCGCTGAAATTTTGATAGAATTCATTTGGTGTTATTCTGGAATAATTAACCTTGTCATGATAATATGGCGTAATTGGTTGAAGATAACCGAGGGACTTACCGTCTGTGTGAATTTTCAATTTGCCGGGATCAATGGTAACAAACGAAAACTGCCTACCTGTCAGAATGTGAGCCAGTGCGTGACCAGCCTCATGGAGCGCAATTTGTTGAATGTTTTCGTGCATACCTTAACCTTATAAATTGATGGACACAATCACTTTCTGAAGGTTTTGTACATTCCTGTATTATGTAGGTGGTATTTATTGCCATATTTTCCAAAAACATAATGTACGAGACCCCCTGTCCCCATATCCCCCGGTTACCCTTCTCCGGGGTCGTACAATCCTAATACTGTAGGGGTGCTCTGTCCATACTCTCTTTATAAATACTAAAACTTCTGAATCTTGATAGACAATTTTCTATTCAGAATTCACATTGATTTTGAATGCGGATTTAAAAAGAAAAAGGAATTTCTGGGTATCCTTAATACGGCATCAAGAAGAGCCAACTCAAATTTTTTCTGGAAAATTAAAATGAAGATGGAAAAGTTGCTGCCAATTTTTTTTTTGGAAGAAAAAATAAGATTTATATAAATGCATCTTCCTGATCTGGCAAATCAGCATTATCTAAATACCCTGCTCATTTCTCTCTTCATATGGTCATCAGATACTTTAATATACCTTCTCATGACTGAGTAACTTCCTTGACCAGTCCATTTTAATATCACTTCAACGGGAACTTTCTTTTGAATACAAATTGAAATAAACGTATCTCTTCCATTATGGCTGGTTCTTTTCTTCCATTTCAGTTCTTTGAACATATCTTCCAGATTATCATTGTACTTCTGGTTGCTAATCTGAAGTGAGGTTGTGTCATATTTATATTTTTCAAGAACGGCTTTACTGAACTTGTTTAAGTTGATGTAAATTGTATTGTCTTCTTTTGTCTCGGCTGTCTTCTGTGGATTAATGACGATTCTGTTATTTTCAATTTTATCAGGTGTAATTTTATCAATGTCGCTAAACCGCAAACCTGTGCTGCATTGCAGAACAAAACGGTCTTTAGTTTTTTCAAGCACTGGATTTGTGAATTCCTTCTGTGTTAGTTCGATAAACTCGTTGTATGACAAAGGATTTGCAGCATTTGGTTTTTTCTTACCCTTCTTGAATTCTTCGTCTTTAAAAGATGCATCAAGTTGAATTTTAAGTTCATGTCGCCTTTTGTAGTAATGTTTTAAAAAGGTTTTTAAGACCGTGAAGGTCTTTTCAACTGTTGAAGTGTTATATGGAACTTTGTTCATCCACACGCTGAAATTGTCGCTGAAAGAAAGTGTCATGTCCGGGAAGAACAACTTCTTTCCAGTGTGCTTTTCATAATTTACTAATCTGTTTTTTACAGTAATGAATTCTTTCCATGTACCACGGGCAGCACCGTTGGCTTTTCTGTACTCAACATATTCATCAAAATATTCTGTAATGCCCTTTATGCTGGATTGTTTTTCAGGTGGGAATAACTCATATAACTTTTCGAAATCTGTACGAAACTTTTCAATATTTGCTGCTAATATCGAAGGTGCACGAAAACTTAAGGGAATTACTTTGCGATTATTAAGATATGTTTCAATAGCATTATTTTTATCCGTAATAATTACGTTCTTTTCATTACAGAGCGGGTCTTTATCAAGAACCATCTTTTTTTTCTGTGACCAGTTTTGAGGATGAACCCATATTTCGGTGGAGATTCGTAGAATTTTCTTCCTGTAATCACCAGTACCATGGTAGGAGTATTTGAGAACCTCAATATATACCTTGACTTCGCCATCAGCATTCTTTTGTTTGGGAATAATCATTTTTCGAACCTTCCAGTCAGTTTTACCAAAGTAACTCTGAAAAATTTCTTTTACATTTACTCCATCAATATCAGTCATTGTAGTAGAAAAAATGTGAATATTCGATAATGTCCATAAATATAGATTATTATTAAAGATTACCAATAGAAAAATGTAATATTTTATCAACAGTAGTAGAAAAACTATAATTGATTATCAGCCAGATAGCCATAAAATAAAATCTTCTCACCCCGACTGATTAAAAATGGAGACCTTGTAAATCAATAGTTTACAGGGTCTTTTTCTTTTGTAAGCCAAAAAACAAGCCAATTTTATTCGAAGAATTGTGATTTAAGAGATTATAAAGAGTCCCTAATATTATCCCATTTCGTCCTCTGCCAATTGCTAATCACCCCCTCGTTCTCGCATTCAGGACAGTACCAATGGATTTCACCTTCCTTGGGTCTTATAGCTGCCTTAACCAAGCCATGACAACCTTTCTGGAAACATCTTATATCTGTGGATGAAAGAGTTGAAGGCATAGTTCTGGTAGTTGCATCAACAATCAAAGCCAAAAAATTCGCCAATTCTCGTGCTTCTTTTGGCATCTGAGTTGGGATATTTCCTTGGTCGTTGAGGAAATGGGTAAGATTTGAGATTAGCATAGAGTTAGCACCAAAAGTGTTATACCAATGAAATTTATTAACTACAGATTTTTAACCATTTCAACAATTTCAATAAACTTATTCCAGCCAATATCGTCTGGTAGCTTTTCAGAATTTGTAATCCTATTTGCAACCGCTTTCGCTATAATTGGTTTGTTTGAACTTCCTAACCTTTCTTTTTCTTCATCTTCAATTTCAGAATAATGTTGAAACGAATTTCTTAATGTAGTTTCAAAGTCAGAACCAAAAACACAGAAATCTCTATTTATATACCAATCCTCGAGGCTAAGGATTTCGCTAATAGCATCATCACCAATACCAATTGCGTGTAAAGCATCATGACGTTTAAGTGAACTGGCATCATCTTCCTTATCGTTATCAAAACAAAAATATACGACAATCCCATAGCAATTAAACAGACGCCACCATTTTGCGATATTCCCTTTACCACCTACTCCTATTATTGCTATACCTTCTTTTAAGGTATCAAGTCCGACCGTTTCAAAATAAATTGGTAAAGCATATTGTTCGGTTTCACCCTCAACGAGAACAATCTTCTTGGCAAAAAAGCCGTTGAGAATACTTGGTTTGCTATGAGAAGAATAGAATGGAATTATGGTCTTTTCATTTGATTTGGATGCTCCTGTTTTGAGGCAAAATTCCGTTAAAATGTGAGCATCAACGTTCTTTACTTCAGTTTGGATATTTTTCTTTACCAGATAAATAGCTGGTAGGAATTCCAGATTAATAAAATAGGGACTGTGAGTAGTCATGATAATCTGCAAGCCATCATTTGCCATTTGAAATATCTTCTTGGCTAACCACATTTGAGCCAAGGGGTGCAAATGAGTTTCTGGCTCATCAATGATGAAAATTAAACCCTGACCTAAAAAAGATTTTGCATAAGCATGGGCGAATGATAAAGCCAGAATTTGCTGTTGCCCTGTCCCTAATTCCTCGAACGCCCGTGACACTCCATCCTCAGTGGGTTGAACACGCAAGGTTTTGAAATAGTTGCTTGGGTCATATGCCGAAAAATCAAATTCTAACGCATGGCTCATATTTGTCAGCATTTCCCCAGCTATAGTTGACATTTGGTTGGTGAAGTCTTTAAAGGTCGGTACTTCAAGAAATGTTTCCTGAATTTGTGTAAAGAGACCCTTTAGTCTTCCAACACGCTCGTCCTCTTCGGTCAATTTATCATGAAAGGCTTTTGTAACCTTTGAGAGAAGAGTATATTTCGTTGCATAGCTTAATTGATATGAAAGATTTTGGTCTGCATTAACACTTACACAAAGTAGTTCTTCCCGTAGTTCAGCACTTACATATTTATTTGAACCATCGTTTTCTAACTGGATGGCGAGAAATTCATTTTCTTTATTTTTCTCACATGAGAAATAAAAACCTGAGCAGGAAAACTCTTGGTGTATTCCTAACCGATGTGCAAATCCACTTACTTCTGCTTTAATAATAACCTTATTCTTTGGATTTCGATTAAAGTGTTCATAATCTTCAAGTTTCTTATATTTTGGATGGAATTCACCAAAAATAATCTCGATGGCTCTAATGATATTTGTTTTGCCAGAGTTGTTTTCACCGATAAGAACAACTGGTGTTCTTTCTGGAAATGAGATTTCAATGGGGTCTTCACCAATTGACCGATAGTTTTCAATCGAAATACTTCTTAATCTTGGCATAAACACTTTAATTAAAGAAAATCTGATACTCAATTTTTTTGTTCTAATGCCTCTTTCAATGCCACCTGCAATAATTCCTGCGTGTATTTCTTGTTTTGCTGAATTGTTTGCTCCAGTTCATCAAAGAGGGTCATGAGTTGGTCTATCTTGGTAAGAATTCGCTGTTGTTCAGCAAGGGGTGGAAGAGGAATAAGTAAAGAACGAATTCGTCCTAAATTGAAATTACCTGCAGAGCCACCTTTACTTGAAATATTACCTTTAGCATATTTCACTCCATAAGGAGAATTAATAACCATTGTAAGAAACTCCGAATTAGTTAATTCTTTAATTGGTTGCACTAATCCAAGACTTACATAAAAACAAAAATCAATTTCTTGATTAATTACTGCTGCTTCCCCAATACCTGCCCCCACTCGTGCTACCAAAATATCTCCCTTCTCTGGTTTTCTATTTTTAATATATTCCTGATACGCATCCTCAGAGACATATTTATGGTCTTCAGGCATGAATTTAAATGGTTTAACATTTTGCGCTGACAAAAAAATTCTTCCATTCTGAGTATATGAAGGTGTTTGATGAGTACCATCTGTGATATTTGCACAAATTTCATCAAGATTACACCATATCCAGTTTTTCGGGATATCAAATAGTAATTCTTCTTGTGTTTCTGCTTCCTGAAGTTTCCCTTTTTTAATTTTCTTCTCCCGAACCAGTTTTTCTTTTTCGGCTTTAATTTGTTCCAGTAACACACTGGCAGGTTCATCATTCAGGTCTTGGGGCACTAATTTGCCCTGCACGGCATCCTGAAGTATCTGCTGGCGGAGTTTTTTGAGAAGGTCGAGTTGGTAAAGAGATAGTTTTGAAATATTTGTAACAAGTTGTTCTTTGTCAGATATTTCATTAATAATTGATTTTTGTTCGTCAATTGAAGGTATGTCTATATACAGTGATAAAAAACTATCTTCCTTAACTCTGGTACGACCCATTCCCTTTGTCAGATTATTCAATTGCAGTTTAAAAGAAGGTAGTTTCAAAGAATAAATTAAAAAATCAGGAAGTGTATTTGCATTTATATCAAATATTGGCATTTCAGAGGTTATTAATGCACCATCTAAGTCGTCAGGTACTATTCCAAAAGCACCATTATGTACCGATAATCTAGAATAGATAAAAGCGCCTTTTTTTGCTGCATATGCCTTATCTGCTGAAATTTGAATACCTTTTTCTATTTTACGTAATGTAATACTTCCATTGTTAGAGATGGTAACAAGTTTGTACTCCTTTTCTTTAAGTATTTGAATAGGTGCTTTTGCTTGTTTTAAAATTTCTTTAAGTATCAGTCTTTCCCAACTCATTTTAATTTCGATTTAAGTTGGATTAATAAATCATTACTCTTCTGAATTGATTTTTCAAGCAATTCAATCAATTCAGAACTGGCATATTCATGCACTTCTTCCTGTTTATTTGGATTTTTAATATCGAGGTCGTATCCCCTGTCGATAATGGTCTTGATGTCGACCTTCCAAGCGACCTCATTTTCCTGCCTGTTGTTCCACCACACTTTAATCGGTTGGAACTCTTCCAGCCTAATTGGTTTGGTTTTGCTGTATGATTTCTGACCTTCTGGCAGCCGATGCTCGTAATACCATACCTCTTTGGTGGGCGTCCCCTTAACAAAGAATAAAAGATTTGTAGCTACAGTTGCGTATGGTTGAAATACTGAGTTTGGCAACCTGATAATTGTATGTAGGTTACATTCTTCTAATAACTTCTGTCTTACTCTCTGTTTAACACCTTCACCAGTTAAAGAACCATCTGGTAGCACTATACCTGCTCTACCACTATTTTTAAGCAGATATATCATTAAAACCAGAAAAAGGTCGGCACTTTCTTTGGTTCGGAAATTTTGTGGAAAATTCTTTTCGTTATTATTTGCCACAATACCACCAAATGGTGGGTTAGCCAATATCACATCAACACGGTCTTTATCTTTATAGCTGCTCAGGGGTTTGTCAAGACTGTCTCTGAATGTGATTTTTGGAAGTTCGATGTCATGAAGGATAAGGTTGGTTGTTGCAAGCAGGTAGGGAAGCGGCTTATACTCCCACCCAACGACATTCTCCTGAATGCTTTGTCTTTCTTCAACACTGTTTGCCTGACTTTTCAGGTGTTCGATAGCTGAAGTAAGATAACCTGCCGTACCACAACTTGGGTCGAGGATTTTCTCGCCCAGCTTAGGATTTATCATTTCAGTGATAAAACTGGTAATTGCCCTTGGGGTATAAAATTCTCCAGATTTACCAGCACTCTGAAGGTCTTTCAAGATGCTTTCATAAACTTCACCGAAAGCATGCCGCTCCTTTGCAATATTAAAATCCAGTTCGTTTAGCTTGTTCAACACTTTGCGGATGTTGATGCCGCTTTTCATATAATTGTGATTACCTTCAAATACCTCACGTACAATTAATGCTCTGCCATTGCCAATACTCAAATCAATATTACGTAATGCTGGAAAGAGTTTCTGGTCAACGAATGTCAACAGGTCATCTCCCGTAATTCCCTCATCATCTCCTGCCCAGTTCCCTTTTTCCTTTTTCCAGTGGAATTCTGGTGGTATTGGTGATTTGTAATTATCATTTAATAACTCAAGTTCTTGGTCTTTATCTGAAAATATTTTCAAAAAAAACATCCATCCAAGTTGCTCTATACGTTGGGCATCACCATTTAAACCAGTGTCTTGCCACATTATGTCCCTTATGCTCTTTATTATGCCAGAAATATTTGCCATTATGCTACTTCTTCAATTAAAGGTTCTTCATATTCAATATTATCCTCAAGAATATCTTCTTCTGGCTCTGTAAATGATTGCATCCTAACTTTCAATTTTATTTTATCCAGAATAAACTCTCCACGCTTTTGTATAAATAATTGAAAATTATCGACTTTTGCAGCCTCTAAAGCATCTTGATTTATGAAATGTGATAATAGGTGTTCTTCAATACTTGTGTTAGTTTCTTCATATTGTTTCAGATAATCTGACGGTAATTTGTTTGAAATTTCCCTGTTAAGCCGTCCAGAAATTAAAACGAAATTCAGAAGACTGTTAATACCATTACTGTCTGTTCCAAATTTCTGTCTTAGTGAATATGGGAAGAAATGATGGTTCTCTTTGCTATTTGACCTTGATACATTTGAACGGTCAAGAATTACCATTTGTCCGTTATCAAAATCCTTTGGATTTTCAAGTGCCATCAAGCAGAGTACGCCATTTTTAATTACAGATATATTCTGCATTCGAACCTTCAATAGTTCCTTAATAGTAAGCGATACACCAAATGTGTTGGTTTCCAGTATCCCTTGTGATAAATTGTAAATCCATGTAGCATCTTCTTTCATAAGGGTCAGACTGGAACTTGAATATCTTTGTGAAAATGTCGCAGACCAGAACCAATCTTCAATAAATTTTACATGCTCACTCTTAATGCTTCTATTTCCTGATTTGAAAAAATAATACTGCAATACAGGAAAAAAGGAACTATATGGTATAAAGTCAATAAACCTGACCCCAAGTGTCCTAATAAAATCGATTGACATTCGTAAGCATTCAATAGTCTTCTCCCATAACTGATTTGCAATTTCAGCAGTTAAATGCAACTGATTATAATTTCGGCAATCGTCAAATGCATTTAATGAAAGGGATTGAATAAACACTTCATTCCCAAGTCCACCGAAATTCATAACATTAGGTTCACTGTTAAATTCGTTAATTTTTTCTCTCATGTCAAAACTGGGAGACCATGCGCTTGCATGAACGAGGTCAAATAATGCCAACCTTTTCCCACCTTGATTAATACGTTCAAAAATTGTCACTACTTGCTCCAAATCCATCTTCAGGGTCTTTATGATACTTATTGGATAGTCAGTGAAAATTTGTTGACAATCACGCCAAACTGTGGAATAGCTTGTGCCAGTTTCTCTGTCGGAAATAGCATAGTCTGTTAAAATATCACCATAAGCAGTTGTATCAAAGAGTTTCCATGCTGGGATATTATGTTTCTCATTTTTTAGTCGTGGTATTTGAAACTCCTTTTTTTCAAGATTAAAGCAAATAGTTGAGAAGTCTGTGCCATTTAGCTTCTTGCCTTTAAGTGCAACATAAAGCGATGTTATTCTTTGCTGACCATCAAGGATAAAACTATAGTTATTAGCTTCAGGTTGCTCAGGCAAATTAAGTTCTGTCAATTCTCTACAAAAGTTTTTATAGTCAAGGCTTGCAACCCATATAAAGAAAGACCCGATTGGATATTGAGAGTAAATACTGTTTAAAAGTTTCACAATCTTTGACCGTTCCCAAACATATCCTCTCTGAAATCTTGGAATTTTGATATTGCCATTCTCTAACTCACCAAATAGCTTTTTTAAGTTCCAATTGTTTATTATTTCAATCCTTTGTTCCATTATGCTGTCTTATATAGTTCAGTTTCCAATTCATGTATCGCATCCAGATATTTTTTCTTACTACCAAATGCCCCAATAATTTCCACTGGTGACCCAAAATCCGTGAATGGCTTAACCTTTAGTACTTCCATACTTTCAATATCATCAATTCCTTCGTCTGCATATTTATCCAACAGGTTTTCCATGACCTTTCTTGCCTGTTCACCATATTTGGTGAAATAGTTACGTTTCTTGACATTCTCTGCTCGTTCTTTTCTTGTAAGTGGTGGCATGTCATACGCAACATGGCATATCAAATCAAATAAATCCAGTTCCTTGTTAACGGCTTTAAACAATGCTTCAACTAATATTCCTTGCTGCTGAAGTTCTTCAATCAAAGCCGTTTTTTTATCTGTGGAATTCCATTTATTAATAAAATCATCCAGTGAAGCGAACTGCCCCCTGATGATTTCTCTGGTGTGGTCTTTCAGGCTTGTTGTAATCAGCTTACCATGTTGGTCAAAAAAGAGTTCACGGCTTATCAAAATAGAAACATCCACCCCGTTTACATAAACTTTAAGTCTTGTATGTGGTGGTTCTGGTGGCTCATCAGGTAGGAGAGGTGGTTCTGGTGGCAACTCAACATCGGGTGGAAAATCAACCTCTGGCGGCTCGATATCAGTGATATCAACATCACTTGATACTTCCTTAATTTGAATTGGTTCTCCATCAAAATCAGGGTCAGCGAACAGGTCTGTGGCGTTCCTGAAATCAATAATTGTGAAGTATTTCTTGTCGTAATCCTCGTTTATTCTTGTTCCACGACCTATGATTTGCTTGAATTTGGTCATAGAAGCAATATTGGCATCCAGAACAATTACTTTGCAGGTGATGGCATCAATACCAGTCGTCATCAGTTCTGATGTTGTGGCAATTACTGGATACTTCTGCTCAGGGTCAGTGAAATTGTCAAGTTCACGCTTGCCTTCCTCATTGTCGCCAGTTATCTGCATAATATATTTTGAATTCTCGGCTGACAAATCAGGATTTTCATTCACCAAAGCAGAACGCATCCTCTGTGCATGGTCGATATCAACACAGAAAACAATAGTTTTGGCAAATCTATCGTAACCTTTCAGGTATTCGGTTAGTTTCTTTGCGACAATCTGAGTGCGTTCATCAATTACCAACGTTCGGTCGTAATCTGTAACGTTATAATTTCTGTCTTCCACCAAATCACCTTCTTTATCAGTTTTCCCACGTTCGGGTCTCCAGCCTTCCAAGTCAACATTTATCCCAACCCGTATCACCCTGTAGGGTGCAAGAAATCCATCTTCAATACCCTGTCGGAGTGAGTATGTATAAATCGGTTCACCGAAATATTCAATGTTACTTACAACTTTTGTTTCCTTTGGAGTGGCAGTTAAACCGATGTGAGTAGCCTTATTGAAATATTTTAAAATATCATGCCATGCGCTATCGTCTCTGGCAGAACCTCGATGGCATTCATCAATGATTATTAAATCAAAAAATTCATGGGTGAATTGCTTATATATATTCTTCTCTTCTTCACTACCAGTTATTCCCTGATATAATGACAGATAAACTTCATAAGATTTATCTACTCTGCGATTTTTAACCACTGTCTTTTTATCACCGAAATGCTTAAAGTCGTTCCTGTTAGCTTGTTCGATGAGAGCATTCCTGTCAGCCAGAAATAATATCCGTTTCTTAACACCTGCCTTCCATAGTCTGTATGCAATCTGAAAGGCAACGTAGGTTTTGCCAGTTCCAGTAGCCATTGTTATCAAAATCCTGTTCTGCCCTTTGGCAATGGCTTCTATTGTACGATTTATGGCTATTTGCTGATAATATCTTGGTCTACGTCCTGAGCCGTCAAAATAATAGTCCTGAGAGGTTATTCTTTCGTGTTCAGGCTCTGTGATGCCCTTATAGACCTTATATTTTCCCCATAAATGTTGAGGTGATGGGAACTCATCAAGGGAGAGTTCCATTTCGATTGAGGTGTTTATTGCAGTTTTATCATGGAAAATGAAACCGTCACCGTTTGATGAAAAAACAAATGGCACATCAAGACAGTGGGCATAATCCAGTGCCTGTTGTATCCCTGCTCTTACGGAATG
>Ga0208458_1003369_pt1:7500-10865 | contig 10865 bp, 11 predicted proteins | sample AD_UKC085_MetaG_FD_184432 | JGI IMG/M metagenome (GOLD analysis project Ga0208458, IMG submission 184432) | Active sludge microbial communities of municipal wastewater-treating anaerobic digesters from USA - AD_UKC085_MetaG (SPAdes) (version 2) | ecosystem: Engineered > Bioreactor >... | reverse complement strand
CACCTTCATGGGTTGTTAATATCATATCATTTTCATGAAAATGGTTTTTCAACTCTAAAAGAAAAAGTTTGTCATCTGAGTAAATTGTGTTGCTTAACTCTAAAAGTATTGGAACTCTGAATAGATTAGTTTTATAATTCAGACGATGTGCCAGTGCTCTTAAATCATCCGGGTGTTTCGTTTCAGAATATATAAGATAATCTCTAAAAAGGTTTAGTTCACTACTTTTTTTTGCAATACTCTGTTGATAGTAATCATATTCTAACATTGTTTCAAAAGCCATTTTTGCAATGAGGATAGCTGGACGCACATCTCGTGGAATCCCGGTAATACCAATTGCTCCCATCATTTCATTTTTATACACAATAGGTACATCAATACCAGGCTTTACTCCGAAATATTTTTTTACATCTTCAGGGGGTACGATCATTATGTCTCTACCTTCTTGCATCATCTGATAAGAAGCTTCATGAAAATTTCCGACTCTTTCTGTTTCAGTTGCTGCGATGATCATCCCATCTGGATTCATAACAGTGAACTTATAATGAGTATAACTTCTTGCGTTTTCGATAAATCGTTCAGAGAAAAACTTGTTAAGCATTTAATCAGCTCCTTTTCTAAAGTACTTATAATTATATCTAAAGCCATTGTTAAGGTATATCACAAATTTTGAAAAAAATACTTAAAAATATTTTGGAATTATTTTAAGTTGTTCAACATTTGTATCTATACCACAAATGCTAAGAGCATTTATTGTTTCGAATTGACAATTTTTTTACAAATTTTATTAATAACTGATTTATTATACAACAGTAATGAATTATTATTGTTGTCTGAAAACCTTTACAAATTATAATATGTTTATTGTAAAATAAAAATGTAGAAAGTTGCAAAGCAAAAATCCATAGTATTGCAAGTTGGAAAATGCACAATATTGCAAAAATCCATTGCGGGCAAAACTCAAGTCAATTATCCTTGTATCTGACCAAAGAACAAGGAGGAAATGGAGAATGCTCACAATGGATCAGATACATGATATCAGAAATCGTTTTTATGAGAAAGGGGAAAATATTTCCCAGATTGCGGAAGCGTTGCACCTGGATTGGCGAACGGTACGCAAATACATTGATCAGACTGATTTTAACAGCCCGCCGCCAAAGCCGGCGTTGGAGAAACAATTCTGTCCCAAACTGGATCCCTACAAGGAGATGATCGATTCCTGGCTGATTGAGGACAAATCAGCCCCACGCAAACAGCGCCATACAGCTAAACGGGTATTTCATCGCCTGCTGGCCGAAATTCCCGGTTTTGACTGCTCCTATCGGACGGTCGCCAGCTATTACGCAGTGAAACACCGGGAAATATTCAAGCAGAATAAACAGGCCTATCTGCCACTGGTACATCAACCCGGAGAAGCGCAGGTTGATTTTGGTACAGCTGAGTTTTATGAAAATGGCCAAAAACTGACTGGAAAATACCTGGAGGTCTCTTTTCCATACAGCAATAAAGGCTATCTGCAGCTGTTCTACGGGGAAAATATGGAATGCCTGCTGGAAGGGCTGGATGCCATATTCCGCCACATTGGCTGTGTGCCAAGGGAACTCTGGTTTGATAACACGAAAGTCATTGTTACCGAGATTATCCGTGGTGGCGGGCGAAAACTGACTGACAAATTCGAACGGTTCCGGGAGCATTACCATTTTAAAGCCGTCTTCATGAATCCCGGGGCCGGCCATGAAAAAGGAAACGTCGAAAACAAGGTCGGCTATCAGCGTCGCAACTTCATGGTACCGGTTCCCCGCTTTCTGTCGCTGTCGGATTATAACCGGCAGTTGCTGACAGAGTGTGAGAAAGATGCCCGGCGGAACCATTATCGCTACGATGAAACCATCGAGGAGCGGTTTCAGGCTGATCTGACGGCCTGCCACAAACTGCCCGGAATTGCGTTTGACCTCACCGGTCATCAAACCCTCAAAGCCGACAACTGGGCCAGGATTTATCTGAACAAACGACAGCATGCTTATTCGGTGGCTCCAAAGTACGCCCAGTGCCCGGTTCATCTGGTTTTAACTTCAGCGCTGGTGATTATTCAAGATGAAAACTTTCGTGAAATTGTTCGCCACCGGCGTCTTTACGGAGATACCAAACAAGAGCAGATGGACTGGCTGCCCTATCTGAAACAATTATCCCTGCGACCCCGAGCCCTGAAATATACTGGGATCTATGAGCTGATGCCGGAAACCATGCAAACCTATCTGGCCACCTGTTCAGGCAGCGAAGTTGGACAGATCCTCAAGGTTCTTTCCGAGTTGACCAGTCGCACCGGTTTTGACAGTGCCGTAAATACCGTTAACCATGCAATTGCTCATCAGGCGCGAGATGCCGATAGTCTGGAGAGTCTTTACCGGCGGTTGTATTCGGATGTACCTGAGCTGCCTGCAATGACCCTTGCTCCGGGCATTCCCAAAATGATCCCGATGCAGCCCAATCTGACGGCCTATGATATCTTGCTTCAGGGAAAGGGGGCTGACGGATATGCTCGACAAAGAAATCTTTGAATGCTGCCGGAAACTGCGTCTGAGTCGCAATCTGGCCGAGTTGGCGCAAACCACCGAAGGCAGCAGTCACCAGGAATATCTGCATCAGTTGCTTAGTGATGAACTCCGTTACCGGGAACTCACCCGCACCCAAAAGTTGGTTACCAGCGCCGGTTTCTATGGGATTCACACCTTTGAAGGATATCGCTTTGATGAAATCACCCTGCCTTCGGATCTGACTCCAGAAGGCCTGAAATCCCTGGCCTTTATCCACGAAAAGAAGAATCTGATTCTCTATGGTGGCACCGGAACCGGCAAAACTATGCTATCAACCGCACTCGGCGTTGCCGCCTGTCGACAGGGAATCCCGGTTAAATTCTTTCGAACGGCCGCCCTGGTGAATAAACTGTCGGAAGCCAAAGTAGCCGGTACCCTGACCGCTTTTCTGAAAAAACTGAATAAAGCCGAAGTGATTATTCTGGATGAATATGGTTATGTCCCACTGGACCGAACGGGAGCACAGCTCCTGTTCGAAATCATATCCGATTGTTATGAACGTCGGTCTATCATTCTTAATACCAACCTTGAATTTTCCCGATGGGTCAATGTGCTCTATGATGAACAGATGACGGCTGCCATGCTGGATCGGCTCCTTCATCACTGCCACCTGCTCATGTTTCCGGGACCCAGTAACCGGATGCGGGAATCCAGCATCAATGAATTATATCGCTCAATATCGGACAATCAATTGAAAAAATAATAATTGCCTGCAATGCTTAGATTGCTCATGAAATTGCTTCGCATTTTAGCTTGCAAAACTATGGATTT
>Ga0208458_1003369_pt1:0-2500 | contig 10865 bp, 11 predicted proteins | sample AD_UKC085_MetaG_FD_184432 | JGI IMG/M metagenome (GOLD analysis project Ga0208458, IMG submission 184432) | Active sludge microbial communities of municipal wastewater-treating anaerobic digesters from USA - AD_UKC085_MetaG (SPAdes) (version 2) | ecosystem: Engineered > Bioreactor >... | reverse complement strand
CTGATGCTACCTTTTGGGATGACATTTTCCAGTTCTAAGATCCGGATGATGTCGTTTACGGACCTGCCGGGACATTCCCGGCGCAGTTCCACCGCCGTATCCACAATCTCCTGAAAGTTATCGGGAAGCCCTTGGCCCTCCCTGCGTGCAGCCTGCCGGGGCTTTAGCCCGTCAAAACCCTCCGACAGGTACGCTTCATGGTACCTGCTGATGGTGCGGTAAGAAAGGCCGTGTTGCTCTGCCAGTTTCTTCTTGAGTTCGATGATGCTTCTTTGGTCCAGGCTTTCATCCAGAATCGGTGCGATCATCATCATTCTGGCAGCGGCCTTTCCCTGAGAATCCTTTGTATTCATTGGTATGTGCTCCTTTCACTTCTTTTAGAAAGAGCATACTACCTACGGTTCAAAGGACAAAGGCAAACCGGGTGTGCGGGTCAAATTCCTGATTGATCAGCGCCTTTTGGACAAAGCGTAACCAGCGAGGAAGAGTTTCTCTTATGTAGCGGAGTAAAGAATCCCGGGGCAAAAGCGGGTAAGGAAGACTCAGGCTTTCGGACCAAAGGGCCCGCAAGGCTCCTTCTATCTGATCCTTGCCTTGATGAAACGCTGCCCGCCATCGCCTCAGGGTGCTTTCGTCGGCTGCCGGGTTTTCCCGGGAGCTGTCGATCTCGGCCTGGATCGCATCCGTCTCGTAGTGCTTGCCCGGCTGCATACAGTCCGGGAGTTCCGTATGAAGCTTGCCGCAGGATATGCACCGGAGCCGGCGCAGCAGGTAGGTCTTCACTCGGATCTCTTCTGTAGTGCAAATGACCTTCCGGCGCTTGGTGTCTCGGACTTTGAGAGCCCCTTTGCATACGGGACAGGCGATGGATTCTTTACTCCTAATGAAAAATATTTAATTCACCGTTGTAGAATGTTTCATAATGTGATACTATTATCATTGATTTTGGGCACCACATTACGAAACATCAATCTTGCCGGAGAGAGTTCGTATTGTGGTGTTTTTTATTTCACCTCAATACCAGTTAGTAGGATTGGATTTATCCTCACTGGTATTTTATCGGACTATCTGCGGCAAAACAAGAGATCAAAAGTACTTGCTCCCAGACAATGTCAAGGAGCTGCTTGGAGACAGGTCGGCTTAGCAGAAACAATTGATAGAAAATGGAACGATTAATTATTTCATATCCCTAATCACAAGTTAGTAGTCTATTTTTATATTTCAGACCTATTAAAGAAAATCTTTAGTAGGTCTTTTATGTTTAATTAAAATTCTCTTATCTGTCCAAAGAAATATGAGAAGTAAGAAAAAGAAGTTTTATTTGAAGAATGCTCAAAAGACTATGTAATAGCAAAATCAAAAAGAATAAATAATTTTCGATAAATCTTATCTACCATATTTATGTATAAATTGGTGATTATGATTTGAGGTATAGAAGTTAAGAAAAAGTATGATCATGTTATTTATGGTATTTTATTTATACAAGTGATAATGATAAATTATAAGCAAATTTAGATTTAGAGATAATTTAAAACATAAGAAATATACTTATGGATATATTCTCACATACGACGCTCACTTAAAATATTAAAATTTATCCATACTGACCACTCAGTCCACGTAGAAGCGATAATTCTGATGACACGTAGTGGTTCGGGTGATAAAAAGTAGAGGTTGACCACAACATATAGTGGTTTCGGTCTGATTTCGGGGCAAAAAACAGACGAAAAAATGACGTTTTTTGACCCCTAAAAAAAGGGCTAAAATATAGATGACATAGCAGTTCAATTTAAAAAACGCAAAAATACAACCAGATATTGGTTATGGGGAGGTGCCAGACAGATGACAGTAGAGCGACTCTTAAATAGTATTGGTAAAGCAACATTTATAAAATATTATTACTCGTTCAGAGATAAAAGTAGAGACTATTGTATTTCAAATTTCGATGAAGACTATACAGACAAAGCTAAATCTTCAAAGACTGGTCATGCTCAAAAAATATTCCATGATGGTTTTGAAAAAGAAGCTTTGATTATTATTGCTAAATCAAATAGAGTAGATCCACAAACCAAATTAATTGCGAATGAAATACTGTTAAAAGAATTCGCTTATACATTGTAGCAATATAAATTAAAAATCAAACGGCAAGTTTTAGGTCAATATATAGACCTACATACTTGCCGTTTTTTTATGTCCAAAAACAGAAAGAGAGGAAAAAGAGATGACTAAATTTTTCATGTATGATTCTGAATTACAGGAGCTAGAGCAGTTGATGATGCTAGTTCCAAACTTTGTACCAAGAGGAAGTGGTATGGTTGTGGTCCACGGATTTGTACAGGAAGATCCTCATCAAGCACAGGTGACACTGCCCAACTTGATAAACCAAGTTGGAGTTAAATCACAGGTTAAATTTCTAAACCGTATTGATGAAGTCTATGACAGTCTCATTGCAAATTGCTTTCATGAGTGTAAGTTTTATCGTTTCAGAAGTCGATTAGAG
>Ga0208458_1003367_pt1 | contig 10873 bp, 5 predicted proteins | sample AD_UKC085_MetaG_FD_184432 | JGI IMG/M metagenome (GOLD analysis project Ga0208458, IMG submission 184432) | Active sludge microbial communities of municipal wastewater-treating anaerobic digesters from USA - AD_UKC085_MetaG (SPAdes) (version 2) | ecosystem: Engineered > Bioreactor > Anaerobic >... | reverse complement strand
ACACAGGTAATTCAAAAGGTTGGGAAGAGATGTCCGAAAGGTTTTACCTCTGATGGTGATTACTGCCGATCACTGAATTAGTTTTTACAATAAAGTTCATCATAAAATAGAAGCATAAATTTTTTAAGCACAACTATAAAGAATGATGAATTGAAGATATACTTTCATCGAAATACTAAGAGCGTATTGATACCTTTGACAAGCCTTGCCTTTGTGTGTGTCGTTTTCACACCCTTTTTCGTAAAGCGTAAAGAGATTTTTTATAATGGACTTCTAAAAGAATACATTTTATAATTTTAGAAATTGAGAATTTGGAATATTCACTAACTAACAGGGGGAAAGATTATGCAATCAAAAAAATTGCAGACGATCTCTACAAAAAAAAGAACATTGATGCTCATATTTACAATCGTTTTTCTATCTATGACAGGGTTGATTTTGTCGTGCACTCCAAATCTCGTGTGGACAAAAGATGGAAGTACTAAGAGCGAGTTTAATAGAGATAAGTATGACTGTATGAAAGAATCGCAACAACGGGAATCGTCTGCAAGTGAAGGCTATTACATTGGTAATATTTATTATCCTGGAGGTGCAAATAGCAGGGTTGTTACTGATGAGAACCTATTCAAGGCTTGTATGGAAGCAAGGGGTTGGAGTCTTGTCTATCAAGAACATGTACGACCTAAACCAAATAAAACAACAATACACAGTGATTTAAATAAAGGGTCAAATAATAATTATCCTATCTCCGATGAACCAGAAGAGGTTTTTAATTTTATTGTTTACACCGATGGAACTGTGCTCGACAAGAGAACTAATCTAATGTGGGCTAATAAGGATAATGGCACAAATATTAACTGGAGTGATGCTAAGCTATTTTGTGAGAGCTATAGAAAGGGCGGATATACGAACTGGCGCATGCCATCATTAAATGAACTGGCAGGTTTGTATAATAAAACCATGAAAGGGAAAAATGCGTATCACCTCACTACTGCAATAGAGCTAACTGCTGGTGTCCAATGGTCTTCTGATTCAAAAGGCTCAGAAGCTGGCGCATTCTTCTTTGCTGAAGGGAATCCCATCTGGTATTCCCAATCAGACAAACTAGTACGTGTTCTCCCTGTGCGGAACACAAAATAGATTAAATGGATTCACATTTTTAGAAGACATAATGCACTAGTAAGCACAGGAAATAGATATAAAATTGAATTGATAAGAACTTGCTTTTAGTTGATGGGAGTATAAAAAATGCACTCTTGTGTGTCAAGAATATTTTGCCACAGTTGTGTCATTTGATACCAAGCTCCCATATAAATTCTTTGCATTAGTTATCCTCAAACATGAATGCCTAATACTGAACCTTAGGTAGCGGCAAAAACTTCCTGAAAGTCTCAATTTTCAAATTCTTATTTTTATGCTAGGTTGCAACCGGTAATCAATAAAGTTGCACCCTCTTCTCGTGCTTATAATCCTCTTGACACCCAAGACGGCGTTTCCTATACTAACGACAACTAAAAGCAAGTTCTTATCAATTATATTATAGCTAGTCACACTGATGACATTCTTATGTAGGCGAGGTATCGGCATCACGCCAGATTAGAAGGGAAAATCTACTTTGCCTATAAATCTTCTTTCAGAAAGAGAGAACATGCCAATCGATTTTCGACCTATCTTTTACGGTGAATTCCGAATATGGAATGAAAAAAGAGGATTCGGTTTTATTGCTCGATCAGAATCCCCAATAGGGATATTTGCACATATTTCCGGAAGAATCGGCACCAGCCCACCCATAAATATACCTGAGAAAAGATGTCTATTTGCCCTTGGCCTTGATCCTCACAGTTATTTAAAGGACCAAAGGGATTGTAGCGCTCTTGTGTGGATTCTTGAAGACGATATAGATGACATTCGCCAATACATCCAATCACGAGAACAATATCTTGCTGATACGCGCAACCTTCAGGATTTTATAAAAGCCGATTGGTACGTTAACCGCTGGATAACGGAAGCGAATTGTAATCCACCTGACAAACTTTTATTAGATAAGCAACTTTTGAATGCTATCAAGAAAAAAGAAGAAAGTATCCAATCCGCCATAGAGCTTCAGCAGTGGCTTAATCAAAAGGTACAGTCACCCTACTTTGCGATAGACGAAGAAGAGAAGAATTTTATCATTCAAAAAAGCTGGGAAGATGCTGTAAATCAACATGATTATCAATTTTTCCAGTCGTTAAGTTTATCTGATTTTAATAAACTTCGTGAAACCATAACATTTCCGGAAAAATTACTAAATGATCTCATTCCTCATCTTCTAAGGAATAATTCAATTGCGATAGATATTGAAAGTAGTCGCAATGGCAAAGAGATGTTCCAATTTGGCTATGCCACCGAGGACACAGCCAAATTGTTTTCTTCCAGCGAAAACGGCTTCCTTACGGAAATCGAAGAAACCGAATCAGTAGCCCAAGACAAATCACACTGGGTTGTTGGTCACAATATCATTGCTTGGGATTTACCTATTCTTCGTAAAAAGAAGGAAAACTGTTTTTTGAATAAAACTTTCTGGGACACACTTCTGCTCTCATGGATCCTTGCCCCCTGGAAAAGTTCACATGCACTTATTAATAGAGAAGATTCTCATCGGGCTGATTCTGACGCCAAGGCTGCCCTTAACCTTTTTCATCAGCAAGTCGATCAATTTCCAACTGATGACATGCTTAGATTAGGAGAAAAAGCGCTTGACCCTATCGATTTCCTCTTCAGGAACTCGGAAGTGCTACGTGTAACAAACCGCGACTATCCTGAGATCCCCTCTTATCTTAAAACGACGGACACAAAGGATCGACTGATTATAATACCGCATTGGCGACTTGCCGAATGCGCCTGGTGTCCAAAGGTTATATATGCATGGCCTGATAATTACATCAATGAAGATGATTTTATCATTAAATTGGAGGCTTTGGAAAGCCTTGCAAATAGAGACACTGACCTATGGATTAAAGCACTGACGATTGTTGTAAGGGATGCAGAAGAAAACGATGTTCAGGTTTTGCTAAGGATGATCCCTCCCTGGTTAGGAGAAAAGATTCTGCAAAAGTTAAGGGATGGGAAATGCCTTGTCCACAATCATTCAGCCCTTCCGCGTCATATCAATCTCAGCACATATCATTCGTGCCGCGACACTGACGATACAAGTCTTTTTCAAATGTTTTCATCAACGCACAATGTTTGCCTGTTTTGGAAGGAGGGGCAATATGATTTACTGGTTAAGCCTAGAGCCCTTGACAACCATGAAGTGACAAATATTCCCGGGCTTATCAAACCCCACGCTGCTGCATTGTTTTTCGTTGATAATCCAGACATTGCACGTCAATTTATATCTGCGGAAAAGGTAAATGTAACTAGGCTATGGTTTACATATGACCCGGCAAATGCCAGAAATGCAAATGCTTCTTGCTGGCATCTCCACAAGCAGATCAATTTACCATTACATCTGGATACCGAAGACAAGGATGCTGATTATGTTATTGAACCAAATCAACCGACCGCTATTTTCCCTGTCTGGGCAATAAATAAGTCAACCCAAAGCCGTTTGTCTAAAGATTTCGTTCCTCCCACATCTTCCAATCGCGTACAGTATTGGGAAGATACGCTATTGCGCCTGTTGTCGCTTTTAAACAATGAAGATTTTCAAGGAACCTTTATATTCCTTGTAAATCATGCGCACGAAAAAGATGCAATAACCGCAGCGCTGAGTGATTACGGGGTTACGATTCCTTTTGATGGCAATCCATTACGTCATTTAGAGCACCTCTGTCGAGAAAAACACCGCGTCGCCATCGATACAATTGACCACGCCCATCAATGGCTGTTGGCAGCCGATGCTCTTGATTGCGAAATTCAACTCGTCATCGAGTCTCTTCCTCTTCATGATTGGCGGATTTGCCTTCATTCAGATGTGTCTGATTCTACACTTTTTCTGCCTGATGAACCTGGTGAAGATCAAACAGATGAATCTGAAGATCAAGAAACGGAGACCGGCCAAGACATTGTCGCATACTCAGAAAATACAACGGAGTCTCCAAGCACAAATAAAGTTCGTAAATACCTCACACCAGTTGTTCTGTCTTACGATACTGTTCAAATCTGTATTGAACGCTTTTTGAATCCTTGGCTTTCCAAAGTTCTGCGAGGGCACACACCGGCATACTCGCCTATTGTCCTCGATTGTCGTTTTGACCAATTTAACTTTAGTAGACCAACGCACGTTGCGCGTCGTTATTTTGTAATAGCTACGATCACCGAAGAGCAAAGGAAGAAACTACTACATTTACTGCGGGAATCCATAGGTGCAATCGAACGACAAGATGCACCGACCGATTACGAAATATATCGCAGATTTCTAAAGGAACATTGGGGCTATGATGACTTCAAGGGAGAAACGCAACGCCCTGTCATAGAAGCGATCATACCAAACGACAGTGACGTCCTCGTTAGGTTGCCGACAGGAGAAGGGAAATCTGTCCTTTTCCAAGTCCCGGCATTAGTCCGAGGCCTAAAGACACAACGGCTTACGCTCGTTATTAGCCCTCTCAGGGCACTAATGGCCGATCAGGTTCGTTCATTATGGGGCATGGGTTTTTTTCAGTCTGTTGATTATCTGAGCGGCGACCGGGATCCATGGGAAAACAGTGATGTCTATCAAGGCATCATCGATAATCGGATAAAGCTTCTCTATGTCGCACCTGAACGTTTTAGAATCCCACGATTTCGAGAAGCGCTCATCCGTCGCATCGAGAGTGATGGCGCCCTCGAGTACATCGTAGTGGACGAGGCTCACTGCATAAGTCAGTGGGGTTTTGAATTTCGTCCGGATTATCTTTTTGCCATTAGTGAACTTCGCCGGCTATGTCGAACGCAGAGCAACTTTTCTCGGATGCTATTTTTTTCTGCTACTATCACAGATGCAACGCTCAAGGATCTTGAGAGAGTCGCCAAGACAAAAACAGGCGTCCTCAAGATCAAACCGGAAAGGATGCAGCATCCGATACAGCCCTTTATTCGACTACACGGTGAGGATGTCCAGTCCAAACTTTATGGTGCAGATATTACATCAGCACGCCTTGGTTTTATCGAGAAAATCATTAAGAATGCTGACCTTACCAGAAGCGCTGTTATCGTCTTCGTTACACGGCGGCGTCATGCAGAAGATCTCTGTAAATTACTTAATCAACCTGTCAGCGACCGCACTTTGCCAGATCATGCCAGAGTCCGCTATTTCCATGCCGGTCTTCCTGCTTTAGAACGGATTGAAATCTATGACGAATATCAAAAACGAGAAACAAACGTTCTAATCTGCACAAAGGCTTTCGGAATGGGTATGGATATTCCGCACATTCACTGGTGCATTCATCTCGCTTCACCAGCATACCTTGAAGACTATTTGCAGGAAGTGGGTCGAACAGGGCGCGGGACAGAGGACAGAAGAGAAGCTGGTCTGGAATTTATCGATTGCCATTTACTTTATGATGTCAGTGATTTCGAAACAAACCATACGAAGATCATGGAAAGCCGGATTACATTGCCCGCACTTGTTGAGCTTTGGAATAAACTGATACTTGAAGCAAGAAAGTATGCTTACAGTAATCAAAATCTCTGCATTATTCCGGCAGAAAAATTTGATAAGTTCGATCAAAATAGGCTTCGCTTATCGCTATTCTGGCTGGAACGCTTTGGACGGATTAATATTTTAGATAAGATTTATGGCCTTCTAAAGGTGCGCCTACAGAAAGAACAACTACAAAGGTTTGCGATCCTTGGCAATGGTGACCAGCATCGCGTTGCAAAAGCAATCCTCCAGCTTTATGAACCACCTGCAACACAGGCTCCTGTATTGGGACAAACAGGAAGCATTGTTGAGAAGGTACTCGGTTTTGTCGGCAATATTCTTGGTATTCTTTTTAGTACCGAAAGCGATTCTTTGCAAACAACGATCGCTGAAGAGGAAAAAGATGCGCCTTTAGATATAGCGGATGAAGCAGAAATTCACGTGGGAAACATCTGGCAGATCACACAGCTCCCGCGCATGGATGATATATTCAACGCCTTGTATGAACTTCAAAAAAAAGGACTTTTGTCTATCGACAGACCTGTTGAATTTGACAATCGATCATTTTCCAAAGATCGGAAATTGCTGTGGGAATGGTTAACCCTTACATTAGACAAAATACTTATTGAGACGCCCGAGACCGGTCGCCAGATGAGCCATGAGGATATGCTTGCATGGAGGATTGATAATGAATCTGATAATTCTGAACAAAACTGGGATGAGCAAAATATCAAATCTGCCAGACAGCGAGTAATCAAGTCCGCCATCTCTCTTTGTTCTGCATCGTTATTCAGAATTAACGAGAGTTACGATAATGAAGGAAAACTAAGCTACACCTACACCCTGAGTAAAAACAAAATCAGTTTTGCCATGAAGCGTGTCCAGGATATTCTTGAGATTGCCGAGAAGATTGCCGATCACGTTGAGATAACACAGCGGGTCATCTTCACAGACCTTTTATCTTGCTGTGGGAAAAGGATTGATCTTAAAAATCTGAAAGTTGCTCTGCGTCTCCTTTCAAATCTTGGGATTTGCGCCAACAAAAACGACTTGCTGTCTCAAAGCTATGTTCTGGATTTAAAGAACACTACGCCACTGGAACCCGAAGATTTTACGGAAAGAGATCGATCAATTAAAGATGAACTTGAAAACTGCAACGACATGGCACGCCTTAGATCCCTCGCTATGGAACTTTACGCTCTTTTACCGGAGGAACACTGCAAGAAATATATCGACGATTACTTCTCCATTGCGACACCCGGCGCTCTGATGGACTTCCTAGCAAAGACAGTCGATACAGTAGAAGACGAGAACCCAAATCTAAAAAGCGGTCTCCGTGATCTTTTAAAAGGAGCCCGTCAGGGCGCGATAAAAGAAGAATTGGATTATTTAAATCCAGAACAACGGGCTATATGTGAACTACCCTATCAGGATAAATTTCTAGTAAACGCCGGGCCTGGCGCTGGCAAGACCCACGTTCTTATAATGCGCTGCGCTCATCTCATTCATCATCAGGGGCTAAGCCCCAACGATATTTTGGTCCTCGCCTTTAATCGGGCGGTCGTTCACGAAATACGAGAAAGAATTATCAACCTATTCAGTCGATTACGTTACGGATCGTATGTCAAGAAACTTAATGTGTATACTTTTCATGCATTTGCAAAACGCGAGATGCCAACAAACACCGTCGGTGATGAAGAAGACCTGAAAACACTCTTGCATTCCTTTGCCGAAAAGCTTCGTACAGATAACGAATTTAGAACCCAAGTCTCTGGAAGGTACCGAGCAATTCTTATAGACGAATTTCAGGATATGAATGACGATTTCTACAGCGTAATCAAGTCGCTTCAGCAAGGATCAGGTGCAGGCTTGATGGTTATTGGTGATGATGATCAGGATATTCTTCTCTGGGAAAGGTTGAATAATCAACCTGCGCGATTACATGCTGTTGATTATTTTGAGACGTTCAATAGGGACATGGCAAATGACGATATAAGATACCTGAAAACAAATTATCGATCTACAAGCGACATCGTGGATCGATCACAAAATTTCTTGAGCAAAATTCTTACAGGAACTTTTCCCGTCAACCGACTTAAGGAGCAGATCATTCTTAGGGCTAATCCGGAAAACGAATCTCCTTCGCATATTGAATACAAACTTTCTCTGGAGGATTTTATTAAAATCATTCCCTCAGAACTTGAAGAAAATAAGAAGGTTGCCATACTTTGCAGAACTAATTCAGAGGTTTATAAGACTTTCAGAAATATCATACAGACGGCTGATATTGATGAAAATGCTATTATTATTCAGAACAACACACAGTTCAGATTGGCGGCAATTAGAGAATCGGCGGAATGGCTCGATATTTGCCGACGGAAGTCTTCGTGGCACAACATGCCTCTGACAGAATCACTGTATGAAGAATTAATGCATGAGTATGAAAGCTTAGAGCTCCCGACAAAAGACGCAACCTTAACTGAAAACTTATGGCAGTTCACGCAATCGCAATATAGAAATCCAACACTCCAAATGCACATTGAATTCATAGAAGAACTCGACACATCGGACTTTAATAGAATATTCGAGAGACATAAGGAATCCTCAGTCAAAGGACGTCTTATCATTTCAACCATACACAAAGTAAAAGGGCTCGAATTCGATACCGTTTTTGTCAATCCTTCTGATGCAAAATTTCCTCTGTCTCCGTTGAATAACAGATTAAGTGATTTCGCTGCTGATGAGGCACGTCTTTTTTACGTTGCCATGACAAGGGCAAAGAGCAGCCTCTATTTTCAGTGGCGCGCACGTGAGAAGGCATGGTCAGAGATTCAATCCTACAATGGGCAGCCCGGACAATCTTATCTTGAAGGAAAGTGTGAAGAAGTCTTTATCAGTTGGCCGGGATATATACCGCAGTATGAGAGTGGATTGCAGGATTACATCACAAAGAAAGTATCCATCGGTGACATAGCCACCGTCAATCATGACGGCATTTATCATGAAGGGAGGAAGATAGGGAAAATATCAAGTGGAGCAACGTGCAGAATTGGAGAGCAATGCGTGGTCAGCGCCGTTATTAGGTCCTTGGTTAACGACAAACTAAGTCAACGCAACCCCGATATATATAATAATATTCATCCATCACTTAGGCAAAAGGGTTGGCTATACACGGTTCTGGTAAGATCGGCTTAACATTACTTTCCTTCAGACGATGAATGACGTAGGCTCTTCAATTAAAAATGTAGTAGGTGCCTTCCTGAAATCCACACGACGTCAACTGCAAACACCGGATAAACACAGGTAAACACCTGTTGAGAAGAACTGCTATAAAAATAAATATGATTTGCGCTTATTACAACCTAAAAAGGTGGTTCTTCGATTGGCATATAGTTATCGATTGGAGTAACCTCAAAAGATGATTCCTCGGTTTTGGTCTTACCTTTGGAATCCAGCATCTGCATATTACTTGCAACTATTTCTGTAGTTGATCGTTTAACACCCTCCTTATCTTCCCAGGAACGGGTTTGTATCCGACCTTCCACAAAAATTAGCTTACCTTTTACTAGATAGTTACTGCATATTTCAGCTAATTTCCCAAAGGTAACTATTTTATGCCACTCCGTTTTTTGAACTTTTTCTCCATTTTTATTTTTCCATTGCTCATCTGTGGCTATATTGAAGCTCGTAATCATTGCTCCATCAGATGTATGATGAACCTCCGGCTCTTTACCCAACCTGCCGACTAAGACAACTTTGTTTACCATGATTTTGTTCTCCCTTATAAAATTAAAAACTTGATTAATAAAATTGTTAACTAGCTTATGTAGCCTGTCTTCGAACTTTATATTCAAACGCGGGCTGACTGCTCTTTACTTCTCTTGATTATTAATATCCTGGAAAGTTTGCTTTCGAGGGATAAAATATTTACATCCAATATCGACAATGTCCGACTGAATTTCCTTGTCTTCACCTTTATTTTTTTTTGAAAACCAGGTGCACTTACCAAAAAAAGGAACTCCAGCTATGTTTTGATAACTGCAATTCCAGCAATTTTTTTCGCTTGTTTTTTTGTTATCCATTTTAATATCCTTTTTTAGATAGATCTAATAAGCTTAAGTATAATAATAATGACATCTAGAATTTAAACAATAGTGATACGACAAGGGTGTGTCGTATTATTTTTTAAAAAAATGATAAATCTCGTGTGTTCCGTCATACAAGCATACAGAAATATACAAATATTGCAATCCCTCTCAAGAGGGATTAACACCTAAACACCGCGCCGCCCAGACCACACTTCCTTTATAAGATTATCCGGATAACGATTTACAAGGTGTTTAGTCGATGGATAAACTGCTGCTTCTCAACATATCTAAACAACCCCCTCTGCTTCTTTCACATGTCGCTCCTGGAGATAGATCTGCCAAGCCTTATATTAGGAGATGGGAACAGGAATGACCTTGCCAGTGCAACGATAATGGGTTGAAAGATGCTGGTTTTTGTTTGGGATTTAGTCTGAGTGGGGTTTGTGAAAGCCTTCCTGTTATACGCAGTTCCTTAATTTCCGATTTTATGCTAGGTTACAACCAGAATTATTGACTTTAATAGCATTGAAACCTATCCGTATAAACAATGTTATTTGGGAGATATTATGACAACAAACGCTTTGTCCGATAACCAGGATCAAATTCACACAATTCATCTCATCGTAAACGGAAATAACGTTTCACTGGAGGTGGGTATGGCGCCGCATCAGGTTCAACCATGCCACACCTTGCTTCAGACGATTCGGGAAACATTGGGGTTTACGGGCACCAAAGAAGGTTGTGATGAAGGAGCTTGCGGAGCCTGCACCGTCATCATGGATGGGGAACCGGTGTTGTCCTGTATGATGCTAACCATCGAATGTGATGGCAAGAGCATCACGACCATTGAAGGATTACAGAACCCGGAAACCGGTCATTTGGATCCTCTTCAGCAGTCTTTTATTGATCATGGCGCATTTCAGTGCGGATTCTGCACGCCCGGCATCATCATGGCTTCCAAAGCGCTGATAGATAAAAAATCGAATGTTGAAACAAAAGAGATCAAAGAAGCCCTTTCCGGACATTACTGCCGTTGCATCACTCATTACCAGGTGGTGGATGCGGTTGTTGACGCTACGAAGAGAGTCATGAGGGCCAGCGATGACAAATAATTACAGATATATAGGGAAAAAAATCCCCCGAAAGGACGCAAAGGAGATCGTGACTGGAAAGGCAG
>Ga0208458_1003365_pt1 | contig 10881 bp, 5 predicted proteins | sample AD_UKC085_MetaG_FD_184432 | JGI IMG/M metagenome (GOLD analysis project Ga0208458, IMG submission 184432) | Active sludge microbial communities of municipal wastewater-treating anaerobic digesters from USA - AD_UKC085_MetaG (SPAdes) (version 2) | ecosystem: Engineered > Bioreactor > Anaerobic >... | reverse complement strand
ACGTGATGAATCTTTAAATTTTGAAGATACGCAAAATATTTTCATAGAAGGTGAAAACTTGGATGTACTGAAAGTCTTGCAAAAAAGCTATTTTGGTAAGGTGAAAATGATATATATAGACCCGCCTTACAATACCGGAAACGACAGTTTTATCTATTCCGACCGATTTTCTGAAACGAAGGAAGAATATCAAAAACGTGTGGGTGATAAAGACGAAGAAGGTTACACAACAAGTGAGGGTATTTTCCGAAAAAACTCACGCGAAAACGGACAGTACCACAGCAACTGGCTTAATATGATGATGCCCCGCCTTTTCTTAGCAAGAAACTTACTAAGAGACGATGGAGTGATTTTTATATCTATTGACGATAATGAGGTGCATAACTTACGTTTACTGATGAATGAGATTTTTGGTGAGGAGAATTTTGTAGGAGAATTAGTTTGGAAAAGCAGGCAAAATAAAGATAATAGAAATATTACGGGATTGTCAATAGACCATGAGTATATATTATGTTATTCGAAAAATAATAATGGACGAATATTTAAAGGAGCCGAAAGAAAGACAGAGCAATACTCAAATCCAGATAATGACCCTCGTGGTGTGTGGACAAGTGGAAACATGGTTGGACTTTTAGGAGAAGACTTAAGACCAAACTGTCATTATGATTTGATAAATCCATCAACAAAAATAAATTATGGAAAGCCAAAGTTAGGATGGAGATATGATCAAAATACGATGACACGATTAATAAAAGAAGATAGAATTTTATGGCCTGAAAATCCAAAAGGACGACCTAGAAGAAAAGTCTTTTTGAATGAATTAAATTCAGAGTTGCCAAATTTTACTTCCATTGTTGGTGATAAATTATATACGAGAGATGGGACAAAAGAAATTGATTTATTGTTCAAATCAAAATATTTTGATTTCCCAAAACCATCAGAATTAATTAAGGAGTTAATTGCTCAGACAACTCAAGCCGATGACATAATTCTTGACTTCTTTGCCGGTAGTGCCACAACCGCACATGCTGTAATGCAGTTAAATAAAGAAGATGGCGGAAACCGCAGATATATTCTCATACAAATGCCGGAGTTGTGTGATGAAAAATCGGAAGCTTACAAAGCGGGCTATAAAACCATTGCCGATATTGCAAAAGAACGTATTCGCCGTGCAGGAAAGAAAATAGCCCCCTCTAACTTCCCCGCAGGGGGAGAAAATTCTCCGGAACCGAACAAACATAATGTAGATATAGGATTTAAGGTTTTCAAATTAAGTGATAGCAACTTCAAGCAATGGCAACAACCCGAAAACTACTCGGCAGAAGCCTTAGCCGAGCAGTTGAAACTATTTGTTGATCCGGTAGCTGAAAATGCCAACCTACAAAACATGGTGTATGAACTGCTACTGAAAAGCGGAAAAGACCTCAATGTAAATATTGAAACGTGCAACGGCTATTATCTAATTGAAGGCAATGAATTAGCCTTAATTCTTGAAAAAGTGGACGAGCAAATTATTGCCGAAGTGCTATCAAAACAGCCAAAAAAAGTAATCGCACTCGACCGAATTTTCAAAGGAAACGACCAATTAAAAACCAATACCGCCCTGCAAATGAAAGACGCAGGAGTGGAGTTTAAAACGATATAGGGATATGACTGATACAACTTTTATTGAAAAATTGGATTTTGATAGGGCTAAATCAGTACATGATATTAGCAATACTTCATGCGATGAAACGAATGTTTTATTGCAAGCCAAAGACTTTGGTGTAGATTTGGTTTATTTCAATAAAGATGAAAGAACCAACAGTATGTTTCCTGCTGTTTTTTTTAAGAGAGTTACTAATTTCCAAGATACATCCATTTTAGAAGAAATTGCTAATATCCAACGCAAAGTTTGGAACTACAAAAAAGTGTTGTTTTTATATGTATATTCTGATACGGAGATTAGAATTTACAGTTGTTCGGAAAAACCGCCAATTGTAACTAAGGATAATTTTGACTACGAAAAAGAACTGCAAACAGTTGAAATAAAGTCTTATCTATATTCTGACAAAGAACAATTAAAAGAACTAAATAAATTGTTTTCAAGAATTGCTATTGATACAGGAATAATATGGACTTTAGAAGAGGCACAATTTATTCGCGATAAGATTAGTTTACAAAAAAGAGTTGATAAATACTTGGTTCGTAGTTTAATTAATACCGCTAATCAGCTTCAAGAACAAGGTCTTAAAATGGATTTTATTCATAAAATTATACTTCGCTCTTTATTCCTTTTATATCTTGAAGATAGAGGAGCAACTGATGCGAAACTTTATTCTCTTTATAAAAAAGATGCAACCTCTTATTTTGACATTTTAGAAGACGTAGATGCTACTTATAAATTGTACGAGCGATTAGAGAACGATTTTAATGGAAGTATTTTTTCTGTTGAACAAAATGAAAAAATAACTGTAGAACAACTTCAGCTTATAAAAAAATGTTTTACAACCGGTAACGACAAAACAGCACAAACCGAACTCTTTGAAGACTGGAGATTATTTGATTTCAGTATTATTCAGATAGAACTTTTAAGTGAAATATATGAGAATTTTCTATTTGATACAGACCCGGTATTGAAGCAGCAAACAGGAACTTTTTATACTCCGCCATCTTTAGTAGAATTTATTTTAAATGAGAAACTACCTGTGAACAACGGAGAAGGAGATTATAATGTTAAGATATTAGACCCAAGTTGTGGTTCCGGAATTTTTTTGGTGCAAATTTTCAAACGTTTGGTTAAACGGTACGAAAACAAACATAACGTTAAATTGACTGATTTTGAAACATTAAAAAATCTATTGGTCAATAATATCTTTGGTATAGAATTACATCCACAGTCTATAAAAGTAGCTGCATTTAGTCTTTATTTGGCATTAGTTGATAATTTAGAGCCTAAAACACTATGGCAAGAAAGGAAACACCGTTTACCTTATTTGATAAATAATCCTGATGACAAATCATTAAAAGAGCAAGGAAGAAATTTGTTTTGTAGAGACACTATTTCTGACTTGTCCGCAATTGAGGAGTTGAAAAATTTCCATTTGGTTGTTGGAAATCCTCCATTTGGTCGGCTTCTTTCAGAGAAAAAAGATAAAAGAAATAAGCACAAAAATTTAAGAGAGTATTGTAACAAATTACATTTTGCTAATGAAATGGCATTGCCTTTTTTACATAAGGCAACTGTTTTTGCTCCTAAAGGGGAAATTGCATTAATTTTTAACACAAAAATATTGACCAACACAGGGGATACATATCAGAATTTTCGCCAATGGTTGTTTGAGAAAGAATGTTATGTAGAAAAAATTTACAACTTTTCTATATTAAGAAAAGCTCCTAAAGATTTTGGAGGGCAACTATTTGGGGAAGCTGTAGGTCCAATCAGTATCATTTTTTATCAAAAAGAAAAACCTAAAACAATATCCGACACTTTTGTATATTATGCTCCTAAAACCTATGTAAAGTCAAATGTTTTAGATGGATTAAGTATAGACTTTACTGATGTAAAATACCTTCCGAGAGAAGAATGCGAAAAACCTAATACTAAAATTTGGAAGATTGCAATGTGGGGAGGAATGAATGACTGGATGTTAATTAATAATATTTCGAAGAATTTTACTGAATCTATTGGCGATTATTTACATAAAAATAATAACAGATATAGCTTTGGTTCAGGGTTGCACGCTCCTTCTACTGAACAACTGGATAAAAAACAAGTGTTTTTACCCGATAAAGTTCTTGACATATCTCAAATCCAACGCTACTATACATTGGAATCTGCGTCCAATCCATCTGAAAAGATATATAGAAATATTAATAAGAATATTTTTATACCTCCTTATATAATTATTAAAGAAGGACAAAAAGACAAAGAGTTTTGTGCAAGCTATATAGACTATAAGTCTTATCATGCAGCATATAGTATATCCTCAATGGGTAAAGAGGACTTTAATTTAAAACTGTGGTGTAGTTTGATAAATTCTACCTTTGCAAAATATTATTTGTCGTTAACGTCCGCTTCTTGGGGTATAGAAAGGGAAAGGGTTCAGTCAAACGAAACCTTGACATTGCCAATGGTTAAGGATGTTCAAGAAGAAATAAAGCTTAAATTGACTTCAGCTTTTGACGAATTAATAACTGTGATCCGAAGTGCTTTTGATTATGTTAAATCCAAACAAATTGAAAACAGAATTGATGATATTATAATTAATGAAGTATTGCAATTGTCAGAAATAGAAAAAACAATCATGTTCGACTCTATTCAATTTTCGATTAATCTTTTTGAAGAAAAAGAAAAATCAAAGGCTTTGTATGCTGTTTCGAAAAATCAAATTACTGATTATGCTGAAATAATTTCTACTGAACTTAACAAATTTCTTGATGGGCAAAAAATATTTGTAAATGCAACAGTTTATAATATTAATAGATTTGATCCTCTAATGATGATTAAATTATCGCATGAAAAGCAAAAAAAAGATATTTTGATTTCTGATGAAGATGTAAATGAAGAATTAAAAAAAATAGACACTTCTTTGTGGGAGAAAAAAGCCACAAATATTTTCTTTAGAAAAAAACTGAATTATTCTATTGGAAATGATATTTACATTATTCGTCCTAATCAACGCAGGTTTTGGTCAAAATCCATGGCTTTAGAAGATGCTTCCGAATTAATAAATGAAATTCTAACCGGTGTACATGATGGGAATTAGAGCTATTTATATTAAAGCGTTCGAGGAAAACTGTCTTAAACTACTTGTTCAAGCTTACGAAGTTGCCAAGTCTGAAAGAAAATATCAAGCTGATTGGGATGAAAATGACTTTTCAGAACTCTTAAGTTTTTATGTAAATGAGAGTAAGCTTTCTCTAAAAAAAGGTATAACTTGTTTCACTGAAAAAAAACTTTTCCCCCAAAATAAAACTTTAGAAAAAGGATTTGCTAACAGCCTTTCAAGAGTTGATTTCTTATATACTAAAATTTGGAATTCACAGGAAAGATTTGAGTTACATATGGAGGCAAAAAGATTAAAAGAAAGTGATTCTGCATTAAAGAGAGCTTATATTTCTGATGGAATGGATAGATTTGTTACAGGAAAATACCCATTTGGCATTATGTTAGGTTATTTACTAGAAGGTCAAATATCGGCGACTGTTAAAGGAATTAATACCTTGATTATTAAAGATAAGAGAGAAACCGAAATTTTACACCTTGAACATCACGACATAGTTAATCCTTTTTATGAATCTTACCACTCTGAAAATAGGATACTAAAACATATTATACTTGATTTTACCCTATGATCCTCCAATTCGAACCCAATCTCCAATTTCAGCTTGACGCCATTAACTCAGTTGTTCGTCTGTTTGACGGACAACCGAAAGATAACGGTGAGACCGATTTTTTCATTCAGGAAGAAGGAGCGTTGAATTTTATTGATGTCATTGCAAATCGACTGATTATTTCAGAAGAGCAAATATTGCAAAATCTGCAAAACGTTCAACGAGATAATGAAATAGAAGTTTCCAACACATTACAAGGAATGAATTTCTCGGTAGAGATGGAAACGGGCACGGGTAAAACTTATGTTTATCTACGAACCATTTATGAACTGCACAAGCAATATGGTTTCAAGAAATTTGTAATCGTGGTGCCGTCGGTTGCTATTCGCGAAGGTGTGTTGAAGAATTTGGAGATTACGCACGAGCATTTTCAAAACTTATATGACAATATCCCTGTGCATTATATGGTTTACGATAGCAATAGAATATCATCGCTACGAGGTTTTGCTACCGGAAATAATATTGAAATTTTAGTTATCAATATTGATTCGTTTGCCAAAGATGAAAATATCATTAACCGTCCTAACGACCGATTAAGCGGACAACTTCCAATTGAGTTTATTCGTTCATCCAATCCCATAGTTATTGTAGATGAACCGCAAAATATGGAGACACCTAAGCGTAAAAGAGCCGTTGAAAATTTACATCCTCTTTTTACTTTACGCTATTCTGCCACGCATCGAAATTTGTATAATTTGATTTATAGCCTCAATCCCGTAAAAGCTTACGATTTAGGATTGGTAAAGCAGATTGAAGTAGATTCGGTTATAGAAGAAAACTCATCGAACGATGCTTTCGTTTCTGTTGATTCTATAACAGCGACAAAAACTCGGGTTTCTGCAAAAATCTACATTATGGTAAACGAGCCAAAAGGCGTAAACAAAAAAAGCGTAACTGTTCGTGCAGGCGATGATTTCTACCGACTTTCTAATGAACGTGAAACGTACAGAGACGGATATACTATTGAAGAAATTGATGCCTCCAATGGGAGTATAACATTGTCAAACGGAAATATACTTTACAAAGGAACTACCCAAGGTGCATTAACAAATGAAATAATGAAGTTTCAAATGCAAAAAACAGTTGAAGAGCATCTAAAAAAAGAAATAAAACTTCAATCAAAAGGTATAAAAGTGCTTTCGCTCTTTTTTATAGATCGTGTTGCCAATTATCGTCAATACGACGATAACGGTGACCCTGTACAAGGAAAGTTTGCTCGTTGGTTTGAAGAAATCTACTCGGAATTAATTAAAAAAGAAGCATTTAAGTCATTTTCTAATTACAACATAAAAGAAGTTCACAACGGCTATTTTTCACAAGACAGAAAAGGAGTTTTCAAAGACACATCAGGAGAAACACTCGCCGATGACGACACCTATAGCCTGATAATGAAAGACAAGGAGAAGCTGTTGAACATCAACAATCCGCTTCGTTTTATTTTTTCTCACTCAGCGCTACGTGAAGGGTGGGACAATCCAAATGTTTTTCAGATTTGTACACTTAATGAAACAAAATCCGAGATGAAGAAACGTCAGGAAATAGGGAGAGGATTACGTTTAGCTGTTGATAGCGAAGGAAGGCGTATTTACGATCGAAATGTAAACCGTTTGACCGTAGTTGCCAATGAATCTTATATTGATTTTGCAAAAGCTCTGCAACAAGAAATTGAGGAAGATTGTGGCGTAGCATTCGAGGGACGTGTGAAAAACAAACAAGAAAGAGTAAGAATAAAATATCGCAAAGGATTTGAAGTTGATCCTAAATTTCTGAAAATTTGGGAGCGGATAAAGCAAAGAACAAGCTATCGCGTCTATTACGACACGGAAGAACTGATAACCAATGCCTCAAAAGCCGTAAAAGATATTATGCCAATCAGTCCGCCGTCTATTCGTTCTACAAAGGTTAACATACAAGTGACGAGTGAAGGGGTTGAAACATCCTACTTGGGAGATAGGATTGAACGTTATGGAAATCACGAGTGGCAAATTCCTGATGTGTTGGGATATATTCAGGACAGAACAGAGCTTACTCGCCATACTTTGGCGGAAATTATTGAGCGTTCAGGTCGAATAAATGATATTCTTGTCAATCCGCAATTGTTTATGGATTTGTGTTCACAAGCCATTTTGGGTACACTAAACGACTTAATGATTGACGGAATTAAATACAAGAAAATAGGCAATTCAGAATACGAAATGCGTCTATTTGAAGAGCAAGAGTTGGAAACCTATTTGAATGACTTTTCATTTGCAGTATCTGATGTATCTAAAACTGTTTACGAAGAATATATACCGCTTGATTCTGCCGTTGAAAATCAGTTTGCCCGTGATTGTGAAAACAGTGAGCAGGTAAAATTCTATTTCAAGTTACCAAGTTGGTTTACTATTCCAACTCCTATTGGCAGCTATAATCCCGATTGGGCGATTGTTTTCGAAGATGATTCAAAGATTTACTTTGTTGCAGAAACAAAAAGCACAGGCTCATCCAATGTTGATTTAGATAAGTTGCGAAAACAAGAACAGCAAAAAATCAAATGCGGAAAAGCTCATTTTGAACGGTTAGATGAAGTTGAGTTTAAAGTAGTTAATAAAGTAGGACAATTGATTGAATAATTTACGCTCCGTAGTTAATCACATTTGCAAGCCCAACCATGCCAGCACTATAACCAAAATTTTATGAGAGCTTGCTTACCTAAACGTACGAACAGAAAGACAATGCAGCAAAACGAAAGGAAAATAATGAAATGAAGGGAATAAAGAAAAACGAAACGATAACAAAATGTGGTAGCCATAAGAGGTTCAGCGAGTATTCAAGCTTTCTGCTCTGTTTAAACTTTGGTTTAGGCTCGAAAGGAAATCCCCCACAACCGGCAACTTTTCATACTACCAAGCGTTATAGCCCATAAAATGAATGACAAGTAAAATAAAGTTGATTTTTATAAATAGTAATATTATTAACAAATTAAATCTGACAAAATGAAAAAGTTGTTTTTAAGTGCATTTGCAATTTTTATTGGATTAAGTCTATACCCTCAACAACAAAAGGTAAAGTCAATAAGCATTTTCGGAAAGAGTGACACGACCTATAAATTTACAATTACTGGAAAAAACTTGGACGAGGAATTAAGTAAATTGAAGACCAGCTTAGGAAAGCCATTGACCGAGAGTGAGGGAGTAATTATTTGGAACAATGTTGATATACCAAATGTTGGGAACGACTTACAATTAAAATTGGTTGACGGATTGTTAACAACAAAAGGATGTGATGCGAGATTTAAACCATTCGTGGACACAAAAAACAAGAACAAAAGCAAAAATTGTCAATTAAAATGCTTAGATGAAAATAAAAATAGACGACTCTATTTTACAGTGATGGATAAGGCCAATAATAATATTGTTGTTAATGAGGCAATGAAAGTGGCAGTAACTGAGTATCTTGAAAATATTATAAAATAATTAAGGGCTAAAACAAAGGCTAAAATCAAACGGGCAGAAAGTGATAATTTGAAGGGCAGTACAACCAATAAACTTTATCGTAAGTTGAAAGTGAAATGCTCCGAAATGCCTGCCAGCTTTTAGTTTCGGCCGTTAGCCATAATTTTAAAAACAACCATGAAACAAAAAATAATTATTTATCTGATCTTTTTTTTGGCAACATCAATCAGTTTTGCTCAAAAAGTGTCTGACACCACCGGCTTGTATTTGGAATTTCCAATAATTGACCTCCCTTATCAAATACATGCTGTAAAAACAACCGGAAATTTTTTCACCGGTTATGCTAACCCAAGCATGAATCAAGTTTTGGCAATGTCAAATAATTTATATGGCTCAGCGCATTGGGGCATCAACAAGCTTGTAAGAACTGAAAGTGAATTCAATAATATTCTTTACAGAAATCTAATTGCCGCCGGGTTCGATTTATTTACATTTTACACTCCTTTGGGATTAGGTTGGCTTCACGAAGAGTATCATAGAGCCGTAATGACTCGACGTGAAATAAATAGTTTCAATGACATGAACTCTTTCCCTTTTGGAAAATCGTTGGTCTATGTTAGAAAGGTAAAGGATGAAGATTTAATCATGTTGTCAGATCATTACAAGCAAGATTTTAGACGGCTTATGATAGCCGGAAACGAAGGTCAGCTCCATCAAATCCAAACACTGCAAAAAAACGACTTCTACCTCAATCAGGATTTACCTCATATTCCTTTGTACTGGATGAGTACAATGACTAATATTGGCTATCTTAATCAATCGGGTAGCGATGTTTTTAACAAAATTATTGATGAAGCCAATGAGAAGGATGGAGCAGATATAAGTAAGCGAGACTTTACAGGCGCTGACTTTACCACTTGGGTAGATGCTTTGTTCTTTCCTGATAAACCATATGCCGATAGAGGATTGCATCCATCTGGAGTGGGCATAAATCGCTATATTAAACCATCCCAACTTTCGAGTGAAGCAAGAAGCTATTTGAAGAAACAAGGTAATTTGCATTGGTTAAACTTATTGTCACCGCACCTATTTGGCTTTCCGAAGATTAAATTGAAATCTAATGAAAATGGCCATTACTATGGTAGTTTTGCAGTAAGGCATCTGTTGACACCCTTTGGTAACAACATCAATCTTGATATTTTTTACCAAACCCCGAAAAATAAATTCTTCTTTGCACTTCATAACTACAACAACTTAAATTCATCATTTTTTGGACTTGAAGGAGCGATAATTGATAAGCCATTTCTTAGTAACAAACTTTTGGTTAGTGGTAGAAGTATGGTTTGGACACAGCCTAAAAACCAGTCATTTTTAACAAATCAAGCAAGTTTTGGAGGTATGTTGAGCATTCGTGGTTCGTACGCATTAGGATGTTGGTCCCCCTATATTGCGCTTGAAGGAAAAACAAGAGGCTGGGTAATGGGAAATGTATTTTTAGAAGAAAATCTTAGTTTGAATATGGGAATATCGTTAAGGATGCAATGAGAAAAGCTTATCTCATATTCTTGTTTTGCTGCCTGATGATTAGCATCGCTAATGCACAGTTGTAACCTATAAATTGCCCATCAGGCAGATATGTAAGATCTTTTATTTCCGACAGCAATTACATTTTTGCCTCAACGTCAGGTGGAGTGCTGTTAACAACGGAATACCTGCAAAATATATCTACTGGTTAGAAACTGACGGAGCCTGTCTTTATGCAGGCACTTTTCTTGACGGCATATACAGATCAACGGACATGAACGCCCCTAAGATGAAATAATAGGTTTGGAAAACCAGACTACTACATCATGTTTTTCTGTTTTTTCCAATCCCGTTGCAAATAACATTCGTATCGCATCATCTGTAAGAATTTCAAAAGCGCATATTGTAAATACTGAAGGGTAAATAGTAAAAACAATGATTGTGAATGATTATCATCTTGAAATGAATGCCAAAAATTTGATTTCCGGACTCTATATATTGCAAATTTATGTATCGTCAGAATTATTCATCCAGCGGATAATAATTT
>Ga0208458_1003364_pt1 | contig 10885 bp, 10 predicted proteins | sample AD_UKC085_MetaG_FD_184432 | JGI IMG/M metagenome (GOLD analysis project Ga0208458, IMG submission 184432) | Active sludge microbial communities of municipal wastewater-treating anaerobic digesters from USA - AD_UKC085_MetaG (SPAdes) (version 2) | ecosystem: Engineered > Bioreactor > Anaerobic >... | reverse complement strand
TTTTTACAGCCTGATGATTCAAATTCATATGTTTTTCTGTTTTTACGTCCGGTATTTATATTAACCAATAGGCAGGCTAAACTGCATGTTATATAAATATTGGCTTTTATTAATTCAGTGTAATTGAAGCAGACTTTATCTAATATTTTATTTAATTTTTTTGATTCTTCTTTGATTAATTCCGATAATTCAAATTCTCCAGAAAATGCACTGGATTGGAGTTCTTTTATATAGTCCATAACAGAGTCTATTTCGCTTAAGCTAAAACCAACAGTTTTTAATAAGTCTATTGTTTCACTAAGCTTATATTCAAGAATTCGCTTTTTATCGCATACCGCATCAATAGTATCATTTATCAAATCTTCCAGAATTGAAATTTGTTCGCTGTCTATACACATCTTTAATGCACAATGGAATTTTACACTTTCACCATGTATTAATAAGGCTAATCCTTTTTCTTCCGTAAATATTGAACTAACAAGTTTTTTTATTGTGCATAACAATTTCTTTTTAACCTTTATGAAAATATCAAATTCCGAGCATTTAATAAATTTAATAAGACTGATAACAGTTTTTAGTTTTCTAAGCAGTATCATATTTTTTTCAATTATTAATCTCATCAGGGCTATAACCAAATCATTAACTGATTTTATATCATCAAAAGTACAATAATCAATTTGAGCAATGATTTTTCCTGTTTGATCAATCAAATGACCTATAGAAAATTCTTCTTCACTTATACTTTCTAAAACAGAATTTAAATTGTTTAGAAGTTCAAATTGCTGATTATAATCTAAACACTCAATTCCTTCCTTTTGTATGAAATTCAACGTTTCTCTAAGTTTATTCTCTAAAATATTGTTCTTTATTACTATGGTTTTCATCGTTCGAATTATGCTATTAATAACATCAGCAAAATCACAGACGGTAATACACGGATTAATTACTTTACATAACAAGTCAGCTTGTGCTTGAAGCAAAGATGAAATGGCACACTCCTCTTGTGCAACTGATTCAACTATAGAAACTGCATTACTTGGTATTCCTTCAATATGAAATAAATTATTATTTTTTATACTTGACATAGCCATACTCACATTTCTTTTATATTTTGTTACATTTTATAAAATAAGCCTGTATTATATTTTATACAGGCTGTCTTAATTTGTTACATAATATTTTATTAATCATAAACAAAAGGCTCAAAAACCTGAGCCTTTTGACTGTTATAGTGAAAGTATAAAATTAATAACTTCTAAATTCTTTTGTTGTAATATCATGTTCTTCAAAGTGATTGATTCAAGTAATGTTGTAGCAGTATCATTTACAGCAATTAAATTACCTATATTGTTAGGTGTAATTCCGGATACAGCGTTGATCTTTAATGCTTCAGTTCCTATAAGTGCTGCTAATGAAAATTCCTCATTAGCAATTGATTGTTGAAGATTTGATAAAGCAACAGCGAATACTGCCAATTGTTCCGTGGTAAAACCTAATGCAAGCAATGCAAGTATATCTTCAAGCTTAGCTTCTAAAATCATATTTTTCTGAACTACTATATCTATAACAGATGTGATGGTATCATTAAATGCTAATAAGAGAGGTACTTCATCTATAGCATCAGTTAAATCAACTGCACGGTCTAATTTAGCTGTTTCGCCATCAATTAAAACAGCAAGTCCATTTTCTTCAACGGTTATTGAATTTATTAAACTAATTATAGCAGCTATGGTTGCTGCTACCTGTGCTGGGTTTGGAATCGGGAAAGCATCTGAATTATTCACGATAAATCCGACAAGCCTTCTTAATTTACTTAAAAGCACAAGATTCTTTTCAGTTATAACTCTCATAAGAGATAACACGATTTCATCAGCTGCTTGCAATTGTCCTACGGTATTAAGAGTAGGTGTTAATAACCTAACGGCATTGCCTAATGCACGAATCAGATTTCCTAATGCATTTTCTTCGTTTGCTATTCTGTTAAGAATTGCTATTAAATTATCAACAGCAGCAGGAGTAATTGTAAAGTTTTCACTATCAATATAGTTCAAGGTTTCTGTTAACTTTGCTTCTAAAACAGTATTTTTCAGCAATACGGTTTTCATAGTACGTGTAATGCTTTCAGTTAAATCTGTAAAATTAGCAAAAGTTAAGGCAGCACCGGTTAATAAAGATAATTTATCTGCTTCTTCTTGAATTAAAGCTGCAAGTGCATTTTCTTCTGCTGCTATTGAACCTACTACACTAAATGCAGCAGCTGCATTTAAGCCTGGAGTTTGTTGAATATCAACGTCATTTTGTACATTATTGTCTTTATAACTTTCACAATTTATATTAAATATATTTGCCATGATTTCTCACGTTCCTTTTATAATATTTTACAGGTAAATATTTAAAGCCTGTACATAATAATAATATTCGCATGTCTATAATGTGTTACAAGCTGTAATATTTAAAATCCCCTAATTATTATAAACAGAAGAAGATAATTAAAGCCTATAAATAATAAAATGATGAAGAAGTAGTTTTACTTTTCAAAAACTCCCTGTCTTTTTTAAGTGACAGAGAATACTGTCATATTTTTAGATGTTTTAGTCACTACAGCAGTTTGTTTACATAATATATTGTATAAATCTAAAAGATTAATAAATAAAGGAGCATGATAATTATTATGGCTATTGAAATATTACAACAAGAATGCCTTCCGATGGCAGATTATTCAGGAACAGAAGTCCCTGTAATAGTAGCTGTAGCCCCGGGGACTATTACTAATCCGGGACCCGGAGAACTTCAGACATTTTGTTATACGGTAACTCAAGTATCAGAACCATTTGGGTTAAGCCATTGGCTGTTAGGAATATGCCCAACTATTACTTTGGATGACATTATAAATATTACAGTATTTATAGATGATGAAGAACAGACAGTTATACCGGGAGAAAACGTTGAAATAAGAACAGAAGAAAATCCTGACCCTCCGACCGGTTGTGTTGGACTTAAATTTGACTTTGGATTAGATGCAGGTCAAGTAATGACAGTATGCTTTTCATTATTGACTTCTCATCAAGAGGGACCGGTTAATGTTTGTATAAACGGAGGCCAAGTAACAGAAACAGGAATGACTATTTGCGGACCGATATGCGGAACTATTGAAGAATGTGACACGATGGTAGATCAGGAAATTGGAGTATGCGTACCCATTACAGTAACACCTCATGTAAATGTAGGTGCAATAGATGTTACTTGCTGCGGAGTAGCTCAAGTATCTCAGGCTGAAGCTTGTTCAGTTACAGATGTTCCGGCTACTGCCTCCTGCACCTTCTTTGTAAGACAGAATCTATGCGTTCATGTTCCTATCAGATTCAGTGCAATGGGTGAACCTGGACCACATGTTGTTACCTGCGGTGACCCAAACGCAGGATGTACTTGCAACGGGAACGGCGATTAACTTTCACTGTTAATAAAATAAGAATATCATAAACAAAGAAAACGGGCTGCTTACTAAAGTTGTCCGTTTTTGTCAATTTTTCATAATAACCGACATTATAGTAACTTTGAAATTTATCAAACATAATATATATTAAGATTTATGAGAAGGAGATTTGATATGTCGAGTGATAAAAATATTGAAGCAACTCCGTGTAATGAAAATAGCTGCGATGTAACCGCGTTTCAGGAAATAGATGTTTGTGTGCCAATTAATTTAGAACCATATGTAGACTTGGGTGAACCGATTATTGACTGTATTGAAGAGCCTTATCTTATCCCAATACCTTGCGATTCCTGGGATAAGAAAAAAAGAAAATGCAGATTTACTATTTGTCAAAAACTTAGTATTATGATTCCGATTGAATTCTATGTATATGCATGCAGCGGTCCGGCATCAGTAGACTGCACAGGAGAAGAAGAGTGTGATTATCACGATGAGTGTCTGCCGTTAACCTGCTGTGGAAAGGAAGAGCCTCCTCCATTTGTATGTTGTGTAAAAGAAGAGGTGAAATATGAAGACCCCGATTTTTATTATTATGTAAAAGGCAGGAGAGGCAGATTGAGAAACTAAAAGCAGGTGCAAGTACGCCTGCTCTATATTGCATGTTCTATGAATATTTTAATTCCTATACCTACTAAAATTAAACCTCCAAGAATTTCAGCCTTTTGTTTAAACAACTGCCCGAATTTTTTCCCTAAATTTGAACCAATTATGGAATTTATAAAAGTTATTATCCCAATTGATAATGCAGCACTTAAAATATCCACTTTGATAACAGCCAATCCCACACCTACAGCCAATGCGTCAATGCTGGTAGCAACAGCCTGCACTAGTAATGTTTTTGTTGAGAGATCTTTGGAGCTTGTTAAACAAGCTTCAGGCTCTTTAAGTTCCTTAATAGCTTCAATTATCATTTTGCCTCCGATGAAGCCTAGAAGTATCAGCGCAATCCAATGATCCAAGCTTGATATATAGTCACTGAATGTGGAACCGATAAAGAAACCTAAAACAGGCATAAAGGCTTGGAAAAAACCAAAAGCAGCTGCTGTTGATAAAATTTGTTTTTTATGTATGTTGCCATAGCACATACCGTTTGATATTGATACGGCACAAGCGTCCATGGATAATCCCAAAGATGTGAAAAATAATGTAAAAGGGTCCATTTTTTCCTCCAAATTTTATCTCATGTTAATTTGTACAATTTCATAATGACATCCAATATTATATTTTAAAATTATAGCATTTTAGATATTATATTTCAAGATAAAAAGCAGTATTTGATAATTAATGGGAAAATAGTTGCTGTTAGTAAAGATAACCCGTTGGGTATGAATGGCAGCAATAACAGTAATTGCATAAGAAAATAAAATAATTGACATATGTCACATAAGGGGTATAATTAATAATATATAAATTATTAGGAGGTTTATTATGTCTTACAGCCCTGCTTTAGGAAGCACCATAAGCAATACAAAAGTTAGGACGCCGGAAAACGTTTCGCCATTTTCCGGAATGTGTTCAGTATGCACAGCTGCTTGTACCGGTCCATGTGAAATAGGATTATCTGCAGTGAGAGGTTCTGAAGCAACATTTCCCTACAGGAGAGATATAAATCAATTCGCTTCAGAAAAGGATTATCCCCTGGATTTTTCCCATCTATCCATTAACGGAAGAGTGTTTGGAACTGTGGGTTGTGATGAGGATGCTGATGAAGCAACGTATCCGAAGGTTAAAACTGAAACAGAATTCGGAAAAAAGAACAAGGTTAAAATGAAAATGCCGATAATTTTGCCTGCCATAGCAAAACTGAACTGGAGGGATTACTATATAGGAGCCGCCCTTGCAGGAGTTTCCGTGGTAATCGGGGAAGACGCCATTCCCAACGATAAAAATTTAGTGCTGGAAAATGGAAAGGTTGCAGCTTCTCCCTTAGTTGAGGAAATGGTAAATGACTTTAGAAAATACTCAAGGGGATATGGAGAAATCATCATGCAGGCAAGCTATGATGATGAGAATTCCGGAGTATTAGATTATGTTGTACCAAAATTAGGGGTTAAATCCGTGGAGCTAAAATTTGGCCAGGCTGCAAAGGGAATTCAAGGGATGGGAAGGATTAACAATTTAGAGGAAGCCATAAAACTTCAAGGGAAGGGATATCTGGTGTACCCTGACCCCTCTGACCAAAAAGTGGCTGAGAATTTTAAAAACGGAAAAGGTCCCGTGTTCGAAAAAATCGGGAAGCTTCCAATCTGGAATGAAGAAATACTTAAAAATCGCATTGCACATTTAAGAAAATTGGGAGCTGAGCGTATTTGTTTAAAAACAGGTCCCTTTGACCCTAAGGACCTGATTAGGATTTTAAAAATAGCATCGGAAAATGAAGTTGATTTAGTTACCTTTGACGGTGCAGGCGGAGGCACAGGCAACAGCCCCGTTAAGATGATGAATGAATGGGGAATGCCTACGGTTAATTTGGAAAGCATGCTCTATAATATTTTAAAACGCATGGATGAAAAGGGTTATTTCCTGCCTCAGGTTGCAATTACAGGAGGATTTGCCTTAGAAGACCACATCTTTAAAGGATTGGCACTTGGTGCCCCCTATATACAATTTGTTGCCGTCGGCAGAGCAGCCATGGCTGCGGCAATGGTAGGAAAACAAGTGGGAGAGCTGATTGAAAAAGGCAATACACCTAAAGAGTATCAAGCTTTCGGAAACACAAAAGAAGAAATCTTCGCATGTATAAGGGAGTTAAAGCTTGATTATGACAATGCCCTAGATTTGCCCGCTGGAGCAGTAGGAGTATATTCATATATCAACAGGATAGCTGCAGGCACAAAACAGCTGCTGGCTTTAAACAGAAAGTTTGATATTAAATACATAGACAGAAGCGACATTTTCCCTCTGACGGGTTTGGCAGCACATGTAACAGGCTTGGACACGTATGAAGATGTCTATATTAGAGAATTAGAAAAAATTTAGGGAGGGAGGATACACCTTCCCTTTATGAATATCTGTAAGGGAGAAGGCATGTACCCGTATTGTGAAATACAAAGTTAATCAAGAAAAATGCAGGGCATGTAAAATGTGCTTAAGAAGCAGGTGCCCTGCCATAAAAATAACCGGCAAGGCTGAAATTGATAAAGAAAAATGCAAGGGATGCGGCATTTGTGTCAGCTTGTGTTTAACAGAGGCTATAGTGGAAATTAAATAGGGGGCACATTATGAATCACCTGGGTACTAAAGAAATTGAAACGGATAGGCTGCTTTTACGAAAATTTAAATTATCAGATGCAGAAGAAATGTATAAAAACTGGGCAAATGATGATAATGTTACCAGATATATAACCTGGCCCACTCATAAGGATATAGAAGAAACCAGAAGGGTTGTAGAAGGATATGTCAATGATTCCGCCAGGGATAACTATTATCATTGGTGCATAGTTCTAAAGGAAACAAATGAGGCAGTAGGAAGTATCGGGGCATTCAGGCTGTATGATGATTTAAAATTATTCGAAATCGGATACTGCATTGGCAAAAAATTTTGGAATAAAGGTATCACTACAGAAGCAATGAAAGCCTTGATAAAGTTTTTCTTTGAAGAGGTGGGAGTAAATAGAATTGAAGCAAGACATGATGTTAAAAACCCTGCATCAGGAAGAGTTATGATTAAATCGGGACTTAAGTTCGAAGGTATATTAAGACAGGCAGGCAAAACTAACAACGGAATTAATGATATGGCAGTTTATGCAATATTAAAAGAAGAATGGTAAGTAATGGTGAATACTCCCGAGCTAAGTTCGAATATGTTTGCAAGCATGTTTTGTTTGTCATAATTAAGATTTTTGATACCTTGTATTAATTGCTTCCACATATCAAATCGAGAAATTGCGTGGTTTTATTAACCTTAAAATCAGAAAGGAATATAATTTAATATATAAGGGATGAGACTATGACAAAAATCATGAGGATTTTTTTAATAGCAGTCGTTGAGTCAATTATTATGTCAACTGCGGTATTCGCTGCAGAAGCTGAGCCAAATAAAAAAGGATTAGTTATGATTCCTTTAATGAATATAAGAATAAGCCCTTCAAATGAAGCAGAAAGTATTGGCAAACTGTTTTTCGGAACAACAGTTGAGATAATGTCTGAAACCGAAGACTGGTATGAAATATGCTACAAATCAAAAACTGCATATATTTGTGCTGAATTCGTCAAGATTTTTGAAATTATTGATAATTCAGTAAATACCGGGGCAAGTATCGTGGAGTATGCAAAAACATTTATAGGAACTCCATATGCATCAGGAGGGAATTCTCCAAGGGGATTTGACTGTTCAGGATATATCCAGTATGTGATGAAAAATTTCGGAGTCGATATGCCAAGAACATCAACAGACCAGTATTCAATAGGTGTGAGAGTTTCAAAATCTGAGCTTATGCCCGGTGATTTGGTATATTTCAAGTATTCAGCAAGCTCCTCCAGATTAAGCCATGTGGGAATTTATATAGGTGACGGAAATTTCATTCATTCACCGGTTCCCGGCCAATCTGTGAGAGTCAGTCCGCTAAATGCAGGATATTTTTCATGTTATTATTACGGAGCAACAAGAGTATTGCAATAAATAATTACAAGCAGTCAGCAATACTAGATGCTTTTTTGCTGTATATTTACAAACACCACCGATTTAGCTGGTGGTGTTTTATAAATATTGTTATTTAACAATTTCATATGGCCAGGAGATTATTCCTCCAAAATCAAAAACATTTGTATATCCCATTTTGATTAATTCTTTTGATGCTGCAGCGCTTCTGTTTCCGCTTCTGCAGTATACAAGTATCTTTGCATCCTTATCAGTGAGAACCTCTTCAGCTTTAACTGCAATATCATTTACAGGCAGCAAAACAGCATTTTCTATATGGCCTTCATTGTATTCTTCCTGAGTGCGAACGTCTAAAACAATAACATCTTCACTGTCAATGATTTCTTTTGCTTCTTCAGCACTGATTTTTATATATGAATTTTCAGTACCTGGTTGATTGTTGTCCTTCGCTGTGCATCCTGTAAATATTATGGTTATTACAATTACTATTAATAGTACAATCAAAAATCTCTTCATAATATATCCTTCCTAAAATTAAATATATAAAAATATTACCCATAAAAAATAGTTTAAAACAATTATAATAGTATTATAACTTTATTTGAATTTCAATAACACTTAATCAGGGAAATATTGTATAATAAGGGTATATCTTATGCTTTAATAAGTCAAATAAGTTTAATAAAAAATAATTTTAATAAATTTAGGGGTGAAAATATGGACAAAATAACAATCGTAGAATTTGCAACTGAATTTTTACTAAATGACCTCAATCATGTATCAAGAGAATTAGCAATAAGAGATGAGCTTGCAGGAATGAAAATATTTAACGAGCCGATATTTGCTTATGGGGATGCAGATGACAATGGATTCCAATCATTGAAAGAGACCACTGTTGTAGGTGAGCATTTTATGCTGCCAAAGGAATGGCTTCCAGAAGCAAAAACAGTTATTGCTTATTTCTTTCCATTTACAGACGAAATAATAGAAAGCAACAGAATGGATATGCTCTGGCCGTCAAATGAATGGCTGCACGGACGTATTGAAGGTCAGAATTTTTTATTAGAATTCAGCAGATTCTTATATTCCAAATTAAATGATGCAGGTTATAAAAGCCTTGTCCCGGGATTAGACCATAGATTCAAAACAAAGGGTTTCACCAGCAACTGGTCAGAGAGGCATGTATCTTATGTATGCGGCCTTGGAACCTTTGGCTTGTCAAAAGGAATAATTACAGAAAAAGGAATGGCAGGAAGATTGGGAAGTATTATAACAGAATTAAAATTAGAACCAGGCATAAAAAAATATAAGGATGTGTATGAATATTGCACATTGTGTGGTAATTGTGCTATTAATTGCCCTGTTGACGCAATATCTGTTGAAGAGGGAAAAGACCACAGGAAATGTTCTGATTTTTTGGATACAGTCAGAGAAAAACATAAAACACGTTACGGCTGCGGAAAATGTCAGGTATCTGTTCCCTGTGAAAAGGGAATACCAAGAGGGTAATTCTGATGATATGAGATAATACATATGTGACAATAAAACATAAAAAAAGGAAAGGCCTCTGATATAATGTAGTTTACTACAACAAACAAAAATCGGAGGGAACCTTTCCTATGAAGACAATTATAACAGAAGAGATGAGATATCGTCAACGAGTAGTAGAATATGCAATAAAACATGATAACAACGCTAGAGCAGCAAGAAGATATCATACAAGCCGCCAGCAGGTTCAACGCTGGAGGAAAAAATATGACGGTACAGTAGAATCTTTAGCAAACAGAAGCAGAAGACCTAAGTTTCATCCTAACCAACATACACAAGAAGAACTAAACTTAATAAGGCATAAGCACCGATATCATGGGCAAGAAGGATACGCGCAAGTTTATCGCAAATTAAGAGATGTTGGTTATAGGAGAAGCTATGACTCTATGTGTAGGCAGATAAGAAAAATGAAGCTAAATGTAGCAAGGACAAGAGATAGTTATCCTAAATCAAGCTATCATAAAGAGGCTGTTACTTATCCGGGAGAAAGAGTTCAAATAGATGTAAAATATGTTCCGAATGAATGTATTGGATTTGCGAGCCATCATAGTCGATATTATCAAATAACAGCTATTGATGAATATTCAAGAAAAAGATATATGGAACTGGTAGATGAGAATAGTACATATACAACTTCAAGGTTTTTAGAGCGATTAGAGTATAATTTAGGATTTAAAGTAAAATTAGCTCAGACAGATAATGGATTTGAATTTGTAAATGATACTGAACGAACAAATAAGAAGACAAAGTTTCAGAAGACCTTAGAAAAGCTTAATATAAAGCATAAAAGGACTAGGCCTTATTCGCCATGGCAAAACGGCATAGTGGAGCGTAGCCATAGAATAGATAATGATTTATTTTATAATAAAAGACGATTTAACAGCTATAATCAAATGTTAAAGTCATTTAATAGATATAAAAACAGATATAATAATATAGCAAGAAAAATCCTTGGTTTTAAAACTCCAAATGAAATAGTTGAGGAGTATTTCTCTAAAAATGCTGCTTAAGATGGTATTACTAATAATTATTTAATCAAGGATCGCTATCGCTTTCCTCCTTGACAAAATAATTATTAGCAATTAAAAAAAACCACAGCATTATTCGTAGAAAATTTTCAGAGGTCTGTGTCACATATGTTTGACTTCTCTAGAGGGAATACCAAGAGGGTAATTCTGAGTTATTGACATATTTCATAAATAAGTTATAATTAGGCTATATTATTGAAATGAGGTGTTTTGAAT
>Ga0208458_1003343_pt1 | contig 10935 bp, 8 predicted proteins | sample AD_UKC085_MetaG_FD_184432 | JGI IMG/M metagenome (GOLD analysis project Ga0208458, IMG submission 184432) | Active sludge microbial communities of municipal wastewater-treating anaerobic digesters from USA - AD_UKC085_MetaG (SPAdes) (version 2) | ecosystem: Engineered > Bioreactor > Anaerobic >... | reverse complement strand
TCATGGTATCCAGTGTCCGGCGGCTGTCCGGATCAGCAGTCTCCTGCAGCATCAAGGCATGTCCCAGCACCACTCCCAACGGCGTCCGCAATTCATGGGACAGCATTGCCACCAGGTCAGACTTGGTGCGGTCCATCTCCAGGACGCGCTCGTAGGCTTCCCGGGATTTTCGGACATGCAGGTCAGTTTGATATGCCATGGCAGCCTGAGCAGCCAACGTTTCCAGGATAAAGATGTCTTCTTCCAGGTAATCCTGTCCTCCAAGCTTGTTGACAGCAATTAACACACCAATGGGTTGCCCCCGAAAAGCGACCGGTACTGCCAGGATGGAACGGGTGGGAATCCCCAATTCGGCATCCACAACCCGGTAGATGCGGGAATCGCTGGCAGCATCATGAATCACCACGGGGGAACCGCTGAGAAATGCCTGCCCGGCTGCGCTTTCATGAACTGGCAGGCAAATTCTGCGCATTTCATTTTGCTTAAACCATGGTGCAGAAATAAACCGCAGGCTGCCTGCATCCGGCTCTACAGCAAGAAAGGCGCAATACTCGCACGCCGTCAACTCTGCGCCCACTTCGATCAGGTATTGGAGTAATGGCTGTGGCTCAAGGTTTGCGCTGAGACTGCGGCAAACTTCCACCAAACGAACCAATCGACGGGTATAATCAGAGGTATCCATGAAGCTGCACCTGTAATCACTTACATGATTAAAAATTATAGCACACGCAGGTTCGTGTGCCCTTGCAACGGGAATTGCCCTTGATTGACCGGTACTGGCACAGACAGACATCCTCCACTGCCCGTGAGAAGAACAGGGGAAGAACCAGTTTAACCCCAACGGTTATCAGACAGGTTCCTCCTGGCGGATGGAGGGGGATTGCGATGGTTCTGGCATTGCTGCTGGTGACTTTGATTTCCTCCCCCGTCTTTGCTGATGTGGAACCACCCGTTTCCCCCTTCAGCACATCCCTGCTGCGCCCCGGTGTAACCGGGGAAGCCTATCTCGACCCATGCCGGTACCTGCAGTATCAGTGGGACACAAATCGATCTGCACCCGGGACCGTGGTTGTGCCTATCATGTTCCATTCCATCACCCAGCCCGGAAAAACCCCACAGGAAAATACCGCCATCACCGCCGAATATTTCGCCGAAATTATCCGACACGCCCGGGAACTGGGGTTTGAGACCATCACGAGCGGGGAATTGCTCCGGTTCCTCAAATACAACGAATCCATCCCGCCCCGTTCGATGATTTTTATTGTGGATGACCGGCGATTGGGTGTGGTCCAGGAGCACTTTCTGCCCGTGTTGGAAGCCAATGACTGGACGGTGACCCTGGCATACATCACAGGAGCAGCCACTGAAACCGAGTGGACCCGAATGGAGGAATTGCTGAAAACCAACCGCCTGGACGTGCAGGCACATGGATTCCTGCATAATGGCTCAACCTACTTTACAAAATGGACACCGGAGGACGTAATCCAGCAGGAAATCTGGAAGCCAATCTCACTGATCGAACAACATACGGGAGAACGCCCGCTTGCATTCATCTGGCCGGGTGGCAATTTCACTCCCCGCTCCATTGAAGTGGCTCATACAGCGGGCTACCAGCTGGGATTTACTGCCTATTCACGTGGTCCGCTGATGTTCAACTGGATTCCTTTGGGGCAGCCTGAACGCGACATGCAGGATCCACTGATGGTGCTGCCCCGCGCCTGGAGCACTGCCGCGTATGTTAATCTAGATGAAGCGGTTGCCATCGGTAATCAATATATCGCCTTTTCCGCCAGCCGGAAAATCCAGGAATTACTGTATTATTACACCCAGTGTCCTGCACCTTTGACAACCTCATCCCAATTCCCAACACAGAAAATGGAGTAAAACAGCACGCATGGAGAACTGTCCGTTTTGCAGCATCATTGCAGGTGAGCAGCCTGCGGAAATTATTCATCAGGATGAACTGGTAACCGCATTCAAGGATCACTATCCCAAAGCCCCGGTGCATTTCCTGATTGTCCCCAACCGGCATATTTCCTCTGTTAACGATGTTCAGCCCGGGGATGAACTTGTGCTGGGGAGGATGTTCTCAGTGGCTCGGCGACTGGCGGATCAATACAATATCCGTGAAACCGGGTACCGCCTGGTGGTCAATACCGGGCGGGATGCTTTCCAGACAATCTTCCACCTGCACATGCACCTGATTGGCGGCAGGCATCTTTCCCACGTCTTCCGGGATTAATCCCATGCGCTCAAAATACAAAGCCGTCATTATCCTGTTCTTCCTGTTCATTTTCCTGAGTGGGTGCGCCCGTCCATCCGGCGATTACGCAATCTGGCGGTTGGAACCAACCGTGGACCCCAACCTGCCTGCCACCAAAACCCCCTTTCTGCCGGCAACCCGTGTGCCCGGCGCTCCCATCCTGACGCCCACACCAGATTTACCCCGCTCCCTGCCGGAAGCCCGAACCGAAAGCGAAACTTATATCGTTCAGTACGGTGATTCGCTCGGTGCAATTGCCAGCCGCTTTGGCGTGAATATCAACATCATCATTACAGCAAACAACATCACCAATCCCAACTTGATTGAACCCGGGCAGGTATTGCTGATTCCAGCACCCACCATGCAGCCCGAAGGTTCGGGGTTCAAAATCATTCCCGATTCCGAACTGGTGTACGGACCCGCTTCCACGACCCTAGATGTGGATGCCTTTGTTCGCTCCTCGTCAGGGTGGTTAAAGACCTATTCCGAACCCGTGGATGGCGAGCAAACCAGCGGAGCGGCGATCATCCAGAGAATATCCGAAGAGTATTCCGTCAATCCCCGCCTGCTGCTGGCAATCCTTGAATATCAAAGCGGAGCTCTCACCTTCACCTCCCAATCCGCCGAGATGAAACTGCATCCTGTGGGATACCTTGAATCCTGGCGGGTGGGGCTCTACACCCAGCTAGCCTGGGCAGCTAATGAATTGAACCGGGGATATTACCTTTGGAAAGTCAACGCCCTACCCCTGCTGTTGCTTCCGGATAATTCCGCCATTCCGCCGAATCCCAGCATCAATGCCGGGACTGCAGCGGTGCAACACCTGTTTTCAAGGCTGAATGATTATCATGCCTGGCTAAAATCCGTCAGTGCGGAAGGTGTCTTCTCCACGTACCAATCCTGGTTTGGGTATCCATTTGACCTGGCAATTGAACCCCTCCTCCCGGTTAACCTGAACCAACCCCTCATGATTCTGCCATTTGAACCGGGAAATTCCTGGTCCTTCACTGGTGGACCGCACGGTGGCTGGGGAGATGGATCGGGTTGGGCAGCCCTGGATTTTGCCCCACCCGGTGAAGGACAGGGGTGTGTTCTATCTCCCTACTGGGTGACTGCTGTTGCAGATGGCTTAATCGTCCGCAGTGAAAATGGGTCCGTCATCCAGGACCTGGATGGGGATGGTTACGAACAAACTGGTTGGACGGTTCTTTACCTGCACATTGACTCCAGCGAACGGGTGGCGGCTGGAACGTATGTAAAGGCAGGGGAACCGATCGGTCATGCCTCTTGTGAGGGAGGTTTCTCGCTGGGTTCCCACGTCCACCTGGCAAGAAGGTATAATGGAGAGTGGATCCCCGCGGATGGTTCCGTACCATTCAACCTGGAGGGCTGGATCTCGCAGGGTGATGGGATTGAATATAATGGTCGACTGGTGAAAAATGGCGTTGTGGTGGAAGCCTGGGATCGGTTTGTCCCGCAAAATCAAATCCAACGGTAGGCGACGGGCAATCCTGCTCGTCTTTTGTGCCTGGCTGCTGGCTTCCGTTGCCTGCAATCTTCCCACCACAGCGAGATTAACTCCCGGCGCTGGGCAGGGCGGCGTGGAGGAAACCCCTCCCCCCTGGGCAGTGGCGCTGACTGCAACAGCAGAATCGATCGCTGCCACTCAGAACATTGCACTTGCAACCCTGTTTGCCCCCACAGCAACACCATCCGTCTCCAATACCCCCAGACCACCCCTCCTGTACTACACCCAATCCGGTGACACGATGGAAGGAGTGGCTGCCCGGTTTGGCGTCCAACCCGGCGAGATAACCTCCCCCAAGCCGCTGGTGGGAGGCGGCTTCCTCAATCCCGGTCAACTCTTGATGATCCCGGATGTGCTGGACGGGATTGAGCCAATGGCAAAACTATTACCGGATTGTGAAGTGGTATATTCCGCCTGCGCACTGGATTTTAACATTGAAAATTATGTCAATCAGGCAGGAGGATATCTCAGCCGTTACACCGAATACCTGGATAACCGCACCTATACCGGAAGCGAGATTGTTGAAAAAGTGGCGGTTGAAAATTCACTCAACCCCCGCTTGATTCTTGCCCTGATCGAATACCAGGGGCACTGGGTCTTTGGTGACCCACAAAACCTGGCAGAAACCGATTACCCCCTTGGCTGGATTGTCTACAGCCGGAAGGGTTTGTACAAGCAGCTGACCTGGGCAGTCCATGAAATCAACCGGGCATATTTCGGCTGGCGCAGCGGTTCCCAGACCGCCATCACCTTTGCCAATGGGGATGCACTCCGTCTCAATCCGCAAATCAATGCTGGAACTGCCGCCCTTTTGAGCATTATGGCACGGGTGTATTCCCAAATGGATTGGGCGGGCGTCACATATGGCACGGACAGTCTCCCCATTTTGTATGAGCAGATGTTTGGCAGCCCCTGGCAGCGGGCACAGTCGGTTGAACCTTTAATCACACCCAACCTGGAACAACCGAACCTGGAGCTGCCTTACCGGGTGGGACACGCCTGGAGCTATACCGGGGGACCTCATCCAGTTTGGGGGGAAGACAGTCCATTTGGGGCATTGGACTTTGCCCCTCCCGACGAGGTGAAGGGCTGCACGCCATCACTGGACTGGGTCACCGCCCCTGCTCCCGGACTGGTGATCCGCTCTGATAATGGAGTGGTTGTGCTGGACCTGGATGGTGATGGATATGATCAAACCGGCTGGACCATCCTCCTGTTGCATATTGCCACGGAGGGTCGCGTGAATGTGGGCACTTGGGTGGAACAAGATGGTAAAATTGGTCATCCTTCCTGTGAAGGTGGTTCCGCAACCGGCAGGCATGTCCACATCGCGCGGAAATACAACGGAGAATGGATGCTGGCGGATGGACCCATCCCCTTTATCATGTCCGGTTGGCGCGCTTATGCCGGGGATGCAGCCTACGAGGGAACCATCATTCGGGGCGAGGAAATAATTCGGGCTCGTTCCTATGGCTCATCAGCAAATCAGGTTTACCGTTATTCTGAAAATCCTTAGCGGGCTGGCAGTTCTCAGCCTGCTTTCCGCCTGTGCAACCGTGGGTGCTGCACCGGTCTTTGTGGTTTCCCAACAACCCCTGGTTGAGGAAACCCCCACCATCGTATTGCCAACCCCCATGCCAACGCGCCCGCCTTATGTCCCCGGAACGCTGGTTGATTATACGGCACAGACCGGTGACACCCTGCCGGCACTTGCATCCCATTTCAATACAACCGAATCGGAAATTCGGGCAGCCAACCCCATCATCCCGGAACAGGTGACCACCCTCCCCGCCGGGTTGCCGATGAAAATCCCCATTTATTACCAATTATTTTGGGGCAGCCCGTACCACATCCTCCCCGACAGCCAGTTTGCCAATGGTCCCGCAGCCATTGGCTTTGATGTCATTGAATATGTGGAAGCAAGCAGCGGCTGGTTTAAGAATCATACAGATTACCTGGGGGGCAGGAATCGACGGGGAGGGGAAATCATCGAATATGTTTCCACACTGTATTCCGTCAATCCCCGGCTGCTGCTTGCAATCCTCGAATATCAAACGGGTGCGGTTTCAGAGGAAGAGCCCCGGGTGGACATATCCCGGTATCCGCTGGGGCACGAGGATATGTATCATCTGGGTGTTGGGCGCCAGCTCTACTTTGCTGCCAACCTGTTGAACAACGGATTTTACGGCTGGCGGACAGGGGAACTGAAAGAATTTGATCACCTTGATGGCAGGCTGGAGCGACCGGATCCCTGGCAGAATGCCGCCACGGTTGCCATCCAATCTTATTTTTCCAAAATTTTAGATGGGGATCAATATGCACTTGCCATCAGTTCGGAAGGGTTGGAAAAAACCTACCGCAGCCTGTTTGGGAGTGATTATGTCAACGATTCAGACCCCATACCCGGCAGCCTGCAGCAGCCGGAACTGCGCCTGCCATTCCTACCCGGCAAGGTATGGGCATATACCGGCGGACCTCACACAGCCTGGGGGGAAGGCTTCCCCCTTGCAGCCATTGATTTTGCCCCGCCCATGGTAATTGGCGGCTGCGCCCCCACCGAGGAGGTGACTACTGCCGTGGCAGACGGCGTGGTCGTACGGGCAAACAGCGCCATCGTAACCCTGGATCTGGACGGTGACGGGGATGAACGCACCGGCTGGGTCATTTTTTACCTGCATGTTGATGATATTTTAGTCAATCCCGGTTCTGTCTTAAAAGCAGGCGACCCCATTGGCAAACCCTCCTGTGAGGGAGGTTCCGCCACCGGCACCCATGTTCACCTTGCCCGCAAGTATAATGGGGAATGGGTTCCTGCCAGCGGTCCGCTTGCCTTCAACCTGGAAGGCTGGATCGCCTGGCAGGGTTCCGAGCCTTACCAGGGCACGCTCACTCGTTTTGGTCAGACCATCCGCGCCAGTGTCTCATCCGATCAATCCACCCGCATCCAGTCGGATGCCCGTTAATCAGCTTTTATCTTCCTCGAAAGGATATCCCCTGCAATGCCGCCTGAACCCTCCAACTCCTCTGGCATGAAAACTTTTTCCATCATCTGGGCAGGACAAATTTTCTCATTGATTGGATCAGCCATGTCCCAATTTGCGCTGATCATCTGGGCGTACCAGATCACGGAACGGGCAACCGCCCTCGCACTGGTGGCATTTTTTGGTTTTGCGCCCACGGTTCTCTTCAGTCCGTTTGCCGGTGCACTTGTGGACCGCTGGAACCGGAAGCTGACCATGATGCTCAGCGACCTAGCCACGGGATTGGTTACCCTGGTGATTTTATATCTTTACATCACCGGCAGCCTGCAAATCTGGCACCTCTATGTGACCAGCGCCTTTGCAGGCTTCTTCCAGGCATTCCAGTGGCCAGCCTACTCGGCAACCATCTCCATGCTCATCCCCAAGAAGCAATACACCCGTGCCAGCGGGATGATGTCCCTGGCACAGTACGGTTCAGGCATCCTGGCACCCATTTTGGCAGCCGCCCTGCTCAAGCCAATCGGCATCAGCGGCATCCTGATCGTTGACCTGGTCACCCTGGTCATCGCCATTACAACGTTGCTCATCGTCACCATCCCTCAACCGGAGCGAACAATCGAAGACCTGGAAAAACCAAACACCTTCTGGCAGGATTCCATGTTTGGCTTCAAATACATCTTCCAGCGCCCCAGCCTGTTCTGGCTGCAGATGATTTTCTTCGGCGGCAACTTTATGGCAACACTGGGCGGGGTATTGGTCAGCCCCTTGATTCTTGCCAGCACGGATCAGAATGCCACCACCCTCAGCATCGTGCAATCCGCCGGGGCAATTGGCGGTGTAATTGGCAGCATCCTGATCACCATTTGGGGTGGGTTTAAGAAACGGGTGGACGGCGTTCTGGTGGGATGGATGGCATCCGGCTTGTTTGGATATATGCTGATGGGTACAGCCAGGGGGTTGTCAATTGTCTGGATTATCACCAATTTCCTTGGCGCAGCCATTGTCCCGATTGTTAACGCCTCCAACCAGGCAATCTGGCAGTCCAAGGTGCCGCCCAAGATGCAGGGACGCGTCTTTTCCGTCCGCATGATGATTGCCACCCTGACCGCACCCCTGGCAATGTTGATTGCCGGTCCGCTGGCAGACAAGGTTTTTGAACCCCTCATGCGCAATGAAACCTCCGGGTTAAGCCAATTGTTTGGCAGCCTGGTGGGAACCGGACCCGGAACCGGCATGTCGCTCATCCTGGTGTTTTGCGGTTTCTTGATGGTCATCATTGGTTTTATCGGCAATTTCATCCCCAATGTGCGCGATGTGGACACCATCCTTCCGGACCATGATGCTGTTGCTGCAAAACAATAAGCGGCAGCTGTTTCTTTTCCTGGTAATTTTCCTGCTGGGGGTTGCTTCCTGCACCCCCGACAGGACACCGGGTTTACCCACCGCTTCCACACCCACAAGGACGGATCCCCCCACGGTGGTTCCATCCCCTACGCTCTCTCCCACAATCACACCAACTGCCACACCAACACCTACAATTGAACCCACGCCCGTTCCTGAATATGAACCGGCTGGTTGCCTGAAACCCGTGGATGATTACAGCCGTGTGGAAGTCAATGGTGTTATTCTCAACCAACGCACACTCACCATGCTGCAATACGCCCAACAGATCTACGGCGGAAAGATTGACCTGGCAAACCGCGCCATCACCCAGGGAAGCTACACCTCGGCGGAACCAGCAAGCTTTGGCACCCACGACTACGGCGGTGCAGTGGATATTTCTGTCAGGGTTGTTCCTGGCGGAGCGATCCTGTACCACGAAATTGAGCCAGCCATTCGCGCACTGCGCGCCGCCGGATTTGCCGCCTGGCTGCGGGAACCGGGTGAATTGTACGAGGACTCCCCCATCCATATTCATGCCATTGCCATCGGTGATAAGGAGTTATCCTGGGCAGCACAGGAACAGTTGACTGGAAAATTTGGATATTTTCTGGGTTTTTCCGGAATACCACAAGCGGAGGGGACTCCCGTTGCGGATCCTCACGGCGGACCGGTGATCTGCAAATGGATGGAAGATCTGGGATACAGCGACCTGCGTGAGAATCCTTCCCAATCCATCCCCCAATGGACCCAGCCCGGCTGGCAGGAAAAACTGCGCCTGGCAGCGGAAAACTACATTGCCCCCTCCCCCGAAAGCGCCATCCAGTGTGCCCGAAGTATTGATTTTATGGAAGGCGAGACGGAAACTGCCTCACTGATGTGCGGTCCACTCGCTGCCGCCTTATGGCGGGATGCCGGGCTTCTACCAATAATCCCAGGTCCTGCGCATGATATCCACAATTACTGGCTGGCAGACCCCAAAGTGGATGGAGCACCATGGACGTTCTTCCCGCCACAGGATTACACCCTGTATCATTTTGATACTCCCATCGATAAATTTGACTTCTTCAGCTTCCCGCTCCGCCCGGGTGATTTCTTCTATACCTATGCCGGGAAGATGGGGTACGACCACATGTTCGTGGTTACCGAGGTGGATGAGAACGGGCGGGCATATACCGTATCCAATACTCCGGTGGAGGATCACCTGTTTATCATTGACCGGCTGTTGCTGTTTGATCCCAATGATCCCAAGGCTGGCGCATTCCAAAACGAATGGGTGAGCCGCTGGAAAATTGGCACCACTGGTTTGGGAGGGTTTGATATTCTACGCCCGAACGGCATCAGCCTGCCCTGCGGAGATCGTTACACCTACACGGTTCGTCCCGGTGATACCCTGCCGCTGATTGCCGCCCGGTTCGACAGCCGGATCGATGCAATCCTGGAATTGAACCACCTGACCGATCCGGGGCATTTGCGGGTTGGAGATGCCCTTACCATCCCGGTCAATCTTAGCCAGCCTTCCACGGCTGCCATTTCCCCCCTCAAACTGGATGACCGGTTCCAGGAAATTTTGCGGATTGCCCCGGCAGGGGATTGGGCAGTGACTTACAAGAACCTGCATACGGGGGAAGTTGTCTCCTTCCAGGGTGACCAGGTTCTGCACGCCGCGTCCACCATCAAGCTGGCAGTCGGGATGGCTTTTTTTGCCTGGCTGGAGCAACATCCGGAGACAAGGCTGGATGAAAACACAGGTTCGTCCGACCGGCGCACTTTTGAACAACTATTGGAAGCCATGCTGGTGAAATCCGAAGAAGATGCCACCGAATTGCTCATCCAATTCCTTGACCGCCAGCCAGGTTTCAGGATCGTCAATACCCTACAAAGTTGGGGAATCCATCACACCACACTGGAACCACGCCGCACCACTACGGCGGACCTGGTGCGCCTGATGGAAATCCTGTACCTGGGAGAAGGCCTTTCAGAAGCAAGCCGGAACCGGTTGGTTACCTGGCTGCAGCAGCCCTCCGCCAATGACGATCTCCGGCTGGGTGGAGGATTGCCTGCCTGGGTTCGCCCGGCGCTGGCACACAAGCCCGGCGTGGTTTTTGAGAACGGCTGGGGGGTGGTGGCAGATGTGGGATTACTGGAATGGAATGACTCGGCCTATGCCATTGCTGTTATCAGCAATCAGGTTGACTGGAACGATTTTGAACTGGCGATGAGCATGATTTCCCGCTTTTCCCAAGCCGCCTATGCATATTCCGTAAAAGAATAAACAGCAGATTGCCCACCATCAGCAACCTGCTGGTACAGGATCAAGAAAAATCAGGCTTCCAGAATCGTAATCTTGTGCTCAATCGGGAAAGCTTTACTGAGCATTGCCGATGCCGAGCAATACTTGGTTGTGGAAAGCTCCACCGCCCGCTCCACAGCTGCCGGATCCACTGCATGCCCCGTGACAATATATTCAACCAATGCGTGTTTAAATACGCGCGGGTGTGCCTCCACCCGGTCTGCCGAAACACGCACTTCAAACCCGGTCACATCCTGCTGTTTTTTCTGCAATATGGAAATGACATCCATGGCAGTGCAGCCAGCCAGCCCCACCAGCACAAGTTCCATCGGGCTGAAGCCATCATCGTCCCCCCCGGCAGCTGCCTTGGTGCCCAGCGGAACTTCAAAACCCAGGGATGCCGTGCCGGTGAAACTTAATTTCTGCTTCCAAACAACTTTTGCTTCCATTTTTTTATTTTTCTTCTCCTTGTTTCCAATTATTCCTTCAA
>Ga0208458_1003337_pt1 | contig 10953 bp, 13 predicted proteins | sample AD_UKC085_MetaG_FD_184432 | JGI IMG/M metagenome (GOLD analysis project Ga0208458, IMG submission 184432) | Active sludge microbial communities of municipal wastewater-treating anaerobic digesters from USA - AD_UKC085_MetaG (SPAdes) (version 2) | ecosystem: Engineered > Bioreactor > Anaerobic >... | reverse complement strand
AAATTGTGACTTTTGGTTAGTCCTAAGTATGGAACATCCTTTCTCAAAGGCTATCGCTTAAGAAGGTGTACCCTATACTTCAGTAATTATATAACAACCTGTTATCTTTGTCTATATTTTTTTGGGTAGGTATTCACCAAGATATTTCTATTATTATAATGATACCCGGTTTGGATCATTTATTGATTATTTTTCTGGACAATCACCACAGCAATGTCCGCCCACATCCCCTTCTTTAACCATCAATGTTTTATTATTCGGTACTTTTGTGAATCCTATATTTTCTAATATCTTCTCTATACTTTCATCTGCTTCGATATAAGTTTTTTCTGCTCCTATTGTAACTGCTTTTCTAACAAGCAGCCTTACCAGCAAATCCTCATATCTTAATCCTGTAAATTGTTTTTTTATACATAACTTATCAATAAAGTATTTGCCTTCTTTAAATGACAGTCTTGCTGTTACGGCAGGTACATCATCTTCATACAAAACAGCATTAAAAGCAAATTCATCATAAAAATCCGTAATATTTTCTTCTCTGTTTTCTTCAGCAAATACTTCTTTCCTGATACTCAGAACATCGCTTAAGTTACTTTTACCCTGAAACCACCTTGTAGAAATCATAGTGCACCTCTTCGTTTTTTTAAATTATATCATTTATTTAAAAGGGTGACAAGAAGACGTAACAAACTAAATTATTAACTTTACCTTTCTAAAGTATATGTTATAATTAATTAAGCTCAATATTGAGAGGGGTATAATATGTTAGGCGAAAGATTAAGGCAAATCAGAAAAGAAAACAATTTAACAAAACAAGAACTTGCAAACGCATTGAATGTACCAAAAGAAAGAATAAAACTTTATGAAACGGGAGAAGAAATACCTTCTGATTTTTATTTGTCAAGTTTTGTACAATATTTCAATATTTCAAAGGAAGAACTAATTGAATTGATTAAATAATCTTAACAATAATAATGTTGAAATAATTATTATTATATGTTAAAATAATAACATAATCTAAGCTTAAGGATCTTCTAAGAGCAAGGAATACACTTATAGTATTAATTATTATTCCTTGTTGTGCAAGGAATTTTTTATTGAGGTGCATATGGATAAAAGAATCGGAGTTATAGGCATTGTAATTGAAGATACATCCCAAATTGCAGAAGTCAACCGTATCCTGCATGAGTATTCTCATATTATTATAGGCAGAATGGGCATACCTTACAGGGAGAAAGGTCTTAATGTTATCTCTATTATAGTTGACGGCACTAACGATGATATAGGAGCTCTTAGCGGAAAATTAGGCAAAATAAAAGGACTCAGCGTCAAAAGTGCTTTGTCCAAAAACATTAGGAGGTAATATGAAAAAAATTAGTTTTTTGTTGGTGGTACTTATTGTGTTAATTTTTACGGCAGGCTGCAACAATGAACCTGCAGAGACACCGACACCCGATGAAAATGCAGAAGAAACACCCATGCCTGAAGAGCCGGCATCTGAACCGGTAAATGTAACTATTGCAGGGCTTAAAGGTCCCACATCAATTGGTATGATTAAAATGATTGATGAAAAGGCACTTAAAAGCGATAAATACAATGTAGAATATATCCAGGAATCAGCACCTGATTCACTTACGGGTAAAATTATAAACGGCGATATTCAAATATCATCTGTTCCTATAAATTTAGCATCGGTTTTATACAATAAAACTCAGGGAAAGGTTCAGTTGTTAGCCGTAAATACGATTGGAAATCTATATATAGTAGGAACCGAGGATATAAGCTCCGTTTCACAATTGGAATGCAAGACGCTTGGAATGAGCGCAAAAGGTTCAACTCCTGATTTTGCCATGAATTATATTTTAAAGCAAGCAGGTCTTGAAGGTAAAACAGAGTTAAATTATGCACTTGACCATGCAACTCTTGCACAGTCCGTTATAGCAGAAGATACAAGGGTTGCGCTTTTGCCTCAGCCTTTTGTAACTCAAACTACTCTGAAAAATCCCAACGTTAAAATGCTTATAGATTTAAATGAAGCATGGAATGATGCAACGGGCGGAAAAAGCGAATTATTTACGGGATGTATTATAATAAACAAAGAGTTTGCAGAAAATAATCCGGAATTTGTAGATGAATTCCTGAAACAATATGAAAACTCGGTTAACTGGGTATTGGAGAATCAAAAGGAAGCATCTGTATTAACCGCAAAACATGAAATTATGCCTGATGCCGTATTGGTTGAAAAAGCTCTTCCTTACTGCGGCATAACATTTAGAAAAGCTGCAGAAGCAAAAGAAAGCTTAAATAATTTTTATCAAATATTATTTGATTCAAACCCTGCTTCGGTAGGAGGAAGCATGCCTGATGATGAATTCTATTTTAAGGAATAAGAACAAATTATTGATTATACTTTTTTGGATTTTCGTTTGGGAGATACTATCGCTGATAATAGCTCAGGAGATATATCTCCCTTCTCCTCATGCAGCGTTTTCTTCTCTCATGAATTTGTTGATTTCAAAGGATACTTACATTACTATATATTACAGCACTTACAGGACATTGACCGGATTTTTTTTATCCTGTGTCTTTGGCATATTTTTAGGAATTATAAGCGGCATTCATAAGACTGTATACAATTTGCTTAACCCTTTGATAGTAATTATTCGAACAATCCCCGTAATGAGTATTATAATTATTGCAATTATGTGGTTCAAGGATACCAATGTTCCCATTTTTGTTGCATTCTTAATGTGCTTCCCTATAATTTGGACTAATACGGTTTCAGGTATCCTATCAACTGATGTTAAGCTTCTTCAAATGTGCGAAGTTTATAAAATAAAAAAGTCGAGGATAATAAGTTCAGTATATTTTTATTCTTCTCTCACTTATATTAAGGCAGGGATGATTTCTGCACTCGGAATAGGCTGGAAAGTTACTTCCGCAGCAGAAGTTCTAAGTCTTCCCAAATATTCAATAGGTAGGTTTTTGTACGATTCAAAGGTATATCTTGAAATTCCCGACTTGTTTGCCTGGACAATTATTATAGTTTCACTAAGTTTTCTGTTTGAAAGCCTGCTTAAAACCATTTTCAAATTCGGAGATAAATATGATTAAATTAATTAATATTTCTAAAAAGTATGATAACCTTATATTATTGAAAGATTTTAACATTGATTTTGAAAAAAATAAAATAACATGCTTGTTTGGTCCTTCAGGTGTAGGAAAAACTACAATTGCAAATATTGTGGCAGGAATTGTACCTGTTGATGAGGGTCGTGTTGTCGGTATTGACAATTCATTGTTTTCTTATGTTTTTCAGGAGCCGCGTCTTCTTAAATGGTACAATGTATATGAAAATATTGATTTTGTATTAAAGGATGTTTATAAACCTGACAAAAGGGCGGAAATTATAAACAGTTATTTGGAAATGGTTGAATTAAGCGAATACAGAAATTATAAAATAGATGCATTAAGCGGCGGAATGGCGCAAAGGGTATCTCTGGCAAGAGCTTTTGCCTATCCTTCTCATATACTTATATTGGATGAACCGTTTAAAGGTCTTGACAATAAATTAAAAGGCGAAATGAGCTCTTTATTTTTAAAAATGTGGAACCTCAGCCAAAGAACGGTAATCTTTATAACCCACGATGTTGAAGAAGCCGTTGATTTATCTCATATTATTTACACTTTAAAAGACAGACCTGTTAATATTATTGACAGATTAATTGTAAAGAATTATGCAAATAATAAAGAAGAAATAAAAAATCTGCTTCTTAACCATTAGGAAATCGGCTGTATTGATATATATACTTTTTTGGCAGATAAAGTCTCAAAATTATGTGTGATTAAATCACTGATTATTTTTTTTAATCATATAAGATTAAGCAAAAAGCGAGGAGGATTTATGAATATAGAAATAACAGACAGTGCAAAAGAAAAGCTCTTGCTCATGAAGGAAAAAAATATGCCCATAACTTTGATGAAATACCCGGTGGGATGAGCAGGCTTTAAATATAAAATTGTTTCGGCGAAACAAACGGAAGATGATAACTTATATAATATAGACGGTTTAGATATCATAGTATCCAAGGACTGTGAAGTTGGGTTGAAGGGTGTAAGGATTGATTATGGCGGTCTCCTCTTCAAGGATTTTATAGTGTCTCCGATATTCTCATAAAAAAAGTAATCCTGCCTGAATTATCAGGCAGGTCTTTTTTATTCCTATTATGACCTAACCCCATTTCTTTGACTAAAATAATAAACTTCGGATTAGTCACATTTACAGAATATTGCAACCAACACAAGGAAGAACCACAATAAAGTATCAAATTCAATATCACAATCGCTCTGATCCACAATAATAACTAATAACAAAAAGAAAAACAACAATGATGAATCAATTCCGCCTGTTCCCATAACACGGTCTCTGTCTCTTCTTATACAGTCTCTCCTTCCCCTATCGCCGCGTACGCAATCGCCTTGTGTGTTTACATCAGCTTTTGCTTCTACAATATTTTCAGGTTTATTACACTCCATATTTACCTCCCAATTACGAATATTACGATAATTTATTATATTCATTTGAAATATTTATGTTAATGATTATTGTCTTATTGAATTTTTTGAAAATATGCATAATATAGAAAAATTTTGAAATAATAATTTTATATTCATAAATGAGGAGGATAATAATAATTGGATAAATTTGCATTGTTTTTAGTAATTATCGGAGCAATAAATTGGGGACTGATTGCATTATTTCAGTTTGACCTGGTAGCTGCTATTTTTGGCGGCCAGACAGCATTATTCAGCCGATTGGTATACGGGCTGGTAGGGTTGGCAGGATTGTACTGTATTACATTATTATTTAATGAACGTGAAAGAGTTGACTAAAGAAACTTAGAAAAAAGGCAATCCGCGCGGATTGTCTTTTTTATTTACAATTTTCTTATTCACCTGCAATTGAAAGTTTTTTTATTTTTAATGACGGTGAGCCTATATAGGAGCCTCCCGGCAGACCAAATTTTAAATCCGAGCCTGTTTCTTCTATATTTTTAAGCATTTCAAAGTAGTTTCCCGCAACTGTAATTTGCTCCACAGGTCTTGAAATTTTTCCGTTTTCAATTAAAAAACCCAATGCTGCCAATGAAAAATCTCCCGATACGGTATTTAAGCCTGAATGCAGACCCTGAAGTTCAGTGATGAGTATTCCTTTGTTTATGTCTGTAATCATTTCATTTAATCTCCTTTCTCCCTTTTCTACATAAAAGTTTGAAGGAGATATGCCTAATGACGATTTATAGGAGCCCTTGCTTGCATTTCCTGTTGTTTCAACGCCGTCTTTTTTGGCAGTTTTTAAATTATGAAAATAAGTTTTTAAAACACCTTTATCAACAACCTTTTTATATTTGCATGCAACCCCTTCTCCGTCAAAGGATTTGGATGCAAGACCGCTTTCCATATAAGGGTCGTCTATCAAAGTGAATTTGTCGCTTGCTATTTTTTCATTTAATTTTCCTTTTAATAAGGAAAGATTCTTTTGCACTGCTTCAGCTGAGAAAATTCCAGTAAATGCTTCCAATAAATCAGCTGCAGCGGAATTTCTGATAATCACATTGTAATCTCCTGATTTTACCGATTTTGCCCCAAGAAGAGCCAATGCTTCATCTACGGCTTCCTTTGCAATATCACGGGCATTAAATTTATTAAAATCATTCCCTGTACGGTATGCCATACCCGTCTTTATGTCTTCACCTTCTTTTGCAACAACAACTATGTAGGTATATGCAATATTGCTTTTATCTTGGAGGAAAAGACCCTTTGTATTGGACATTATTATTTCTCCGTAACCGTCGCCGTAAACGCATACTTCAACAGATTCAATTCTTTTGTCTAATTTAAATGCTTCTTCTTCAAGACTTTTAACAAATTCAATTTTCTTTTCTTCACTTACATTTGACAAAGCCGGATTGAATGAATCTACTTTTATATACTCCTTCGAGCCTTCAAATATAAACTCTTCATCGTCCGAATCTATTATGACGGCATTTTCCAAAACATCTCTAACCAGTTGGTCTATTGAAGTTTCATCTACCTTTTCGGTATATGAATATCCCATTTTACCCTTGTAAACCCCTCTTAAGGAAAGTCCTTCGCTTTCCGACAAATTATACGTTTCAAGCTCTTTCTGAAAAACCTTCAATGTAAGGCTACTTCCTGCAGAATAATAAACTTCCATGTCATTCAGGCCCTTTTCTCTGCCTTTTTGAAATATTTTATCAATCAATGATTTCATTTCCATTATTACTCACCTTCCCTTCCGCCTACGGTTAATTCCGAAACCCTAATCATAGGCTGGCCTACATTTGCCGGTATGCTTCCGCTTACGGAACCGCACATACCCTGGCTTTGAAGCAGATTGTTTCCTACCATATCAATTTTATTAAGTACTTCCATGCCTTTTCCTATCAGCGTAGCTCCCCTTACAGGCTCTTTTATTTTACCGTTTTCAATTATGTATCCTTCCATTACTGCAAAGTTAAATTCTCCGGTGGCAGGGTTAACCGAGCCTCCGCCCATATGTTTTGCATAAAGCCCCTTTTCCGTATTAGCAATTATTTCTTCAGGCGTTGAACTGCCGTTATCTATAAATGTATTTGACATTCGTGATGTCGGCGGGAATCTGTAGGATTGACGCCTTGAGGAGCCTGTTATATCCATATTCATTCTTCTTGCATTTAATTTATCTATCATGTAACCTTTAAGTATCCCGTTTTCTATGAGCACATTTCGCTGTGATTGAGTTCCTTCATCATCTATGCTGAATGAGCCCCACTCATTGGGAATTGATCCGTCATCTATGGCTGTAACTATAGGTGATGCAATTTGCTGTCCGATTTTTCCGGCAAATACGGAAAGGCCTTTTGCAACCGATGTTGCTTCTAATCCGTGACCGCATGCTTCGTGGAAAATAACTCCTCCAAATCCGTTATCGATAATTACAGGCATCCTGCCGCTGGGACTGTACTTGGCTTTAACCATTGTTACCGCTATTCTTGAAGCTTCCTTGGCATAATAATCTATATCAAGATTTTCAAAAAATTCGTAGCCTTTGCTTGCTCCCGGTGCGAAAAATCCTGACTGCATTTCACCGTCTTTACTTGCTACGGAAGAAATCCCGAGTCTTGAGCGAACCCTCGTATCTTCCTTCCACAATCCTTCAGAATTAGCCACCATTATATTTTGTATATAATCGGTGTAATTTATAGAAACCTGTGTAATCAGTTCATCATAATTAAAAGCAATGTCATATGCCTTTTTCATTACTTGAACCTTTTTAGTTTTTTCGACCTTGGACGGGTCTATTTGTATGATATTTATATTTTTAACATCTGACTTTGTCAGATTTATTGTTAAGTCAATGATGTTTCCTTCCACGGCTTGAGCAGCTTTTTTAGCTGTTTCTATTAAAGTGTCTTCATCAGACTTATTCGTATATGCATAAACACTGTTAAATCCTTTGAATATTCTGATACCTACGCCATAATCTCTTCCGGACATGGTGCTTTCCACCTTGCCGCCTATCATAACAATACCGTTGTTAGTTCGGTCTTCTACAAAAATTTCGGCGAAATCACCGCCGGTAGATAAAGCAGCCGTAAGCGTATTTTCAATCAGTTTTCTACTTAACACATAATCACTCCTTTTCGTCTAATATGAGATTATTTTACCATACTTTCCTAAAACTATTAATAATTATATATAAAAGAAATTAAAAAAGATCCTCCAATCAGCCTTAGGATACCTAATCATCACCCCGACAGTCGTGGAAGATCTTATATCATTCTTATTTTAGTTCTTCGTCCGCTTTCTTATCTATACCAATTTTATTTTCCAATTCTTCAACTCTTTTTTTTAACTCTCTTATCGATGTATTTACATATCCTACATAAATTATAATTCCAAACACAATAGCAAATGAAGCTATCATATTTAAATCTATTTCAAATAAATTTATCAAAGAACATGCCTCCTATTGTATTATCGTATTCAAACACTGAGGCGGTCCCTTTGTAATGAAAAGGACCGTCCTCAATGGAAACAGTATAGATCATGACAATTTAATTCGGTGGTATGTTTTCTTGCCTTTTTTAATCATCAGCTTTGAATCTTCAAAGTCAGCTTCCGTAACTGTTGCACCTATATCATCTATAATTGCATCATTTACAGCAACTCCGGCCTGCTCGATAAGCCTTCTTCCTTCGCTTTTTGATTTTATTAATCCTGCCTTAAGCATTAAGTCAATAACAGATATGCTTTCACCCAGTTCTGCTTTTGTTAATTCTGTAGTCGGGATATTTTCTGAATCAGCTCCGCCTCCAAATAAAGCTCTTGCAGCTTCCTGTGCATTAACTGCATCTTCTTCCGTATGAATCATCTTAGTTATTTCAAATGCAAGAATCTCTTTAGCTTTATTTATTTCAGCGCCTTTTAATGCTCCCAATCTTCTTACTTCATCCATAGGTAAGAATGTAAGAAGTGCCAAGCATTTCTCCACATCGGCATCATCAATGTTTCTCCAGTACTGATAGAATTCATAAGGTGTGGTTTTATTCCTGTCAAGCCACAATGCTCCTTTTTCGGTTTTCCCCATTTTTTTGCCTTCGCTGTTTGTCAATAAGGCAAATGTCATGCCATAAACCTGTTTGCCTGCTTTTTTTCTTGTCAGTTCAACACCGGCTATTATATTTGACCATTGGTCGTTTCCGCCCAATTGCATCTTGCAGTCGTATTTTTCATTTAAAATATAGAAGTCGTAAGCCTGCATAAGCATATAGCCGAATTCAAAGAATGTAAGACCCTGGTCCATTCGATTTTTATAGCAATCTGCTGCAATCATTTTGCTGATTGTAAAATGTACACCCACTTCCCTCATGAATTCAAGGTAATTCAAAGGTAAAAGCCATTCGGAATTTCTTGGCATCAGGGCTTTTCCATCCGTAAAATCAAGAAATTTCTCAAATACCTTTTTAAAGTTTTCTGCATTTTTGGTTATGGTTTCAAATGACATAACCGAGCGCATTCCGGTTCTGTCACTGGGGTCTCCTATCATTGTTGTCCCGTCACCTAGTAATGCTATAGGTCTGTGCCCGTATTTCTGCATTATTGACATTACCATTATTTGTATAAAGTGGCCTATGTGAAGACTGTCCGCTGTCGGGTCAAATCCTATATAAAATGTTACGGATTCTTTTCCCAATAATTCTCTTATTTCTTCTTCATGAGTGCATTGCTCCACATACCCTCTTTCAACTAATACATCAAAAACATTTCCTTTTTCCATCTATTGCCCTCCTAACTAAATAAGGGTTATTTCATCCGAAAGGACGAGATAACCCGTGGTACCACCTTAATTTGCCTAAGCCTCTTGCTGATTTAACGGACAGATAAGCCGCTGTGCTTTTCACACAGAACTCCGGAATCGTATTTCACACTTTGTGCTGTGTATCTTTCACCACCCGATACACTCTCTAAATTGTAACCAAAATGTTACTTAAGTTCCTTCACAGTCATGATAAAGTATTATTGGAATAATAATATAAAATTTAAGTGTTGTCAAGAAGTAAATTTGTTAATTAAATACAACCCTTACAAATAATGCCCTAATAATTAACCTTTTATTAAGTATTTTTGAATAAACTATATATATTTGTCATAATTATGTATTTATTTCTTTTGTTTGTAAAATAGTGTAATATTATTGACACATTTGGCATTATAAGAAGTTATTGATTGTTTTTTTAGGGGAATTGCAGTGCTATAATTCTGATATGGCGAAAACTCATTAACAAGTTCTAGCTTTTCAAAGGAACAGGCCTTACCTGTTTCGAAAAAAATCTTAGACTATATAGGAGTAAATTATGAAAAGAAGAATTATAGCATTAACATTAGCGTTAGTAATAGCGTTATCATCAACATCAGCATTTGCTGCAACAACAAATTGCACATCGGTAAATTATAAGTATAATCTTAAAGATTTTATCAAAACTAACACAAGCAACTATGCTAACAAAAACACACAGTATAAAATTACTGTTAACGGAAAAACAGTAGATTTAAAATCAATTGACTGGAAAACGGTTTTAAAACAATATGCACCGGCACAAAAACCGGCAGCACCTGTTGAAAAACCATCTCCGGCTCCGGCACCTGTTGAAAAACCGGCTCCAAAACCGGCTCCGGTTGAAAAGCCAGCTCCAGCTCCAGCACCGGTTGAAAAACCAGCTCCAGCTCCAGCACCGGTTGAAAAACCAGCTCCAGCTCCGGCTCCGGCACCTGTTGAAAATAATACAGGAGTTCCTTCGTCAAATTTAACATACGAACAAAAAGTAGTAGAACTTGTAAATATTGAAAGACAAAAAGCAGGCTTACCGGCATTAAAAATGGATTCAGCAATTTCAAACGTGGCAAGAACTAAATCTAAAGATATGGCAGTAAACAATTATTTTGCCCACCAGTCACCTACTTATGGCAGTGCGGGCGATATGTTAAGACAGTTTGGAATCAGCTGGCGTGCATGGGGTGAAAACATTGCAGCCGGTCAAAGAACTCCTGAGATAGTGGTAGATGCATGGATGAATTCACCCGGACACAGAGCAAACATCTTATCACCTAACTTCTCAAAAATTGGAGTTGGATATGTAACAAACTCAAGCGGAAGACCATATTGGACACAAATATTCACTAATTAAAATTAATTACAATATTAAAAATGTGCAAGACTTGACTAAGTTTTGCACATTTTTATTATCTTTTACTTTGGTTTATAAAATAATTTTATCTCTTGTTATATCACTTAAGTTTTTGCAACCGGTCATTATCATTGTTTCTCTTAATTCAGCACCGATTTTTTCGGTATACATTTCCACACCTTCTATACCGCCTCCAAAAGCA
>Ga0208458_1003327_pt1 | contig 10969 bp, 9 predicted proteins | sample AD_UKC085_MetaG_FD_184432 | JGI IMG/M metagenome (GOLD analysis project Ga0208458, IMG submission 184432) | Active sludge microbial communities of municipal wastewater-treating anaerobic digesters from USA - AD_UKC085_MetaG (SPAdes) (version 2) | ecosystem: Engineered > Bioreactor > Anaerobic >... | reverse complement strand
CGATATTTATCGGGATCCCCTTGCATTCACTCACCCACTTTCCATCCCGTCCCGTCCCGATAGCTATCGGGAGCTCCCTGCATTCACTCACCCCCTTTCCCGTTTCCCCCAAGGGGGAAAAGCTCTGCTGCTCAATTTGTTATATCAAGCATTGAAGTTCATACTTCTTCCCAATATTAGCAGAATTCTCTTGCTCCTTCACCCCTGGGGGAAGGCTGGGAAGGGGGTAAATAGCGGCACGCGGCAACGCACAGGGCACAGGGCACAGAGCGCAGGTCTTGCAAGTCTTGCAGGTCTTGCAAGTCATGCAGGTCTCATACAATGAAGCATTGACTAAACGCTAAATCTCGAACCTCGAACCTCTTACTTTCATTTACCCCCTTTCCATCCCGATATTTATCGGGATCCCCTTGCATTCACTCACCCACTTTCCATCCCGTCCCGTCCCGATAGCTATCGGGAGCTCCCTGCATTCACTCACCCCCTTTCCCGTTTCCCCCAAGGGGGAAAAGCTCTGTTGCTCAATTTGTTATATCAAGCATTGAAGTTCATATTTCTTCCCAATATTAGCAGAATTCTCTTGCTCCTTCACCCCTGGGGGAAGGCTGGGAAGGGGGTAAATAGCAGCACGCGGCAACGCACAGGGCACAGGGCACAGAGCGCAGGTCTTGCAAGTCTTGCAGGTCTCATACAATGAAGGCAATTGACTACGCTAAACACTAAACGCTGCACGCCTGAACGCTTAACCCTGAACGCTAAACGCTAAACGCTAAACGCTAAACAGCTAAACGCTTAACCCTAAACGCTTAACCCTAAACGCTTAACACTAAACCCTGAACGCCAAACGCTAGCCGCTAGCCGCATGCCGCATGCCGATTCTTTCAACTTTCAACTTTCATCTTTCAACTTTCAACTGTTAGTTGCTGCCATTATCAAGCACATAGGGAGTTTCCTGGTAGACGCAATAATTAAGCCAGTTTGAAAAAAGAAGACTGGCATGGCTTCTCCATTTTACAACCGGTTCAGCTCGCGGATCATCATTCACGAAATAGTTCCTTGGAACTTGAATGTCGATCCCCTTTGCTATATCCCTCTCGTATTCAGCTTTCAGGGTAAGCGGGTCATATTCCGAATGCCCGGTAATATAAATCCGCTTGAGGTCGCGTGAAGCCACCAGGTATATTCCTGCCTCATCCGAATCGGCAAGTATTTCAAGATCAGGTATTTTCTCAATGTCCTCTTTTCTTATTTCTGTATATCTCGAGTGAGGAGCCAGGAATTCATCATCGAAGCCCCTTGTAAGAACATGTTTTCTGTTGTAGATCCTGTGACTGAAAACCCCGAATTTTTTTTCGTCCATCATGTATTTCGGGATTCCGTAATGATGATAGAGGCCCGCCTGCGATGCCCAGCAGATAAACATGGTGGAGGTAATATGTTCATCGGCCCAATTCATTATTCTTACCATCTCCTGCCAGTAATCAACCTCTTCGAATTCGAGGTGTTCTATAGGTGCCCCCGTGATTATCAGACCGTCAAACTTACGATGGGCTATATCGTCGAAGGTCTTGTAGAAAGCGTCGAGGTGCTCCCTCGGGGTGTTCTTTGATTGGTGCATGCTGGAGTGGAGAAGCGTGATCTCAACCTGAAGTGGAGTGTTGGAAAGAAGTCTCAGGATCTGGGTTTCGGTTATGATCTTAACAGGCATAAGGTTGAGTATAAGAATACGCAGAGGCCTTATATCCTGGCTGACTGCCCTGGTCTCCTTCATAACGAAAATATTCTCGTTTTCGAGAATCTTTACAGCTGGCAGATTATCAGAAATATTCAGTGGCATAATTCAACTTTTCCGGTTTTTTCGGGGTCGCAAGATACTCATTAAGGTGAAAAATTCTTCGGATTTGACCTCAAATCATCGATTTTAGCAAATTTACATCATTCGATTTCAACCGTTGGTCAAAAGTTCCGCTTTCTCTGTTTTTCCTGTTTTCCGGAGAGTATTTGCCTGACATACAATAATATGCCAGGGAAAAGAAATGAAAAACTGCTGTTTGGGCCGATTCCTTCGTAAATTCCGCCGCTGATTTGACGAAGCTTTGATTTTCATTTATGAGAGGAGAAAATTAGTTGCCGGACATTGCTTTTAGCTTGATAAAGCGCTTCCTGTATTGTACGTAAAACCCCGTTAATCAGGTATTAGCGTATTGACAGGCTTTGTTTTGGGTTGTATCTTTACATCGAAGAAATCAGCATTGAAGTCTAATTAAAAAACCGGAGTCATGAGAACTATCTACAGGATATCATCACAGGAACTTGGGACGGTAATGCTCAGAAGGAGAAAAATAGCGAAAGCCTTTCGCCGGTGGCTTCGTGAAAACGGCGTGGATTACAATTACATTTTTTTCATAAGTTAGTAGTGGTTTAAGTTTGTTTGGTTTGTTAATCATTCTTTCCCGGATGAATAATCCGGGGTTTTTGAAGGGGAGGATCCGGGGTAAATCCTTCCCTTTTTTTATTTAAATGTTTTACTAAATTTGTCGAGGTATAAATACAAAACTAACTAATAGCTATGAAAAAGATTATTCTCACATTTACACTTGTAATATTTCTTTCTGCTTTTGCTTCAGCTCAGGATTATAATACCGGAGTTGGCCTCAGGCTTGGATTCTCAAATGGTCTGACAGTAAAGCATTTTGTAAGTCAGCGGTCTGCTTTTGAAGGAATTCTCTCGACAAGGTGGAGGGGATTTGAATTGACCGGTTTGTATGAAGTCCATAATAATGCTTTCGACGTTACGAGGCTCAACTGGTATTTTGGAGGCGGTGCCCATATTGGTTTCTGGAATGGTGACAATACAGGAGACAGGTGGGGAGAACCCGGGACTAAATACACTGTGATCGGTATCGACGGTATTCTGGGTATTGAATATAACTTCGAGGAAGTCCCGATAAATATCGGTCTCGACTGGAAGCCTGCATTCAACCTCTCCGGCTACAGCGGCTTCTGGGGCGATGGCGGAGCATTGTCAATAAGGTATATTTTCTAGGATTCATATAGTTACAGGCTTGCTGCTGGTGTCAAAAGCAACAGCAGGCCAGACCCGGTATCAATGAATATCATTATCCTGCCCGGAAACCGGACAGAGTCATGGTATGTTACCGGTCTCAGACCGGAGCGCTGGGAAGTTTCCCCGTGGTGCCGGAATGTATAGAACCGGAAGTATATTAAATCATTAATGCTAATTACCATCGACCTATGGAAAAAGAAAAAGATCCAATGGAAAAAGAAAAAGATCCAAAAAAAACGGGCAGGGAGGGAATTGACCGCCGTAGTTTTATTTCGCTTAGCTCCATGGCAGCTCTCGGCACTATTGGCGCTGCCGGACTGGTTTCATCCTGTTCCGGGGAAGCGAAGAAGAAAGAGATTGAGCTGCCTGCCTTTCTGACGCAGGCTCCCGACGGCAAGCCGATAAAAGCAGGGCTTATCGGATGCGGGGGAAGGGGCACCGGGGCAGCGGTGAATTTCCTCGATGCAGGGCCCAACCTGCAGATAACCGCGCTCGGCGATGTATTCAAGGACAAGCTCGACCAGTGCAGGGATCAGCTCAGGAAGTCGAATCATGCTGTTGAAATCCCTGACGAGAACTGTTTTATCGGATTCGATGCCTATCAGAAGGTTATCGATTCGGGAGTCGATGTAGTACTATTATGTACTCCTCCCGCTTTCAGGCCCTATCACATAGAAGCGGCCGTTGATGCAGGCAAGCATATTTTCATGGAGAAACCGGTGGCTGTCGACCCTGTCGGAGCCCGTAAGGTGATGATCTCGGTGAAAAGAGCACAGGATAAGGGTCTTTGTATGGTGAGCGGCACCATAAGGCGCGTTCAGAAGGATTTTGTCGAAACCTGGCGCAGGGTGGCAAACGGGGCGATAGGGGAGATAGTCAGCGCGCATATAACCCGCAACGGAGGCGGTTTGTGGGTGGTTCAGCGTCAGCCTGGCTGGACCGATATGGAGTATATGCTTCGCAACTGGGCAAATTTCTGTTGGCTTTCGGGCGACCATATAGTGGAACAATTTATCCATGAGGTAGATGTGATGAACTGGTATATAGGCAAGAATCCCGTGAAGGCCATGGGCTGGGGAGGCCGTCAGAGAAGAGTGACAGGCGACCAGTACGATTTCTTCAGCGTCGAATATGTATACGACAACGGGATGCACACTCATTGCGCAGCCCGTCAGATAACAGGATGCAGCAACCTGACCGAGCAGTTCATTGTCGGAACGAAGGGATTTGCCAACGCGAAGGGGATGATATACAATCTGAAGGGAGAAGAAATCTGGAAATATCCTCATCCTGAAGAAGGGTCAACTGACGAGACATGGAAAGTAACCGATCCCTTTGTCCAGGAGCATATCAATCTTGTTACCGGGATCAGGACCGGAAATACCGTTAATGACGGAGAAGCTCAGGTTAATTCCACTCTGATTACCATAATGGGAAGGATGTCGGCTTATACCGGCAAGGATGTCACCTGGGATGAGCTGATGAATTCCGATCTTTCGCTCGGACCGAAGGTTTTCGAATTCGGCCCGGTGCCTGACATACCTGAAACACCTCCGGTTATAGGTGTTGCCCCCAAGCTTGGCTAAAGCCCTGTTGTAAGAAATAAGACCAGGGGAAGATAAAAAACAAAACATGTAACTATGAACAGAAGGCAATTTACAAAGACCGCTGCAATGTCTGCAGCATTTATATCAGCAGTGCCTGTCACCGGAATTTCAGTGTTCGGGTCGTCTCCGGCAAGGACTCATAAGAAAGCCATGATGTGGGGAGGCATAGGGGTTGGCAGCACTATTATGGAAAAGTTTCAGGCTGCAAAACAGGCCGGATTTGACGGGGTGGAGGTGGACAGCCATCTCAACAGGGCCGAAGTAAAGCAGGCAGCTGCCGCGACAGGCCTTATCGTGCCAAGTGTCTGTAACTCACAGCACTGGAAATACCTGATGTCGAGTCCCGATCCACAGGTCAGGGAGCAGGGAGTTGCCGCCATGAAGCTGGCCCTTGAGGATGCAGCCGAATTCGGTGCCGACACCGTGCTGCTGGTTCCCGGACGTGTAAATGAAAGCGTCAGGTATGATGAATGCTGGGACAGGTCGGTTGCAGAGATCAGAAAGCTTGTTCCACTGGCTGAAAAGCTGAAGGTAAAAATTGCAATTGAGAATGTCTGGAATAACTTCCTTCTCAGCCCTCTCGAGATGGCCCGTTATGTCGACCAGTTCCAGAGTGAATATGTCGGAGCTTATTTCGACTGCGGTAATATCCTGACTTACGGCTGGCCTGAACAGTGGATAAGGATTCTTGGAAAAAGGATAGCCAAGATCCACATAAAGGAGTACAGCCGCAAGATTGCCGATGAAAAGGGAAAGTCGGCCGGGTTCAACGTGCAACTGCGTGACGGGGACGTGAACTGGCCAGAAGTGATGAAAGCCATTGATGAGACAGCTTACCAGGGCTGGCTGACGATAGAAATGGGAGGGGGGAATACCCCAGAAGGCCTGAAGGATCTATGCGACAGGCTGAAGCTTATTATTGAAAGCTGAAAGTCAAAAATAAGACTGTATAAGCCGGGAATCACTTTCCGGGCTTACATTTAATTTCCCGAGTTGCTCACGAAGGCGATCTGCTTACTGTCGGGCGACCATGAAGGAACATTTATTGTTCCCTGGCCTCCGTAAAGGTAAGCTATCACCCGTGGTTCGCCCCCGTCGGCAGGCATCAGCCTCAGTGTCACTCTCTTGTATGAAGGATGGCTGTTATTCTCGATGTCGGGAGGGAAAGCAATATAAGCTATCCATTTACCGTCGGGTGAAATATGAGGGAACCAGTTCTTGCAATCATCGAAAGTAAGTTGTTCCCTGTCTGTTCCGTCGGATTTCATTCTCCACAGTTGCATGTTTCCGGTATGACTCCCGTTGTAGTATATGTATTTCCCGTCGGGAGAATACTCGCAGCCGTCAACATGTTCCCCTTCGGGGATATCGGTAAGTGCCACTTCCTTTCCTCCCTTTATTGAATTCCTGTAGATGTTGTATACACGTTTGCCGTCGCGTTGTGCAACATAAATCACTTCCTTGTTGTTCGGATGCCAGCCGTGCCAGTACGATGGTGTTTGGGGTGTGACAAGACTGGGTTCTCCTCCCTTAAGTTTCACCACGTAAACTGCTGAACCCCTTCCTGCCGCGTCATCCTTGGAACTGCTTATAGCTAGAAGCTTACCGTTGAATGATATACCGTGGTCGTTGTTGTTTCTTTTTACCGTACCTGTGTTCAGCTGGACTGGCTCACCTCCGCTGACCGGGATCTTGTATAACAGTCCGTCCATGTTGAAGAGCAATTGTTTGCCGTCGGGCATCCAGTTTGGAGCTTCGAAGCGTCCCTGTTTTTCCCAGATTACCATTCTTTTTCCGTCGAAGACGTTCATGGTTTCCAGGCGGCATCCCACTGCTCCGTCTCTTTGAGCGTTGTAATCGTCGCCCACGGGCTTGTCGATTCTTACATTCCAGGCTGTCGACTGCTCTGTCACTTCAGGATTATGGGAGCAGATGAACAAACCGGCCAGCACCCTGTCGGGCATGTTTGCCATCTGGTATGAACCTATTTCCTCGAAGGGCTTTCCGGGAAGCGCTGCCCTCATGTAAAAAACTTCACCTGCGCGTTCAAGCTGGATTATCTCGTATCCCGAGTCTTTTGCAAAAGATTGATTATCAGGGTCCTTCATTTCGCCGCCGCTGAAGTCGCGCCATTGCATCGCGGTCAGTCCATCGCCATGCAGCACTGCCGATATATGAGGAGAGCTTTCGTCTTCGGAAGCTCTGACCATCCATCCGGTTTTCCTGTGCGCATCACCTCCGGCGCCTTCAAAGCGAAAATTGGCGGTCAGGATGAAATCACCCTCGATCTGATTGAAAGCATAGCTGAACTCATCCCTTTCAAACCAGATGTTATAGCCCGATCCCTTAAGGGAGTACGACTGATTTGAAGCATTATAAAGCACTTCGCCCTTAATTGCAGGATTGCCGATGTCGGTGCTGCGCTCAAATATTCCTGTACGCGGAGTCTGGGCGAAAACAGCTCCTGAAAGGAGCAAACAGAGAATTATGGAAGTGGGTTTCATGTCTACCGTTTTGTGAGTACAAGATAATAATTTTTACAGCACCACTTGTATAAAAATCAGAATTCAATTCAGGCTTGTTCTGTTAATTACCGCGTACCGTTCTTTTGTCCCGTGCTCTGTGCTCTGTGCTCTGTGCTCTGCGCAACATCCACGTTGGTTAGTTACCCCCTTCCCTCCCGTCCCGATAGCTATCGGGAGCTATCGGGACTTCCCCAAGGGTGAAGGAGCAAGAGAATTCCGCTAATATTGGGAAGAAATACAAATTGTAATATTTGATATAACAAATTAAGCAGTAACTTTCATAGGAAGAAGCTTTTCCCCCTTTGGGGATCCCGATAAATATCGGGAGGGAAAGGGGGTAAGTGAATGCAAGGGGATAACAGAAAATAGTGTAAATGAATATGGGGGTTCTGAAGTTTTTTTGTAATTATTTAATCACCTGTAGTTCCCTGCCGGTTATACCCCCTTCCCAGCCTTCCCCCAGGTTAATGTCATTTGACATTACAAGGGTTTTGTAAAAAATATTTTTATTGTTCTTTGACATAATTGTTAATAATTTGAAGATACTGCCTGATCACTGGCCTGGCAATGTTTGTTGTATGGTGAATGAACTCAATATCCTTATTGTCATTTACCAGTGTTTTAACCCTGTTGAAGTCTTTAAGATATTTATCGACAGAGGCTTGTGAATGGTTTGTCTCTCTTGCAACAATTGAAGGATCTTTCTTTTCAACGACATGTTTATAGATTATAATTCGTTTATGAGTTAATGTGGTACCCATGTCGTGAATGACACCCGTATGAGGAAGTATCGTTTGATTTTGCTTTTCATACTCGATTCTTTGCTGAGAGAGCCATGCTGCTGATGATACCAATAGAAGACTCAGGTCCCTGGTAGACAAGACAGCTCCTTGTTGATATGCTTCTTTTATCATCCGGGCCATAACATTCTGACGTATTTCTTTAATAGAACAATTCTTTTCGAACATTGAGACCTCATCATCAGTTACCAGCGATAATATCACGGATTTATATCTGCGTTTTTCACTATCTGCCCGGGTTCGTTTATCAAGAGCGTTCCAGATGACCTGGCCTGGTTTTAACCTGGAAGATTCCGGGCAAAGAGAGTTGAAGAGATCGATAATAGCATCAGCAATGTTTTCTCTTACAATAGGACCAAACAAGCCACAGAACTCGCGTTTAAAGAAGTTCACAATAGCAGGCTTGAGGAACCTGTCATGTGCAGAACTGTAATGCTTTACGGATGGCATCTTTGGTATCATGACAGTTTGCTGGTTTAAAAGGACTTTCGGCTTTTTTTTATAAGCTCATCCAGTTCTTCTCTCCTATGTGCTACAGCATCTGTTGTCTGATGCAGCTCGTAATACTCCTGTGTCAGACTAGGTGAAAGCTTTACCAGGAATGCTATGGTTTTTATCTCATAGTTGTTCTTTGCCAGGCAAACTACCCGTTTGAACTTGTCAACGTAGTTAGCCACTGCATCAATGCTGTGATGTGTTGCCCTGGCAATCTCGGAGTATTCCTTCCCGGAAAGCCAATGCTTAATTATCAGACTACGGTGTGTAACAGACTTGCCCATATCACGGATCGTTGAACGGAGAGGAAGAACTATATCCTGCTCCTTAAAGGCTTTGATATCCCTGCAGAGAGTTCGCTCACCACAGTTAAGAAGCCTGTTGGCAATGTCCTCTACGGTAAGCAGGCCGCCCTGCTGGAAAGCTTCATTTACTATCCGCTCCAGCCGGTGTCGCCGAAGGCCCTGTACGCCCAGTTGTTTTCTTACCTGGAGGTCTTCTTCGCCCGCGTCCAGGGTAAGTACCACTGAGATCATCTTGCATTCAGAAAGCTTTTTTTGTGCGCCATTTTCGACCGATACTACCTCAAAGAGAACCTGCCCCGGCTTCATTGTCCCGGAGTTATCAAAAAATGGCTGATAGGTCTCATAAACGGCATTCAGGATGGCTTTGGCTTCGAACCGAGAGCAGTTCATACCCTGGATGAGAATGTTAACAAACTGGGTGTCCTGCTGCTTCTGCTTCAGGCGATCCCATTTCTGAAGAGATGAGTTGTTGATCATAAGTAGTAGGAAAAAAAAGATAATGGTCCAGATATGCGGGATTCCGCTTCGGCTACGCCTTCGCTCCATCCCGCATATCTTATAAACAAACTTAACAATTATGTCAAAGAACTTAATATCATATTGCCAAATGGCACAAATATAGGGGGAAGGTTGGGAAGGGGGTGTAACCGGCAGGGGACTACAGGTGATTAAATAATTACAAAATGACCTCAGAACACTCTTATTCACTAACCCCCTTTTCCTCCCGATAGCTCCCTGCATTTACTAACCCCCTTTCCATCTTCCCATTTGCATTCACATACTCCCTTTCATGTTTCCCCCTGCTGTCACATACCCCCTTTCCCGTTTCCCCCAGGGGGGAAAGGCTTCTTCCATTGGATGTTGTTGCTCAATTTGTTATATTGAATACTGAAGTTCATATTCCTTACCAATATTAGCAGAATTTTCTTTCTCCTTCACCCCTGGGGGAAGGTTGGGAAGGGGGTAAATCATGGTCAGGAAGTAACTACAGGTGATCAAATAATTGCAAAACCTCCTCAAAACCCCCTTATTCACGTACCCTCTTTTTTGTTATCCCCTGCATTCACATACCCCCTTTCCCTCCCGTCCCGATAGCTATCGGGAGCTATCGGGATCCCCTATGGGGGTTTGGGGTAAAGTCCCCTGGGGATCGGGAGTAAAGCTTGCTATAGGGAGAATGTTGTCTGGGAGGTTTAAACAATTATTTATATTTTTAAAGCCCATTGCAGCTAATCATCGTTTTTATTTGTAACATTGGTTTCGGTTTAATATTCGGTTTAATATAAGGGCATTTGATATGAACAGGGGATTACAAATACAACAGCTTGAAAGCAATCAATCGCGGGAATGGGATATAATTGTGATCGGCGGTGGCGCCACGGGACTTGGAACAGCTCTTGATGCTGCAACACGTGGATACAGGACCGTCCTTTTCGAGCAGTCGGATTTCACAAAGGGAACATCATCGAGGAGCACCAAGCTGGTCCACGGCGGCGTACGGTATCTGGCCCAGGGTGATGTCCTGCTTGTAAAGGAAGCGCTTTATGAACGGGGACTGATGCTAAGGAATGCACCTCATCTCACTGTCAACCAGGAATTTGTAATTCCAGTCTATACATACTGGGATGTTTTCCTTTACACTGTAGGCCTTAAGTTCTATGATCTCCTTTCAGGCAGACTGAGCATGGGGAAGTCGTATTTCATCAATCGTTCGAAGACTCTTGAAAGGATTCCTCCTCTCAAAGCTGAGGGTTTGAAGGGAGGAATTGTTTATCACGACGGGCAGTTTGACGATTCCCGCATGGCTTTGGCCATTGCATCGGCCTGTGTTAAGAACGGCGGAACGGTGCTTAACTATTTCAGGGTTGACAGCCTTTTGAAGAATGATCAGGGCCGGGTCAGCGGAGTTGAAGTCACGGATGTCGAAACCGGAAAGGTATACAATATAAAATCGAAGCTTGTCATAAATGCCACCGGTGTTTTTGCCGATCAGATCCACAGGATGGATGATCCCTCGGCCCCGGCAACCATAAAGCCGAGCCAGGGAGTTCATATAGTTCTCGACAAGAGTTTCGTGAAGGGCGATTCTGCAATCATGATCCCGAAAACCGACGATGGCCGCGTTCTTTTTGCAATACCCTGGTACGGGAAGCTTGTTGTCGGAACAACC
>Ga0208458_1003323_pt1 | contig 10986 bp, 8 predicted proteins | sample AD_UKC085_MetaG_FD_184432 | JGI IMG/M metagenome (GOLD analysis project Ga0208458, IMG submission 184432) | Active sludge microbial communities of municipal wastewater-treating anaerobic digesters from USA - AD_UKC085_MetaG (SPAdes) (version 2) | ecosystem: Engineered > Bioreactor > Anaerobic >... | reverse complement strand
AGGTGCACTTCACCCGCGGCGATGTGAACGACCGCCCCAAGCTCTGGACGCTGCTGCAGGATGTGGACTGCGTCTATCACCTGGCGGCGCGGGTGCTGGTGCCCGAGTCGGTGCTGTACCCGCGTGAGTATAATGAAGCCAACGTGGGCGGCACGGTCTCGTTGATGGAAGCCATGCGCGATGTGGGCGTGCGCCGGGTGGTGTTCATCTCATCCGGGGCGGTGTACGGCGATCAGACGGTGCAGCCGGTGAACGAAGATGCCCTGCCCAACCCGCGCTCGCCCTATGCCGTCTCCAAGCTGGCGGCGGAATATTACGTCCGCACCATTGGCGCACTGTGGGGCATTGAGGCGGTCTGCCTGCGGGTCTTCAACGCCTATGGGCCCGGGCAGCACCTGCCGCCCGTCCATGCGCCGGTCATCCCCTACTTTTTACGTCAATCAGCGCAGAACGGCACCATCGTCATCCATGGCGACGGAGCCCAAACGCGTGATTATGTCTATGTGGATGATGCCGTCCACGCGATGGCTGCCGCAGCCACCGCCGAGGGGATCAATCAGGCGATCATCAACGTGGGCAGCGGGATTGAAACCAGCGTGCGCGACCTGGCGCAGTTAGCCATTCGGGTCACCGGCGGCGCGCCCGAGGTGGTGACCAACCCGCGCAACGAAGGCGGCCCGGCACGGCTCTGCGCCGACCTGAGCAAGGCCCGCCGCCTGCTGAATTACGATCCACAGGTGCCGCTGGAACGCGGCCTGCAATTGACTTACGAATCTGATGCCCGGCTGCATAAATCTGGGGGTACGAATCACGCCGGAAGTTGATATAATATGTATAATTACTCTCCCTGCGTTTGTATCAAGTTATTCAAATCGTAAGGGGCTTTTTGCTATGCGTCGAAGATCATTTTTGTTTGCCTTCATCGCTTTGTTGATGCTGGCGGTTTCACTATCCGCCTGCCTGCCGCCGGTCCCCGGGACGCCATCCGTGGGGATCTATCCGGCGTTTGCGCCGTTTGTCAGCTCTTGCGGTGGAACCGCCCAGTTGGGGCAGCCCATCTCTGAGCCATTTTCCACGCCCGATAACAGCATCTGCCAGTACTTTGAAAACGTGGCCATCTGCGAACCGGCCAACAAACCAGATGAAATTTACCTGCACACGCTGGGCCAGATCTACAAACCTGCCACCTATGAAGAGGCAGGGATGCCGGTGGACCCGGTTTTTGAGCCGCTGTACAATACCATCTGCGGGGCCGCGGTGCTGGGCAGCCCCATCAGCTCGCTCAAATACAACCCGTCGCTAAAAAGCTATGTGCAGTATTTTACCAACGGGGCCATTTATTATGATCAAAACAGCACCCCCGAAAACGCCCGGCTGCTGCCGCTGGGGTGCTATGCGATGGAAGATGTTTTGGGGCACCCAGTCTGCAATCTGCGAGACCGCACCCATGACGAGATTTCCGAGCCTTTTATAGCTGCGCTCTGGGCGGCAACCGCCCAACTGGATATTGGCAAGCCGCTCACTGAGCCCTACACCGCCCCGGATGGGCTGTGGGAGCAGGCGTATGAGGGCGCAGTGATCTTTGCCGCGGCTGACAATCCCAATGCTGTGGGGCTGCGCCCGGCGGCCCGGTCAACCAACTTTCAAACCTCTGAGCTCTATGACCCCAACACGCCCTATGATACCAATACGGCGGTTTTCATCACCGTGGATGAGGTCACCGGACAGGGACAGTTTGTGCCGATCATCTTCCATACCTATATCATGTCTCACGGCGGGTATGCGTGGTCGGGCAAGCCCATCTCAATTTACATTCCCCAGCAGGGCGGCGGCTACCGCCAGTGCTTTGAAAATTACTGCCTGGATATTGACCTGACCACGGGGCAGGTCTCGCTGGCGCGCAGCCTGGGTGACCACTATATCCAAAACGTCAGCTATGTGCCAGCGGCGGCACTGTCAGTCCCGCTGACCGCCGACAGAGTGGCCCTCAGCTTTTATGACAGCGAGGTGTCCGCGGGCCAGGCCAGAATTGTGATCTGGGCGCTGGAGGCGAAGACAGCCGCCCCGCTGGCAGGCCTTTCCGGGCAGATCGACATCACCCAAAAAGACGGCTCCATCGTCAGCTATCCGCTGCCGCTCACCGACGCGACCGGCGCTGCCAGCCTGACCCTGGCGATTCCGGCGGGTTATATGAACGGCGAGATCGTGAATTATACCGTCTGCCTCAGCCTGCCCAATACCGATCCCAAATGCGCCTCGGATGGCTACCTGGTCTGGGGCCAGTAGGTGAAAACTGCCCCTTGCACCTGAAAAGTAAAACTTAACCCCCAAAAAACAAACACCCCCCGGCGCTTTTGCACCGGGGGGATTTAATTTGCCCGAGAAGTGTTGATTTAACCGAAGCCCAGGCCGCGCACCAGCGCCAGCAGCAGGCCGCCAGCAATGACGCTGCCGAGCTGCCCGGCGGTGTTGGAGCCCATGGCATGCATCAGGATGAAGTTGCTGAAATCTTCGTCCTGCGCCACTTTGGCCGCAATGCGGCCCGACATGGGGAACGCGCTGATGCCGCAGGCGCCAATCAGCGGGTTGATTTTGAAGCCCGAGAGCACGCACATCAGCTTGCCAAAGAGCAGGCCAGCTACCGTGTCGATCACAAAGGCCAGCAGGCCCAGCCCCAGGATCATCAGGGTTTTCCACTGGATGCCAGTCGTCGGATCGAAGAGGAAGCTGGAAGCCGTCATGGTGGCGCCGATGGCCAGGCCCAGGAAGAGGGTGGAGACGTTGATGATCTCGTTCTGCACAGCTTTGTTCAGCCGGTCCACCACGCCCACCTCTCTGATCAGGTTGCCCAGCATCAGCGAGGCGATCAGCGGAGCGGCGTCGGGGGCGATGAGGCTGACCACCACCGTGACGATGATGGGGAACAGCACCACGGCCAGCCGGGAGACGGGGATGGGCGCATATTCCATGCGGATCAAGCGCTCTTTGCGGGTGGTCATCAGCTTCATGATCGGCGGCTGGATGATGGGCACCAGGCTCATGTAAGAGTAGGCAGCCACCGCCACCGGGCCCAGCAGCTTGGGTGCAATCTGCGAGGTGACAAAGATGGCCGTGGGGCCGTCAATGGCGCCAATGACGCCAATGGAGGCGGCTTCGTTCATCGGGAAGCCCAGCAGCACAGCCAGAATCAGCGTGCCATAGATGCCAAACTGACCCGCCGCACCCAGCAGCACCATCCTGGGCTGCGCCAGCAGCGGGCGGAAGTCAATCATGGCGCCCACGCCCACAAAGATCAACAGCGGGAAGAGTTCGGTCTTGATGCCCGCATTGTAGATCACGTTCATCCAGTTGTGCTCTAATTCGGCAGGGATGTTGGCGCCGGCCGGCATGCCCAGGTTGGCAAAGATACAGCCCACACCAATCGGCAGCAGCAGCACGGGTTCGATCTCTTTGGCCACGGCCAAATACACCAGCACGCAGCCCAACAGAATCATCACGCCGTTGGCCCAGGTGAAGGCTTCAAACCCTTTCAGTAAGTATTGAAAAACCTGTGTCAGGTCCATCATTCACCCCTTAATCGGTGAATTCAATCAGGGGTTGGCTGTGGCGGACCTGATCACCCGCGGCGACCAGGATAGTGGCAACGGTGCCGGCGCGGTTGGCGCGGATGGCGTTCTTCATCTTCATCGCTTCGAGGATCAGCAGTTCCTGGCCCACTTTGACCTCATCACCGGGTTTGACCGTGATCGAGATGATCACACCGGGGATGGGCGCCACCACCTGCTTGCCGCCGCCGCCCGCAGCCGGGGCGCGGCTGGCAGCCGGGGCCGCCACAGGGGCCGGGCGGGCCGAGGCCGCCGGGGCCGCAGCCGGAGCTGCCGCAGCGGTCTCGGGCGAGACCTCAAAGGTTTCGCCGTCAATCGTGGCCAGAATCGGGCGGGCCTGCAAATCGCCAACCTCGACCTCAAATGTTTGATCTGCAATCGTTACTTTAATTTTCATCATCACACCTTTGAATTAACCCTTCGGTTTGCGAAGATACAGGCCGTCTCGCAGGCCCTGGTAGTTGGCGCGCTGCGCCGCCTGCCAGGCACTGACCGAGTTACTGGTGGGGGCGGCCAGGCTGGCCGACTTGCTGCCCAGGGCCAGGGCTACCGCCACCGCAGCCGCCGCAGCGCGGGCTTTGAGCCCGGTGGGCAGCACGGCTTCAACAGGGGCAGAGGCTTCGGGGTCGTTGTTGGCTTCAGCCGCACCGTTGGGCTTTTCGGCCGTGAACTTGACCAGCGCCCACATGAAACCCCACATAATCACGATGACAACAAAGACCAGCCCCATGCCGATCAGGGTCATCATCAATGCAGAGACAATATCACTCATGGAGATGCTCCTCTCCGCGGTTAGACGGGCATGTTGCCGTGCTTGCGCGGCAGGGCCTGCACGGTTTTATCGCGCAGGGCAATGAGGGCGGCAATCACGCGGCTGCGGGTTTCGCGCGGTTCGATCACTTCGTCAATGTAGCCGGCGTTGGCGGCGGCATAGGGGTTGCAGAAGCGCTGGCGATATTCTTCCACCAGGCGGGCGCGCTCGGCGGCGGGGTCGGCGGCTTCTTTAATCTGCCGGCGGTACACAATATTGGCCGCGCCATCGGCGCCCATCACCGCAATTTCGGCGCTGGGCCAGGCGTAGCAGATATCGGTGCCCATGTACTTGCTGCTCATCACCACATACGCGCCGCCGTAGGCTTTGCGGGTGACGATGCTGATCTTGGGCACGCTGGCTTCGGCGTAGGCATACAGCACCTTGGCGCCGTGGCGGATGATGCCGCGGTATTCCTGGTCGGTGCCGGGGATGAAGCCGGGGGAGTCCACGAAGGTAACGATCGGAATATTGTAGCAGTCGCAGAAGCGCACAAAGCGGGTGATTTTGTCGGAGGCGTCAATGTCAATCGAGCCGCCGAGGGTATCGGGTTCCTGCGAGACAATGCCCACCGACATGCCGCCCATGCGGGCCAGGCCCACAATGGCGTTGCGGGCAAAGCCGCCCAGCAGTTCAGTGAAGGAGCCGCGGTCCACAATATATTCAATGGCGTCGTGCATCGAGTAGGGGGCCGAGGGGTCAATCGGCACCAACTGGTTGAGGGCCTCGTCCATGCGGTTGGCGTCGTCGCCGGTCTGCACAAAGGGCGGGTTTTCCACATGGTTCTGGGGCAGGTAGCTGAGCACCCGGCGCACCTCGGCAAAGGCCCCGGGCTCGTCGGCGGCGGTCAGGTGAGCCAGACCGCTGACGCTGTGATGCGTGGCCGCGCCGCCCAGGGTTTCCTGGTCCACCACTTCGCCGGTCACGGTCTTGATGACATCGGGGCCGGTGAGGAACATGTAGGACGATTTCTCGACCATGATGATGATATCGGTGAGGGCGGGCGAGTAAGACGCACCCCCCGCGCACGGCCCCATGATGACGCTGATCTGCGGGATGATGCCGGAGTAGAGGGCGTTGCGGCGGAAGATTTCAGCATAACCACCCAGGCTGCGGACGCCTTCTTGAATACGGGCGCCGCCCGAGTCAATCAGGCCGATCACCGGGGCGCCAGCGCGCACGGCGGCATCCATGGCGGCGCAGATTCTGTGGCTCTGCATCTCGCCGAGCGAACCGCCCTGCACGGTGAAATCCTGCGAGTAGGCGTACACCAGGCGGCCATCAATGCGGCCAAAGCCGGTGACCACGCCATCGCCCAGAATTTTGTCGAAATCGGGGTTGGTTTCGTCATGTCCCTGAACGACAAACGGCTCCAGTTCCTGGAACGTGCCCGGGTCGAGCAGTTGTTCCAGACGTTCGCGCGCGGTCAGCTTGCCTTTGGCGTGCTGAGCGGCAATGCGTTCTTCGCCGCCGCCCAGGCGGGCCTTGGCGCGCATTTCGCGCAATGCAAGGATGCGGGGATCTTCTACGGGCATAGGAAATTCCTCTGATCGAAAATTTGGTGCGGCTCCGGGGCATGAAGATAGACCGGCCCCAAAAAGCCGACTGCCACGCCAATTTTACGCCATCTTGCCCCGGGCACGGTATGAATAACGCACCCTTTTAAGTGGATATTTATCCTAGAATTTTAGGTTATGGCGCGGGCGCCTCTCATTGCGCCAGTACAAGAGCCCCGCTCACCACCGGCGGCGACTTGTGCCCCATACGGGGCCCATCTGGTCGCCGGATGGCAGCCGGGCAGGCCGTTTGCGGCCTGTTTCTGGATGGTCGGGCGGGGCGTCTTATGCTAGAATTATGGTGCCAGACAGCCCTGCGCCTGGGTGGGATTCACCTGGAGCGGCGCGGGCCGGCATGGGAGATTTTATGGCAAAAAATGCGAGTTTGAATAAAGCGGCGGTTTCTAAGGCCGACGAATTTTATACGCAGACATCGGATATTGAAGCCGAGATGAAGCACTACTGGGCGCATTTTCGCGGCAAGGTGATCTTCTGCAACTGCGATGACCCCTATGAGAGCAATTTTTTCAAATTTTTTGCCCTGAATTTTAATTTTTTGGGCCTCAAAAAGTTGATTGCCACCAGTTATACCAACTCGCCGGTGGCGGGTTTGCAGCTTGCGCTGTTTGAGGGGCAGAACCCCGGCGCCCCAAACAGCCGCCGCCCCTATAAAATTGAAATTACCGCCGTGACCGATGCCAACGCCGATGGCGCCGTGGACCTGGCTGATGTGGAATACCTGCTCAAAAACGAACAAAACACCCTGACCCCCCTGACCGGCAACGGCGATTTTCGCTCGCCAGAATGTGTGGCCCTGCTCCAAGAGGCGGATATTGTCGTCACCAACCCGCCGTTTTCGCTGTTCCGTGAATATGTGGCCCAGTTGGTAGAATTTGATAAGAAGTTCATCATTCTCGGAAGCCAAAATGCAATCACCTATAAAGATGTTTTCATGCTCATCAAAGATAATTTAATTTGGCTGGGTATGGATAACGGCGGGACAAAGTGGTTTCAAGTTCCTTTAGACTATGAAATTATGACCGAATCAAGAATAAAGTTTGACGATCAAGGTAACAAGTATTTTAGTATGGGTAATATTATGTGGTTCACAAACCTTGACGTACCTAAACGCCACCAGACCATCACTTTATACAAGCGCTACACCCCCGAAGCATTCCCCCACTATGACAATTACGATGCCATTGAGGTTTCAAAAGTCGCCGATATCCCCTGCGATTATGATGGTGTTATGGGCGTTCCGATTACTTTTCTAGACAAATACAACCCTGATCAGTTTGAAATATTAGGGATTACAAAAACCTGGTTCGGTGGAGCATCAAAAACATATCCTGACCAGATACAAGTTAACGCTGATGGAAGTACAAGTATTGTGTCAAAGCTAAATGATGGGGCCGCGATAATGGTAGATGTGCCACCGCAAGGCAAAACTTACTATATGGTTGGCGATAAATGTTTTACCCAGCTTTATGCCCGCATTCTCATTCGTAGGAAAGGCGGTCTGCAATGAAAATCGAATTACACACCATCCCCGTCCGAGCGGTGGCCGAAAAATATGTAGATAACGCCGAAGAGGGCGTGGTGGGTTACGGCGGGCGGCTGAACATCCGCCCCAAATACCAGCGCGAGTTCGTCTATGACGATAAGAAGCGCAACGCCGTCATCGAGACCATCCGCAAAGAATTTCCGCTCAATGTGATGTACTGGGTCAAGAATGAAGACGGCTCGTTTGAAGTGCTGGACGGGCAGCAGCGCACCATCAGCTTTTGCCAGTATGTGCACGGCGATTTTTCGATTGACAATCGCGCCTTCCACAACCTGACGGTCACCGAACAAAACCAGATTCTGGACTATCCACTGATGGTCTATTTCTGCGAGGGCAATGACCGCGAGAAGCTGGACTGGTTCAAAATCATCAACATTGCCGGCGAAAAACTGACCGACCAGGAACTGCGCAACGCCGTCTATACCGGCCCCTGGCTGACCAGCGCCAAGGCCATCTTCAGCAAAAGCAACTGTGCGGCCTATCTGCTGTCTAAAGATTATGTGGGCGGCTCGCCCATCCGGCAAGAGATTCTCGAAACCGCCCTGGGCTGGATTTCAAAAGGCAAAATTGAAGCCTATATGTCTGCGCATCAACACGACCCCAACGCCAACGAACTGTGGCTGTATTTCAAAAACGTGATTGAATGGGTGCAGCTCACCTTCACCACCTACCGCAAGGAGATGAAAGGGCTGGACTGGGGGGCGCTGTACGATCAATTCAATCGAACCCTGTTTGATACGGCCCTGTTGGAGCAGGAAGTTCAAACCCTGATGCTGGATGATGATGTGACCAGCAAAAAGGGCATTTACCCCTATGTGCTGACCCGTGATGAAAAGTTTCTCAGCATTCGCGCCTTCACGGCCAATCAAAAGCGCGAGGCCTATGAACGGCAGAAGGGCATCTGCCCCAGGTGCGGCTCCGAAAAGCACTATGCGCTGGATGAAATGGAAGCCGACCATATCACCCCCTGGCACAGGGGCGGCAAAACCAATGCTGAAAACTGCCAGATGTTATGCCAGCGGCACAACCGCGAAAAATCGGGCCTCTAGGCCGCGCCGGGGATTGAAATCCCTGGCGACCTTTGACCTAACCCCCCGCCCTCTCCTACGGAGCCGCGTGCGTCCTGTAAGGATGCTGTGCGACCTAACCCCCCGCCCTTCCCTGAAGGGAAGGGAGCTTATGCACTACTGAGCGCGTTATCCCTCCCTTTAGGGAGGGCTACGACAATATCAGTCAGAATTGCCGCTCCCAGGGTAGGTCTCTTACAGCGTCTCAGTCACAGATGTGGTTGCAAAGCCGGGGATTTCAATCCCCGGCGGCTCTTATAGGGTGCTACGCGACCCCTACACTTCACGCCGGACGGCACCCTCGCACCTGGAACCTGGAACGAACCTCCCCCGCCCTGCTTGATTTTATTATCCAGGTATAATTAACCCATGGGTGGCATCTGCAACCTCAACGTCTCACATTGGAGAAGCCAATGAAAAACAAAGGTCTCTGGACTGGCCTGATCATTTTGACCCTCATCTTTGCCGCGTTTTGGTGCGCCCTGGGGGTGGCGAGCCTGCACCTGCTGCCCGCCCCGCCAGATGTCAGCGCCCTGCCCATCCTGGACCCCGAGCCAACCTACACTCCCGATGACCTGTTCGTCATGCTCATCCGGCTGGAAGACCTGCCCGCCGAGCCTAAACAAGTCACCGGGCCGTATTATGATGACCTGGGCTACAAGCGCAATTACATTGACCATGTCAATGTCCAGTTCACCGGCGGCCTGGTGCCCAACGATTGGACCTACAGCCACAACATCTACCAGTTTGGCTCAGAACTCACAGCTCAAGACGATTATGCCAGCGCGCTGAGCCGGTTGGTGGGCTTTTCGGCGCCCGCGGCCGAGGCCCTGCCCCCGCTGCGCGCCGATGAGTTCAACCTGGTCTGCACCGAGATTGCCAGCCGCGCCAGCCCCTACTGCATCTGGACGGCGCGCTACGATACGCTGGTGGTTGAACTGATGGCCTGGTTGGAGCCAGAGCACCTCTCTTTTGAGGATATGCAGGCCATGATCGGCGTGTTGGATAAACGCATCTCCGGCATCATCCAGGATGGCGGCACCCGCCCCTGGGGCCAGGATTTTTAGCTTTCGCGAATCGGCAATTTCAAAGTAAAAATTCCCGCGATTGGGGCTATAATTATTCCAATTGTTAATTCGATTGGAGAGATTTATCTATGGAACGCTCAATGATTGGCAGCCTGCGACAGGCCATTGGTCAGAAAGTGACGATTTCTGGTTTCCTGCAAACCCTGCGCGACCAGAAGAAGATGCAATTTTTAATCATCCGTGATACCACGGGCGTGGTGCAGGTCTTCCACTGGAAGGCCAACGACCCCGCCCTGGCCGAGTTTATCTCAACGCTGACGCCCGAAACCGCCGTCACCATTACCGGCACCGTGGCCGATAACCCCTCCGTCAAACTGAACGGCATGGAAGTGCAGCTCGAATCGCTGCGGCTGGAGAACCTGGCCGAAACCCCGCTGCCCCTCGACCTGTTTGCCGAGGCCCTGCCCCCCGTCGATTACCGCATGGACTGGCGCTACCTGGATCTGCGCCGCCCCGCCAGCCAGTTGATCTTCCAGGTGCAGACCACCACCGAAATGGCGATGCGCGAATACTGGATCCAGCACAATTTTATGGAAATTCACACCCCCAAGCTGCTCAGCGCGCCCAGCGAAAGCGGCGCCGAGCTGTTTGAGGTGGATTATTTTGAGCGCAAGGCCTACCTGGCGCAGTCGCCGCAGTTCTACAAGCAGATGGCCATGGCCGCTGGTTTTGACCGTGTGTTTGAAATTGGCCCGGTCTTCCGCGCCGACCCGTCTTTCACCGCCCGCCACATGACCGAGTTCACCGGCGTGGATATGGAAATCTCGTGGATCGAATCGCACGAAGATGTGATGGCCTTTATGGAAGGCTGGCTGCAGTACGTCTATCAGCGCGTGGCCGATGCCCACGGACAGGCGATCAAAGAGGTGCTGGGCTACGAGCTGGTGGTGCCCACCCTGCCCTTCCCGCGCATCCCCATGGCTGAGGCCATCGAAATCCTCAAAGCGCGCGGTTACGAGCTGCCTGCCGACAAAAAGGGCGATATTGACCCCACCGGCGAGCGGATGCTGGGCCAGTATGTGAAAGAAACCTACAATCACGACTTTGTCTTCGTCACCGATTGGCCGATCAGCGTGCGCCCGTTCTATCATATGCGCTATGCCGACAACCCCAACCTGACCATGAGCTTCGACCTGCTGGCCTGCGGCCTGGAGATTACCACCGGCGCACAGCGCGAGCACCGCGTAGAGGTGTTGAAGACCCAGGCGCTCGAAAAAGGCCTGACGCTGGAAGGCATTCAGTTCTACCTCGATTTCTTCCGCTATGGCTGCCCGCCGCACGGCGGCTTTGGGCTG
>Ga0208458_1003322_pt1 | contig 10987 bp, 8 predicted proteins | sample AD_UKC085_MetaG_FD_184432 | JGI IMG/M metagenome (GOLD analysis project Ga0208458, IMG submission 184432) | Active sludge microbial communities of municipal wastewater-treating anaerobic digesters from USA - AD_UKC085_MetaG (SPAdes) (version 2) | ecosystem: Engineered > Bioreactor > Anaerobic >... | reverse complement strand
CGGACTTGCAAGTAACGCCTGGTTGTTCATACGTGCTTATGCAAACTGTGTCCTGCCTGGGTACTTCATTAAAAATGAAGAAAGGTCAACATGAACTCTACAAAAGATAAACCGTAAGCAGCTATTGCCTTTAGACCATAAAACCATAATAAGCATAAAAAGTTTAGACGGAAGGGTAGAAATATTCGTCAGCAGGATTACCTGAATACCTTATTGTTCCTAAAACGGTGAGGTTAACCAGAATACGCTCTGCCTCAGTAGCCGGGAGAAACCCAATTTTGCAGAACTCGTCAATGGTAATGCGTGGATTCTGTTTGAAATGCTCAAACAGGGCTGTTTGCGCATTGGATAGGTTAAGACCGATGGATTTGCGCGAACGTTCCGCCTTCCAAATTTTAAGCTGGGTTGATGTAACCACCATGTTTTCGTCGGCTATCCGGATGTAGGCCTTGTAATGCCCATTCTTATCGGGGGCTTTATGGGGGCGTAATTTTGAAGGTTTTACCTTCACTTCCAGAACGGTTTTGGCGTTCATGTTCCATTTAACCACCTCAAAAGGTACTTCGGGCCTGCAGTAAAGTGTTGAGGCAGCTTCGACCATGTAGTACTCCTCATCGGTATCGACACCCGTAATGCTGCCGTTATCCTTTACCCCAACCAGCAGCGTCCCGCCCTGAGTGTTTGCAAATGCAGCCAATGAACGGGCAATCTTTTTTGAATCGGTGATGGAATGCTTGAAATCGAGGGTCAACCCCTCCCCCATGCCAATTAAATTAGTAATGTACCTACTCACAACTTTCTCCTCCCCCTGCATGGTAAAAAAATTCGAATTTATCAGGCTACGAATCGCTTTTAGCTTCTCCCCATCGGTAATGAGGCAGCTCAAGCCCTGCCAAATCAATCATCCTGAAAACGACAGTCCTAACCAGCTCTTCCATGGATGAAGGGCGGCTATAAAACGATGGGCTGGCCGGAACAATAATACCGCCTGCGAGGGTAACGGTTCGCATGTTCTCAATATGTATAAGGCTCAAGGGTAGCTCTCTCGGCACTACGATCAGCCGACGTCGCTCCTTGAGCATAACATCGGCTGATCGACAAATCAGGTCGGAGCTGGTTCCTGCAGCTATTCTTCCCAAGGTTCCCATGGTGCAGGGCGCAATAAACATCGTGTCGAACCCAGCCGATCCGGAGGCCACAGGAGCAAACAGGTTGTTGTTGTCGTAAACGCGGAAAGGAGCAGAAAAAGGTGGAATATGGCCAAGCTCAAACTCCCAAACTGCACGCCCGTTATCGGAAAAAATAAGCGCTACCTCCTCCAGCTGATCGGAAAGCTCACCCAAAATCTCTAGCAGCGAACGGGCATATATGGCACCGCTGGCGCCTGTTACCCCCACTACAATTTTTCGTCCCATGTCAAAATCAATAGTTAGCAGTCCGGACGTTTGCCTACAGCATTCTACTTGTTATATTGCCAACAAATGTATCAAAAAAACTTTCAACTTGTTGATTTTGTTCACACGCCAATCCGGCTTAGCGTGTCGTTAGCTAACTATTTACCATGGCGCTAAGGACATTATGGGTAGCTGCTTTATTCCGATTTAAGCAGGAAGGTGCATCACAATCCATTTCCAGCTCAAGGCTTTGGTGAATCACTTTTAACCGCCCAGGTAGAAAGCCACAGCGTCGGCACATCGTTCGCCGTCAAAAGCAGAAGAAACTATACCACCGGCATAGCCGGCGCCCTCTCCGGCAGGAAATAGCCCTTCCACCCCTACATGTTGAAGAGTTTCGGGGTTACGGGGAATTCTCACAGGTGATGAAGTTCTCGACTCCACTCCCAGCACAACCGCCTCGTTGGTGAGGAACCCTTTCATTCTTGCGCCAAATGCCCTGAACCCTTTCCTAAGCCTAAACCCAATATCATCTGGAAGCCAGGCGTGAAGTTCGGAGGAAGTAATGCCGGGATGATAGGAACAGCTTGGTAAGCTCGCCGAGTAGTTTCCATCCACAAAGTCAACCAACCGCTGTGCAGGAGCTTTTACACCAAAACCGCCATGAAGGCTGGCCAACTCTTCAAGGTAGTGCTGGTACTCCACACCGGCAAGCTCCCCATATTTGGAGTAGGACTTCAAATCGTCGAGCCTAACCTCAACCACTATACCCGAGTTTGCCCAGCGGGAGTTTCGAAGTGAGGGGGACATGCCATTCACCACCACCTCGTTGGGTTCAGTGGCAGCAGGAACAATGAACCCTCCCGGGCACATGCAGAACGAGTAAACACCCCTTCCTTCGACCTGCTGCACAAGCGAGTAGGATGCTGCTGGCAAGTAGTCGCCCCGAGGAGTACCATGGTACTGTATGGAGTCAATAATAGCCTGAGGATGCTCCACCCGAACACCCATGGCAAAGGGTTTCGCTTCTATCTGAATTTGCTGATTCAACAGCATGGAATACACGTCGCGAGCGGAATGCCCGGTTGCCAGTATGCAGGCCTTGGCCTCCACAAGTCGGCCATCGGAAAGTTTAACACCCGTAACCCTGCTCCCGTCGGTTTTAATACTTTCAACCCGGGAGTTATATAGAATTTCGCCCCCGTAGCTAATGATTGTCTCCCTGATTTTCACAATAATGCCGGGCAAGCGATTTGTTCCAATGTGGGGGTGCGAATCGAAAAGTATATCCTCGCTAGCCCCGTGGTTACAAAGGATGTACAACACACGATTGTAATCACCTCTTTTTCGCGAACGGGTGTAGAGTTTCCCATCGGAAAAGGTTCCTGCACCTCCTTCGCCAAAAGCATAGTTGGAATCGGGGTTGAGCTTATGCTCCCGGTTTAGCAGGGCAACATCCCTTTTGCGGGCGCTTACTTCTTTGCCCCGCTCTACCACTATTGGCTTGTAGCCGTGTTCAATAAGCCTTAATGCGGCAAACAACCCAGCAGGACCTGCGCCAATAACTGCAACAGGAGGCGATTTGGAAACATCGCCATAGGTGAATTGGGGTTTACCGTCAGCAATAGGTTCATCCCTATCAAAAACCCTGATGCCAAGGTTTACCCTTACCTTTCCGTGTCGTGAGTCTATTGACCGTCGGGTAATAGTGTAATGGCCGACATCTTTAACACTCATTCCCAGCTTACTGGCAACTGCTTTCAGCAATAGCTGGCTGTTGGCCGCATTTTCAGGGGTGAGTTCAAGAATTATATCCTTAGCCATGGTGAAAAATTATCAGCATCAGTGTGAAAAAAAGGAATTTCTCCAAAAAATAGTGTTAAGCCCCTTCTCAATAATCCCTAAAACCCGGCGAGGTGAACAATTTATAGCTGATTGAGGGTATATCAAAATTCCGCGTATTACCCCAACTACAAGAAGATGGATGAACAGCCTGTTTTATGCTACACTTCCACTTTTCTACTCAAAATGGAAGGAAATCATTATCAGCCTGGAGTTCATAGCATCAACAGCATAGCGGTAGTTCTCGGCCCCCTCGGCATAGTCGCTTGAAATAACGTTGCCAATGCCTGCCGACCATTTCACCTCTGTTGAAAACTTAAAATATTCAAAAAAGAAGTCAACACCAAACCCGAGCTCGTAGTAGAAATCCTGCTTTTGCAGCCTAACCAGTATTCCCTTTTCGACCTTAAGCCGTTTATAGGCAGCTAAATCAATACGGTAATCGCCACCCACGTATAGATACGGCCTAATGTTGCTGGTTCGCTCGGCAAGGTACTTAATGCCTAAAGGTAAATCAATAAAATTCGACTCAATATCCATTGTAGTTTCATGGGTAACCCGTCCATTTTCGACCTTAAAAAAATCGAGATTTCGCTGCCCAAAGGAGTAACCCGGTAAAAAGCGTAGGTGAAAATTTTCGGCTAGCCTTAAATCGGAAATAGCATTGACATTTAAACCCGGGTTTATATGCGTAACCTCTGTGAAGTACTGGAACTGGGAGCTGTCGGCATTAAGCTCGGGAACGGAGCTGTTCTTAATATCAAAATCCATAATGTTGATGCCGATGGAGAAACCAAACCTTAGGGGTTTGCCAACGTCATAATCGGGATCGTTGAGAATGTTAGGCTTACGGTACTGCGCCTGAGCTGCAGTCACCGAGCACCAGATAACCGCTATTACAACAAAGATTTTCTTCAAAATAGTTATAAACTCTTAGGGTAAAACATCTACGTAAAAAAATTACCTTGGATGAATGACTCTCAAACGGATACTGCACCTGAACATTTATGTACGATAGGTAAAGCCTGTTATCAAACGTGCAGGGTATAAAAAATATTGCAAACAATAGCTTAAACAGACGTCAAACATTCGTGGTAGGGTTTCTAATGGTCGGTTGTTGAATAAGCAATCAGGGCCTCTCCCCTGAAATGGCTTCATGCACAAAATGAATTTAAGGTTTAAAGCCTGTATATATTGAAGCAATCCCGAAAGTTAAACTCTTGCATGTGCAACCTGTAAACCCAACTTGCCTCATGATTTCTAAGAAATTCTCCTTCTCAGGAAATGCAAGTACCGATTCGGGCAGGTATTTATATGCTGTCCGGCTGCCCGAAATAATCCCCCCGAACAAAGGCAGCACGTGCCTAAAGTAGAACCTGTAAAGCTGGGCAACAGGGAACTTATCGGGAATGGTAAACTCAAGTATGGCAAATTGCCCTCCATTTCTAAGGGTTCTATAGACCTCCGATAACCCCATTGACAAATCCTCAAAATTTCTTACCCCAAAAGCCACCATGGCAGCATCAAAAGAGTCGTTTTCAAAGGGTAGGTTCAATGCACTAGCCCTGTGGAGCGAAATCTGACCTGAAAGATTTTCGGATTCGACCTTTCTCTTGCCAATGGCCAGCATGTTCTCCGAAATATCCACCCCTGTAATGGAAACACCTCCATACTCCCGCGCCAGCAGCATGGCCAAATCGGCTGTTCCCGTGGCCACATCAAGAACCTTCTGTGGGTTACCCTTAGCTACCAACCGGATTAACCGTTTACGCCACTTTCTATCAATTCCAAGGCTTAAGAAATGGTTCAAGAAATCGTAGTTAGAGGCAATGCTGTTAAACATGGCCTCAACGTTCTGGCTGCTTTTGTCAGGTGTTGGCATAAAGCGTTAGGAATACTAGGCCATGATCTTCTCCAGAGCAGTGTCGTAAAGCTGCTTCAAATCGGCAACAAATCCAAACGAAACATCGTCAATTCTGATCTCGGATTTGGTTACATGCCCCAGAGCGGTAAACGGGATGCCATGCTCAACCATGTAGTCAATGAAATGGGTTTCACGCGATGGAGAAACGGACACTACAATTCGACCCTGCGACTCACCAAACAGGAAAGCATCGGTTCGAATCTCGGCATCAGTAGTGATATCGAAACCCAGGTTACGGGGCATGGCACTCTCAAGAAGGGCAATAAAGAGGCCACCATCAGAAACATCGTGTGCGGATTGCACCAAATTCCTAGCAATCAGGTCGAGCAGTGCCTGCTGAATGGCAAATTCCTCATCCAGGTCAAAGAAGGGTGCAGGCGATTGCTTAATGCCGTGGTAGCTGTAGAGGTATTCCGATGAGGCTATGTCGTTGCGTGATTTGCCAATAAGGAAAATCATGTGCCCCTTTTCCTCAAAAGCCAGCGTTGTATGGTGGTTTTTGTTTTCCAGCATGCCAATCATACCAATTGTCGGAGTAGGGTAAACAGCTTCCTCCCTCCCGTTGATTGACGATTGGTTGTAAAAGCTTACGTTACCCCCGGTTACTGGAGTGTCAAACTTTTTGCAGGCCTTGGCCATTCCCTTAATGGCCTTAACAAACTGCCAGTAAACTTCAGGGTTGTAGGGGTTTCCAAAGTTCATGCAGTCGGTTATTGCCAAAGGAGTTGCACCGGAACAAACGATGTTTCGTGCGGCTTCGGCAACTGCAATCATGGTGCCAACCTCGGGGTCGGCCTTAACGTAACGCGAGTTGCAGTCAACGGTCATGGCCAACGCCTTGTTTAGCTCTTTAAGGTTGAAGACTCCTGCATCGGAGGGGAAGTTGGTAGTCATGTTGCCCGTTCCAATCATGGTGTCGTACTGCTGGTAAACCCATCGTTTCGAGGCTATGTTGGGATGGGCTGTCAGAAACCTTGCCACCTCAACTAGATCTGCAGGCTCAGGAATCTGATTCATGTTGAATTTTTTAAACTCCTTGTAGTATTCAGGCTCGCTGTACTCCCTGTCGTAAACCGGCGCACCACCGCCAAGCACCAGCGATGAGGCCGGAACCTTAGCAGCCAGCTCGTTGTGGTAGTAGAACTCGAGCGAATCGCCCGAAGTAACATTCCCGATAACAGCGTATCCTATATCCCACTTGTTGAGAATTTCCTCCACATCCCTTTCGCGACCCTTCTTAACCACCATCAACATTCGCTCCTGCGATTCGGAAAGCAGAATTTCCCATGCTTCCATGTTGGTTTGACGCAGAGGAACCTTGTCCAGATCTATCCTCATGCCATGCTTGCCCTTTTCGGACATCTCTGAGGTGGAGCAGATAATACCCGCAGCGCCCATATCCTGCATGCCCACTAGTGCACCTGTTTTAATAACCTCCTGGGTGGCTTCAAGCAAAATCTTCTCCTGAAAGGGATCGCCAACCTGTATGGAAGGAATGTCGTCGGCAGAATTCTCAGTGATGTTGGCCGAAGCAAAGGTTGCCCCATGAATACCATCCTTGCCGGTAGCAGAGCCCACAATATATACAGGATTGCCAACACCCTTTGCCACAGCCGATACTACGGAATCCTTCGACACAATTCCAACCGACATGGCATTTACCAGAGGGTTGGTGTTAAATGAATCGTCAAAGAAAACCTCTCCGGCCAAAACCGGAATGCCAAAGGCGTTTCCGTAGTCGCCAATTCCCTTCACCACTCCCCTCATTAGCCAGCGAGTTCTTTCGAGCTTAGGATTTCCAAACCTGAGGGAGTTAAGCTGGGCAACCGGACGAGCGCCCATGGTAAAGATGTCGCGGTTGATGCCTCCTACACCAGTAGCAGCTCCCTGGTAGGGCTCAACAGCACAAGGATGGTTGTGCGATTCTATTTTGAAAGCGCAAGCATACCCACCTCCTATATCAACCAGGCCTGCATTCTCGGCTCCAGCCTCTGCCAGCAACGCCGAACCCTTCCGGGGCAGGGTTTTTATCCACTTTATGGAATTTTTATACGAAGCATGCTCTGACCACATCACCGAGTAAATGCTCAGCTCGGTATAGTTGGGCACCCTTCCCAGAAACTTTTTTATCATCTCAAACTCCTCGGGGAGTAACCCCAACTCCCTTACGGTGTCCATGGTAACTTCATGCTGCTGCATAGCCTGATGTTCAATCATAAATTATTGAATAAACCTTGTGCCAAAGATACACGACAATTTTCAATTTACGCAAGGTGGGGAGAAAAACCGAGGCATGCACCCACCGGCTAAGAATTGAATTGATAACAGTGATCCAGAATGTCTTGAACCTGTCAAAGCTGAACAGGTTTTCTTTACTTTTTACCCATTCACTTTAACCTAGTTAATACCAGCTGCTTTTCAAAAATATTAGCTGTTTACGATGTCCGCCAGACTAAATATCCGTACATAATTTATCTTTGAGTGTTTTAAAAATAAGCCATGCGTACGTTAAATCGTTTCAATAAGTTAATTTTACTTGTAGCTGCCCTAAACTACCATCAGGCGGCTGCACAAAATGGTATCCTGAAATCACCCTTAGACCTGAAACCTGCACTATCAGGCTCTTTTGGTGAATTACGAACAGCACACTTCCACTCCGGCATAGATTTGCGGACAAATGGTAAAATTGGTTTTCGGGTTTATGCATCCGAGAAGGGGTATGTATCACGAATTAAGGTTAGCCCAGTAGGGTTTGGAAAAGTTATCTACATAACCCATCCAACGGACTTACCACAGTTTATGCTCATCTCGACCGTTTTACAAATGCAGTTGCAGAATATGTAGAGAAGCAGCAGTACGCCAGCCATTCCTTTGAAGTAGAGCTATTTCCCAAACCAGGTGAGTTCAACGTGTCAAAGGGAGAGGTTATTGGCTTTTCCGGAAACTCGGGCAGCTCGGGTGGGCCTCATCTTCACTTTGAGGTTCGCAGCTCTGCAACCCAATGGCCCGTTTCACCATTGAAGTACCTTGATGGTAACTTTCTGGCCGATAACTCGGCCCCAACAATCAAAAGCGCATGGTTTTACGAGATTGACAGTATGGACTACCTAAACGATAGCATACTGCCAAACCCCATCAGCATTAAGAAAACAGGAAACCTGTACTTTGCTCCCGACACCATCAGAATTGCCGGAAAAAGCAGGATGGGTTTTGGAGTTGAGGCATTCGACATTATCAACGGGAGTAGTACAACCTGCGGCTTCCACAAGTTGAGCATGCTGGTAAATAACAAACAGACCTTTTCCTTTGCTGTTGACTCGTTTTCGTATGCAGAAACCCGATGCCTAAATAGCATTATTGACTACAGCATACGGCAACTTCGACAACAGGAAATTGTACGCCTGTGGGCTGATCCTGGTAATTTGTTTAGCGGATTAAAGGCAGACAAATCATTGGGAATTTTAACGGTTGAATCCGACAGCATTTATAAGATAACCATAGAACTTGAAGATTTTTATAAAAATACTTCCAAACTCGAGATGGTAGTAAAGGGAGTTCATCCGTTCAAAAACCCGGAATCAACCCCCGGCCTTTTGCGACACAGCTATGTGAGCTGGTGGAACAGCTATAGCTTCGATAGCAAGGATTACTCAATCTACATTCCCCGCCGAACCCTTTACCATGACATTCTCCTCAGGCATTCAGCTCTTCATACCGACAGCCTGGCATTTCCCGTAATTAGCATTCACCATGCGAGGACTCCCCTTAACGGGAAATTTACCCTAAGGGTAAAAATTGCAGGCGTTCCGGCCAACTTGCGTGATAAATGTTTTATTGGATACATTAATGGTAAAGGTATCGAGTACTGCTCCAGCCGGCAGGATGGACCCGACATGGTTACCAGCCCCGACAAGTTTGGGAAGTTTACCCTGGCTTTGGACACCGTTCCTCCACGCATAATTCCTCTAAATATTTCACAAAATGCGGATATTGCGGGTCAAAGCAGCATAAAAATTAAACTTACCGATAACTACGGAATTGGCACCTATTCAGGATTCATAGATGATGGGTGGGTTCTGTTTGAATGGGACCCGAAGACCAGCCTGCTAACCCATACCCTCACACCTAAAAGGGAAAGGCAAAACACCTGGCACACCCTTAGGGTCGAGGTAGCTGACCTGCTGAACAATAGGGTAACCTACAAATGCCGATTCTACTGGTAGGCTTATTCTAACCACTTGTGCTTTCCATAGGAATCTCCATAATAAACAGAAGAAAAGGTTGAATGCTTGTAAACTTTTTCACCCTCCCAGGGCAAAATAAAGAATAACATTGGGTTTGCTCACTTTAAAGCCGGTAACTTATATGTACCTGGTAGTGAAATATAGTCCGCAAAAACCAACGTTTTTCCCTTACAACAACTTGCATTAACCTATTTTTATATTTGCTGGCATTAAAACCTTTGGCTGGCTATAAATTAAACCAATAGATATTTTATACTCAAACATTATAATACTCTAAAATGAAGTATCTTTGGTAAATGATATGCACCTATTGGTAGATGAACAACAAGGTAACCTTACCAGCAAATTCAAACCTAAAATTTAAGTTCTCCGGCTGTACGGTTGGCACATAAAAATTTTACAACTTTACCCTCAATAAAAATGATTCATACTCACAAACAAACTCAAACAAACTCAATGAAAATGAACAAACGCCTATTGCTTTTAATGCTTCCGGTATTGGCTGCCTGTGGAACCAAGGGGCCCAAGGAGGCTGTAATTGCGGGGAAGTTTACCAACTCACCCGATAGTAATGTGTACATCTCTACTGCCGGCATCACCGATACGGTGGCACTTGATGAAAATGGAGGCTTTGTCTATAGGGCTAAGCTCGATAAACCTCAGCTCTACAAGCTTAACATAGCCCGTACACAAACCATGGTTTACCTCAACCCCGGCGATAGCAGCTACATGGAATTTGATGTTACCTCACCTGTTGATGGTCCGGTTTTCTCGGCTGACCTGAAGAACATCCACCAAAGTATTTTCAGCCGAAGAGCTGCCTTGCATAATTTAATGGGAAGCGTGAACACCCTTTACTCCCTTAGCTACGACAACTTCAACCGTAAGCTCGACTCAATCCAGCAGGTGCTGTACTCCATGATAGATTCTGCTAGTATTGAACCTAAAGACCTTGCAGAACTCGAGAAGACCCGCACAAGGTATGTAATTCTAAACGTCAAGGCCAACTACCCCGAATATTCTGCATACCTGGGTGGTAAGGAATTTAACCCCGACAGCGTTGATTACTCCTTCCTCAGCGAGGTTGACCCAAATAACGCCTACCACCTGATGTTTGATGAGTATACCAGTTTGGTATCAATCATTACCCAGAATCAACTTGTGAAAAAACCCGGCTACAAGGAGCTATTGGCTAAATCTTCAGGTGAAAGGCTGCCTTTTGAATTTAAGCTTATCGACAGCATGTTGGCTAATCCAAAGGTACGCGACTACCTAAAGATGAACAAGCTGATTAACGATATCGAGTACGGGGAGTTCTACGAGCTGGAAGGAGTTGTAAAGAGCTACATGGATAGCTGCCAAACACCCGCGTACAAGCAGAGCGTTGGAAACATATTCAACCAAAAGATGCAGCTGGCACCCGGGAAACCTGCACCTATTTTTGTATGTAAGGACATTAACGGTAAGGAATACTCCCTGGAGGATTTCAGAGGGAAACTGGTTTACATTGATTTTTGGGCAACCTGGTGCGGCCCCTGCCGACATGAGCTCCCCTACCTCGAGGAGCTGCAAAAGGACTTTAA
>Ga0208458_1003319_pt1 | contig 10989 bp, 9 predicted proteins | sample AD_UKC085_MetaG_FD_184432 | JGI IMG/M metagenome (GOLD analysis project Ga0208458, IMG submission 184432) | Active sludge microbial communities of municipal wastewater-treating anaerobic digesters from USA - AD_UKC085_MetaG (SPAdes) (version 2) | ecosystem: Engineered > Bioreactor > Anaerobic >... | reverse complement strand
AGAAGTTTTGTTTTAAAGGAGATAAGCACTATACCGATGAACTTATCAAAGTTAGTAATTACTATGGATTTCAAATTGAAACGTGCAATCCTCGTAGTGGAAATGAGAAAGGACACGTAGAGAATAGCGGAAAAGTAATTCGTCGTGACTTCTTTTGTCTGAAATACAAATTTGATGATGAAGTAGATTTACATCTTTACTATCAGAATGAACTAGAAAAAAGAAATCACAAATATAGATCCGCTTTTGAAGAAGAACAACGACATTTAAAAAACTTACCAAAGCACCCTTATGAAATTGGTCGCTTGCAGGTTGCTAAGAGCAATAGTTATTCATTAGTCTCCATCGATAGTAATTTCTACTCTGTACCCGATAAATACGTTGAAAAACAAGTGTTATGCAATATTTATACGACTAGAATTCTCATATACGATGATAAAAACAATTTAATCGCTGAACATTCAAAAAAAGATGGCATAGGAGAGTATTCCATCAATATACATCACTATATTGATACTCTCCTCAAGAAACCCAAAGCTTTGAAAAATTCATACGCACTCAAACAAGCTCCAGAAATCTTGCAATCCATCTTCAATCAATACTTTAGCACAAAGCCACGAGAATTTCTACACTTTCTTAAAAATACAGATGTATTTAACGAGAACTTGTATGAGTTGGGTATAGAAATTGGTGTGATTAAGAAATCAAAATATCGAAATACTATGGACTATTTTAGTAGGAAGAGAACAAATGAAATTGATGAAGCGAGCGTTACTCACTTGAATTACACATCCTCGCTCTTTGGACAGGAGGATGTATCCAATGAATAACATTCAAAAGTTAGCTTATAAACTGAGATTACCCTATATCAAAAATAACTATATAGAATCGATTCATGAATCAATGGATAAACAGTTTAGTTATGAACAATTCTTAGAATATGTATTAACCAAAGAAACGGAAGCAAGAGGGGTTAATAGCGTCAATAGACGAATTAAAGCAGCTAAGTTTCCTTATTTAAAATATTTAATAGATTTGAAATATGATTCATTCCCTCTAGAGGTAGCGAATCATATCCGAGAACTACAATCCTTAAACTTTATATCTCAAGGGAAGAATGTCATTTTTGTTGGCAATCCTGGTGTGGGTAAAACCCACACTTCGATTGGACTTGGAATCAAGGCTTGTATGGAAGGTAAAAATGTATTATACATCACAGTACCAAATCTAATAACCGAGTTAAAAGAAAGTATGACCTTAAACCAACTAACTAACTATAAAAAGAAGTTTGTGGGTTATGACTTAGTAATCTTAGACGAACTTGGATATATCAGTTTTGATAAGCAGGGAAGTGAATTGTTATTCAACTTACTTTCCATGAGAAATGAAACCAAATCAATTATTATTACAACGAATCTCGCATTTAATCGATGGCAAGAGATTTTTAATGATCCTACGCTAACAGCAGCCATGGTAGATCGATTAACCCACAAAGCGCACGTTATTACGATTAAAGGAGACTCGTATCGATTAAAAGAAACCAAAGAGTGGTTAAACCGCTAGGTGGTCAATTTCAAATCGCTGAGGGTGGTCAATTTCACGTTGACATTTGCAACAAATATACGAAATATGCGAATGTTTTGAAAAAGTATTATAAACTACTTCTTGCCAATCGATATTCAAAAGAGTCATGGTTTTTTGATCAAAAACAAGTAGCTAGTTACATTCAAGAAGAGATGACTTTTCAAGAAATAATCGAATACTGTTTGAATTTTGATAATGATTTAGAACTCGCATATGATTATCTGCAAGAATTATATACAATAGCCAAACTATCAAACTATGAAAATGCAAGAGAGAACATCATTGAGTGGTGTCGGAGAATAGAAAGTGATAATAGAAAACTACCTGAATTTAAGAAGGTAGCATTGACTTATCGCAGTTGGATATATGAATTATGTAATTCATTCATTATAAACCAAACGACTAATGCCAGAATAACCAATGGATTTATTGAAGGTAAAAACAATTTTTGTAAAGTAATCAAGAGAATAGGATTTGGCTTTAAAAACTTTGATACATTTAGAGCAAAAGTGCTTTATGCAAACGATGAAGACAGACCTTATAGGAGTTAAATAATTTGATAAATGTATGACGAAACCCCACTGCATGTAAAATTGCAGTGGGGTTAAAATCTTTTATGGTTTTTCTTAAAATCTTTTATGGTCGGTCATAAAAATAAGTACTTTTGACCATAAAACCATAAACTATTTTAAAGAACCATCAAATTTTAGCATACCCCTATTTTTCATTATGCTTCTTGTATAAAAAATAGCCGCCAACACCAATACCGACTACAACTAAAATCCAAACCCATGAGTTATCACTTTTCTTAGATGTTGAGCCAGTTCCACCACCGTTCCATGATGGACAACGTGAGCAAGTAGATTCACAAGCACCACATCTTTTACAAATATACCAACCACATCTAGAACATCTTGAATTAACATTACTATTAATGTCTGAATGGCATCTCCAGCAAACATTCTGGTAGGTATAAGCTAAAACAACTTGATCGTTTAATCCGAGTTCCTGGTTTAAAATGACACATTCAGTGTGCTCACATTCTTCTGCATGCACTGTAACAACGTTCGAACACACTGATGTGAATGAAAACATCATTAAGAAAATTGTAAATAAAGCTAATATTTTCTTCATTTTAATATTTATCGTTATACGCAGTATCTTCGTATCCTTTTTCTTTTAACTTCTTAACTTTTCTTTCTAAGAAAGGCTTCCATACATTTTTAAACCATTTTGTTTTTCCAAACAACTTAACAAGTGTTGGTGAGATAGCGTAGTAAGTTTTGATAAATAAACGTCCCCACCAATGTTCATCAAGGTAGTAATCTCTATATCTTCTAAGCGTCCAAACTTCTGGACAGTCGTATGAACCGTAAACACAAGTTGCAATATAGCATCCACCGCTTGAAGATGAACTGCTTGAGCTTGATCTATAACTACTAGAACTTGAAGAACTACTAGAGCTACCAAAAGTAGAATATGGATGTTCATATTTGTAGCGTCCATGTTTAGAACTCTTTGTTCCTTTGAATAAGTATTCGTATTTATCTATATATTCTGATGATTCACTAACAGAACCAGTTGGAGTTCCACCAAAATCTCTTATGACTTTTTCAACTCTCTTATCATCCATATACCAATCTCTAGGCAATGTATTTAAGGCATTAATTAAGGCGTCTCTTACTCTCATTCTATCATAATTAGAAGAGAATTGATTCAATGTTGAAGTTAACGAATTCACTTTTGCTAAAACGTCAAATCCGATGCCACGAATGTTGTTAAATAAATTCTCATTAACATCATTTAGCATAAATATAGTCCAGTAATACTTTGCAATGATATTATCAATATCATTTGGGTTAGCATGTTTAGCGAATGGATTTTTATTTACTTGCTCATGAGCGTTAAATGCCCAAGCAATCTCTCCCTCGAAACCTGTAAACTTTAGCACTACATTACCAAGGAAGTTCTTCAACTTAGAAGATGATGGTTTTGCTGACATAATGTGCTCTATTAAACTGTAGATGTTTGAAGCACTATCATTGCCTTTAACGGCATTTAGTTTTGTCTTATACGTATTAATCCAAGATGCACTTGTTGAAGCCATGAAATCAGAAAGTAACTTACCAAACTCAATATCATCTTTATCGAAGTTTTTGTCATATGTTAAAGTGCCTGAGCATGAACTAAGTTTTTTTTGTAAAATCGCATATGCATCTGACAATAATTTTGCAAATTCTAATATTTCAGAACCATTAAAGTTTGTTGTACCATGAAAATCTAAATATTTATTCATCATTCTATTGATGAATCCAGACATATCTAATAATTCCTGTGCACCATAAAGAGCTGCAATCTTTTTGTATGATTTCAATAAAGCTTTACCATTATTATCGTAATCATCGCCTATCTTCTTAATAGTGAACTTAAGCATATCGATCATGTCACGATTTTTTGTTGTTTCCGCAATAGAAAGCACGATACTTAGTCTTTCTTCCAAGCCTTCACTCTTACCTTCTAACGAACTCAATTTACTTGCATATTCAATTAGTTTATCTTCAAAGTTGGACTTTCTGTTTTCATCCCATGTTAAAAAGGGAATTGTTCCATTAATGGAAGTTAAAAACTTTTTAGATTTAGTCCATGATATTTCACCAATTGTTGAAAAGAATTGTTGTTCCATCAAATCCATAACCATAGACAAGAATTCTCTTATTATCTGGTCAGCTTTTGCTTTACCAACGGTTTTATAATAATTGAATGCTTCCCAAGATTCACTTGAATTAGCAAATGCGTTGATTCCTGCAAGTGTGGAAGCTGTATTATTTTCATCAACAGCAGATAACACAGATGGCAAGTTTTCAAGCAATCTCTTATGAGTATCTAAAATCCCACCGTTACTTTCATGAGGAGTAAATAATTCCTCTTCTAACAAGGCTGCTGGATTACTGATTGTCTTAATAACGACTGGAAGATCCTTACGTTTATTAGGATCTGTTTGAAACAATACTCTTAATTCGTTTACATTTTTTGTTGGAGGTATTTGATATTTTGTAAATAAAGATTCTGATCTATATTTCATTATTTCTTACCTCCATGTTTTTTTTTTCTATTAAATTTAACTTGCTTAACTTCATTTTTCTTCTTAAGCTTAGCTGCTTCTACTTCAGCTTTTTTCTCTTCCTTAGAAGGGTTTTTAACTACATAAATTTGTTGTTTTTTTAGTAAGCTGGAGCGAACATAAACCGCTGGAACATCTGTTATGATGATACCGTCAGGTAAACCTTTATATTCGATAGTTGATTTAACATCAACACAAGCAACTTCTTCAGTGGTTAAATCGTTGTAATTCTTTCCCTCAAAACTTTCTAATCGGATTTCTCTTTTTGCAAGTTGAGGAACTATTACATTTTCATAAAACCAACTTAAACGAGAATATAATTCCTTATTTGCTTTTGCAGGTCTTAAAAGATTTGAATAAAAATTCATAGCAATAGTACCTAGTTCTGACGTAGTTTGAACTTTGCTTTTTGCCAATTCATTACTTATAGCAGTTAATTGATTTGAAATGACTGTAAAGTTTATCTCTTTTAAAGAATCAGCAGGACTAGGAATATTATCTATTCCTTTCATTTCCACTTGCATAATCCAAGGGTTTCTAGGGAAGTTCTTTTCAAATTCATCAAGTTTTGCTTGTACTTCTTCTTTTTTTCCACATTTATTCAAATAGTAAATAAATAGTTTATTTGCTGTTTCGTCTGCCGGCTCATAAGCTAAAAATTTACTAATTTCTATAATTGCTTCAAAGTATTTGCCTTCTTCTTCATACTTTAAAGCGTTGTTATAAAATAAGTAATGTGAAAACATGACGCTTTTTGTTTCGGATAGGTCATATTTACATGATTCGCAAATCTCATTAGAAATCTTGTTAATATGGCCACATGATGGACATACAAATTCAACCTCTTTTTTGGATGCTGATTCAAATAGACCGAATAATGCACTGTTCATCATAGACTATGCCTTACTTACTAAGCCTCTGTATGAATTTACGATTTCATCATCAGCTGGTGCGATTTGTTGCACTATCTTGAATAAACCAGAAGATAATTGAAGAACCTCTTTAGCGTCATCCATCATTTCAGGGCTTTCATTTCCATCTTCATATTTTTGGAAAATCTCTACAATCTTTTCACCATTAGTGTTTAATTCACGATTGATGTTGTTAACTATTTGTTGGTTAGCTGAAGGACTTTCAATGTATTTCATTGCCTTTTGAATTACCTGTGCAACAATGATTCTTACACCTTCAAAGAAGAATGATGGAGATGAAGTAAGCTCAATTTGAGTTTGCTTTTCTCTTAATTCATCTAAACATTTTTGAGCTTCTTTTACGTCACCTTTCTTCAAGAATCTCTTACCATAGAAGACAAGATTATCGATGTCGAATTCTGAAATGTTAGAGTCTTTTGTAATTTTGCTCTTAATTTCAGCACCGACTTTGTCAAATAAGTCTTCTGTTAATGTAGGAGTTGCTGGCATTTCAGCTACTAACTTCTCATACTTTTCACTTACTGTAGCATAGTGATTTTCATCCTTATTGCTCTTAGCTTCATATAATTCACGGTCCAAATCAGCTTTTTGTTTCATATATTCTTCATGCTTTTCTGAATCCTCAACATAGTTGATTCTCTCTTCAAAGATTTCTGAATAGTTATCAGCCTCTAAATTATCCAAGTTATCAGAGTTATCGATATATTCATATCTACCATTTAACTTTTTGCCTTCTAACTCGACAGATAGAGTTACGTTAGAAACTAAGTCAACACTTGTTGTAACCGATAATTTACTACCAATTTTTGCATTTGAAGGTAAGTCAATAACTAAATTGAAAATCTTTCTATTGCCTTCCCAAATAGGTAGGATTACTTGCTTGCTACTATATTCGTTAATCTTGAAATATTCTGTTGTTTCACTAGGTAGGAATGCACCAGACTCTAAAATTGGGAACTTTTCAATAGAGCCTTTTTCTATATCAATAATTTCAACTGCGATTGTCTCGTTTTGAACAGGTGTAGGAGCAATAATATCAACTGTTGAGTTATCGTCGCTTTCAACCTTGTCTAAGCACTCATCATTATTGAAGAAATTGTATGTACACTTTTCTGAATAATCTTTTGCATCGAATACGCCCATGAATGATTTATCATCCATAACATCAATATCATGGCTTTCTTTCTTGCCATTGATAACGATTTTTGTAACTTCACCCTTAACAACGTTACCAGTAATATAGATTTGTCCATCGATTACATATGGAGCGTTCATCTTAACTTCGATACCTTTTTCATCCTCTGTTAAAACGAAGCCATTTGAATTAGCAATAAAACCAGCTCCAGCACTAACTGAAAGATCAGGTTCAAATGATGTTACTTCTCTCAAATTAGCAGTAACACAATAGTTCTTTTCAATAACTTCTTTAACATATGGTATCTTTGTTGAACCACCAACAAATAAAATGTGAGTGACATCTTCTAGTGTCTTACCATACTTTTCTTCAAGAATCTTTAAAGCTTTATCACATTCTTTAATTACGTCGGTTTCAATCTTATCTTTGATTAAATTATTAAAGTCACCACGAGTGAATTCTTCGATGTATAATTCAACGCCTGAATTGTCTTTAAAAACATCAGGCACATTAATTTCTATTGTTTCTTCCTGGCTTAAACGCTTCTTAGCATTTTCAGCAGCAAACATTAAACATCTGAATTTAGTATTATCTGCATCAACTTCAACATCGTCAACATCAGCACCAATTTCAGATAAATGATTTAGGAAGTGTCTTGCTAAAATATAGTCAAAATTATCTCCACCTAAGAAATTGTTACCAGCTGTAGCTAAGACAGTTGGAATATTTTCGATTTTTTCTAGAATTGAAACGTCAAATGTTCCTCCACCTAAATCGAATACAAAGAATAATCCATTTTGAATATTATTTTGTAATGCATAATTAATAGCTGCTGATGTAGGTTCTTCTAATAGCATTTGAACTTCTAAACCAGCTAATTCACCAGCTTTTCTAGTAGCATCTTTTTGAGCTAGTGTGAAATATGCTGGTACTGTAATAACCACTTTGTCATAAACAACATTGGGATCATTACCTATTGTTGAAATTAAACATTCCTTACAGAAATTAATTATCTTTGATGAAATCTCTTCTGGGCTATAATCTGTTCCGTTCAAAGTAGTAACAGTTTGCTTACCCATTTCTCTTTTGATTGATTTTTTTGCATTAGGATTTCCTGCATAGAATTCATTCTTTGCAACGGTTCCTACTACTTCTTGCCCATTTCTTCTAACTGCAACAATTGAAGGAATAGTTTTGTTCTTTGCCTTTCCTTCTAAAGCAAAGACAACCTTGCCATTTTTAATTATTGATGCAGTACTATTTGTTGTACCTAAGTCTAATCCAAACCCCTTATGAATTATCATTTTTTCTTCCTCCTCTAGTCACAATAATTATCAATAAAATTCTTCATATTTCGAATATCTGAATTACTTACAGATGATCTAACTTTTTTCAAAACTTCCACGCAATCTTCAAATTGCAACTCATAATCAATGTCACCATCAATTTCATGATCTATTACGATTCTTAACAGCTGATCTCCAACTTTCTTAATGTCAGAGCCATTATAACCGTCTGTCTTTTGAGCTAAATATTCAAGAATATCTTCTTCACACTTTGCTCTATTCAAATTATTTTTAAGCATCATTGTTCTGCATTCATAATTTGGAAGATCAACATATATCAATGAATCTAGTCTGCCAGGTCTCAATAAAGCAGGATCAATATCCCAAGGCCTGTTTGTAGCTGCAATAAATAAGATGATATTTTTTGACTTTTCAAATCCCTGCATTTGAGATAATAATTCAGGAACTATTGTTGTTGATGTTGTATCATTCGAATTGTCCCTTGTTCTACCTATCGCTTCAAACTCATCAAAGAAAATGACAGAAACATCATTCTTACGAGCTTCATCAAATAACTCTTTAATGTGTTGTTCAGATTCACCAAACCATTTAGATTTGATATCTGAAGCTTTTATAGAAAAGAACGCACCATTTATTTCATTTGCTACAGCCTGTGCAAACATTGTTTTACCAGTGCCTGGAAGTCCAAATAAAAGCATTCCTCCTCCAACATGGATTTTATATTTTTCAAAAATCTCTCTATGTAATGATGGTTGGATAACTTTTTCATTTACCGCTTTCTTTGCTTCTTCAAGACCAACAACATCCTTAAACAAAGGATACCGCACATCATCAAGAACATTCTCTTCATCCTCTAAAGAATCAATGCTTCCTATGTAGTTTTTAAACAAAGATAGATAGTATTTTTCAAATAGCTTAATTCTTGGTTTTTGTCCATCTAAGCACTCGATTAAGATATCAACGTAATTATCAAGATTACTTTGGATGAGAGAAATATAACTTTCATTTTCCCAAGTAGCCATATTTACGTTAGCAATTAAACGGCCTGCTTTTTTACTCTTCTGTATGATTGAATCCATTTTTTCTTTAGGAGCAAGTGGAATATCAGTATCATACATATCTTTCAACATTTGTCTTACTTCTATATCAAATTCAACAATATACCAAAAAGAAATCAAATCAGTCGTTGGAATTAGGTTCCCTTTCAAACTGTTTTGAAGGTTCATATATATGTAATTGTAGCCATCGCGGTCTAAATGTTTTGAAACAAAGAAACTCTTGAAACTATTAATGGCACCAATAATAATACCCTTTTCCAAATCGACTCACCTCTTTTTTTGTAATTTAGACACAGTTTGATATATTATACTATAATATCGATGTTTTTGCAAACCAACTGCAGTGCATTGATAGAATAAAGTTACATAATTTTCTCAAAAAATACCTAATCGTGTAATCGTAGGGGTAATCGTGTAAATGTAGCCCTAATCGTGTAAATGTGGCTATATCGTGTAATCGTGATATTTCAGCTGTAATTGCTCTTTAAAAATCGGTTTAATTTCTTCCTTGTTTCCTTTAAAAACAGTTCTTAAAACGACAAAAAAGGGACTCAAACCAGATAAAACCATTAGTTTTACCGTAGTTCAAATCCCCTAAAGCATAAAAAAAGACCTTGATAGCATTGTATCAAAGTCATTCTTTCAATATGGCTTTGATTACCTATTTTGATACAATTACGCACCCCTAGCAAAATTTACGCACCCTTGAGGGTAAATCACGCACCCTTGAGTATTAATCACGCACCCCTAAGAGGTAATCGTGCACCCCTGCTTAGAACGATTCACCTCTTTTTGTAATTGTTCTAACGAATTAAATGTAATACATTTTGCTTCGTATGATAAATTACTAATTGCATCTAATAATTTTAATTTGCTTTTTACATTTTCTTGATAAATCAATCTTTGCTTATCACCTAAAATTGTATCGTTTGCTTTATACAAATATTCAATAATAAACAATATACACTCATGCATTTTATCTATATATAAGTAACGATATTTTTTAGGGCTTGAATCTGTTATCAAAATGATGTAAGAAGCTAATTTTTTTGAATTAGTTATAATTTTAAGTTCACTTTTTCTCATTCTTTCTTCTTTTCTTTTAAAATGGCCGGGCTTTAAAGCAGCAAGCTGCTTTTGATTAAGCCCGGCTTGATTGTTAGTTTGCTTTGCAACCACTCAATAACAGCACGAGCCGAAGAAAGTTCTATAGTGATATTTTTATACTTCACGATATACTCACTTTTGTTGAAGTTTTTATAGATGTTTAGTGCGTTTATTTAGTGTAGTTGGTTTGTGTGCTGTCGCACAGTTGGTAAGGGTGGGTATTGTGCAATAAGTCGTTGCTTGTGTGCGTTCCTGGTGTTACTTCGTGCGTGTATACTGCACAAGATAAGTTTTTTTATTCGTCCCTTTTTCTTTTTTCGTCCTCTTCCATTTTTCTTCTTATGTATTCAATGTTGTCATAGTTCCTATTCTCTTTAGCTCTTTGTCTTTTTTCTATTTCTGCTGTATACTCTATCACATTTCTTATGAACTCAACATTATCAAAATGTCGGTTTTCTTTAACAAATCGAAATATTATAAATATTGAAGAAATTATGAAAATAATAATAGCGATGATTAAAATTACAGTAGTGTAGTTTTCAATTCCGGTCATGAGTATACCTCCTTTTCACTTTACATTATAACTTATATTTTTATTATTCAAAGATTTTTATTTTTTTCTCTTATCTTTGCTTTTTTCTTTCGTCATTTTTCTTTGTTTTTTTCTTTGCTGTGGCGTTAGCGGGGGGGGACGATAGCCACCCCCACAACCCCCACCACAGAGTTTTATTTTTTGTTTGCTAAC
>Ga0208458_1003298_pt1 | contig 11015 bp, 10 predicted proteins | sample AD_UKC085_MetaG_FD_184432 | JGI IMG/M metagenome (GOLD analysis project Ga0208458, IMG submission 184432) | Active sludge microbial communities of municipal wastewater-treating anaerobic digesters from USA - AD_UKC085_MetaG (SPAdes) (version 2) | ecosystem: Engineered > Bioreactor > Anaerobic >... | reverse complement strand
CTGCACCAGAAAGATCCCGGTTTGACGCGTGATAAGTTGGCTCTGACTTTCGACGATGGTTACAAAAATACCTACGCTCTGGTTGCCCCTGTCCTCGTTGAAGAAAGTATTCCAGCGACCTTTTTCGTTAATACCTGCAATCTGGATTACGGATTATTGTGGTTTGTGTACTTTAATGCCCTCTGCTTTGAGGGAGCTTATCCTGGGGTGGAAATCAACGGCGATTTTTTCCCGTTGGATACAAAACGCAATTGCATGCGCGCCTGGAGAACTTTGATACAGTCCGCCCGTTCCAGCCCCGACGCGCGGGTTTTCGAGGAGGAATTTGCCGGCAAATACCCACTCCCTGCTCAAATCCAGGAGAAATATGCGGGGCTTCTTATTGAGCAAATTAACGAAATCAGCGCAAGCCCCCTCTTTTCTCTTGGAGGGCATACCCACAGCCATCCCTATCTGGACCAGTTGGGGCAGGCTGACCAACGCAAAGAAATGGTGCTGAATAAGGAAATCCTTGAGGAGCTCTCTCAAAAGCCTGTGCAACACTTTGCCTATCCCGGTGGGGTATATAACCTCGAGTCGATTGACTCGGCCCGTCTAGCCGGATTCACTGCTGCCTTTGCCGTTTCACCCAGAGCTCTCTCATCAGATCCTCTATTTGAAATCGCGCGAACAGATATTTACTCGCCTGCCTTATGGAAACTCCAGCTCAAGGTCCTGGGTCTAGTCGATGCTGTTCGCAGAGGGCTAAAAGGATAAATGGCGAAGCCTACTATCTTGATGATTGGGAATTACCTTTCCCAGCCCAAACACAACCGCAATATCTGGAACGACCTGTCGGACCGCCTGGCGGAAAATGCTTGGGGCGTCCTGACTACCTCCCGGCAGGAAAACCAGTTTCTCCGTTTGCTGGATATGCTGCAAACGATCTTGTTCAGACGTAAACAATATGCCCTCGCCCAGATTGATGTTTTCAGCGGAAAGGCATTCATGTTTGCTGAGCTTTGCTCAGGTTTGCTCAAGTGGCTTAATAAACCTGTGTTGCTCAATCTGCATGGAGGCGGTTTGCTTGATTTTGCCAAAAAGCATCCGCGCCGCGTTACCGCGCTGCTGAATAAATCCAACCTCGTTGTCACCCCCTCACCTTTCATTCAACAAGGTTTGCGTGCTTTTCACCCGGATATTCGGATTATCCCCAATCCCATTGATATTTCCAGAGCCATTTTCAGACCGCGCAGCGAGTTGCAAGCCCGGCTGGTCTGGGTTCGCGCTTTTCATGCAGTGTATAACCCAACGCTTGCCGTGCGAGTGCTCCATCACCTTGCTGCTGAATTTCCAAATATTCACCTGACCATGATTGGACCGGATAAAGGCGATGGTAGTTTGCAGCTCACAACCAAAGTGGCACAAGTCTTGGGCCTGGAAAATAAGATTGAGCTTGTTAGTGGTATCGCGCACGAGTTAGTCGCTGAATACATGGATCGCTCCGACATTTTCATCAACACAACAAATTATGATGTCGCTCCTCGCAGCGTTCTGGAAGCCATGGCGTGCGGTTTGTGTGTCGTTTCCACCAATGTAGGCGGCATGGCCTGGCTGGTAGAGGATGGGCAAAACGGTTTGCTGGTCCCTCCCGACAATCCGGAAGCAATGGCTGCTGCCATCAAACGCGTATTATCCGATTCTCAGCTCGCATCGCGTTTGAGTGTCAATGCGCGCCAGAAAGCGGCATCTTTGGATTGGAGTGTCATTCTGCCTAAGTGGGAGGACATACTTGTGAATGTGCTGGAAGCAGGCGTAAATGGGAAAGCTTGATCAGCTTTACGCGCGCTCTTCGCTGCCGCTCCAAAATCTGATGGTCTCAGGCTATGGCCTCTATTGGCACTGGGCGCGATTTGGCAGGGGTTTTCAGGACTATGCCAGCGAGTTTCATGATCGGGAAAAGTTTTCAGGGTCGGAATGGCAGCAGTATCAGGAGGACCAGTTTTCTCGTCTTATTCGCTTGTGCGCCGGGCATATTCCATATTACTCAAAACACTGGACGGAATCACAAAAACAAAGCGCAAGGCTTTCAGATCTCCAAAGCTTACCGCTGCTCGAAAAAAAACCCTTGCGGGAGGATCCATACCAATTTCTTCGCCAGGATAAGCACCCAATTAAGCGCTTCAAATTCTTCACCAGCGGCACAACTGGCACGCCCATTTCCTCATTCTTTACGCTTTCAGATACACGCAAGTGCATGGCGCTGCGCGAGGCGCGCTCCGCAAGCTGGGCTGGGGTATCCTTCTTTCAGCCCCGTGCCACCTTCTCTGGGCGGCTAGTCCAGCCTGACCCTGAGGATGAAAACAATATTTATCGATATAACACGGTCGAAAAACAGGTCTATTTTTCTGCCTTTCACCTCAAACCAAAGACTGCCCCCCGATACTTGGAGGCTATTTCAAAACACAATGTAACCTGGATGACAGGTTATGCGGTTTCTTTCTACTTATTGGCGCAATATATCCTTGACCAGGGTCTGACTGCCCCACCTTTAAGAGCCGTGATCACCACCAGTGAAAAGCTCACCCCTGGTATGCGCGCGGTCATTTCCGAGGCCTTCCATTGTCGGGTTTACGAAGAATACAGCACCGTGGAGACAGCGCTTTTTGCCAGCGAATGTGAACACGGCCGGCTGCACCTGAGCCCGGATGTCAGTATTACTGAAATCTTGCGCCCAGACGGCACGCCTTGCCCCCCGGGCGAAGTGGGCGAAGTGGTTTCCACTTCTCTTCTGAACACATACCAGCCATTAATCCGCTACCGACTTGGGGACTTGGCAGCCTGGGACCCAGAGCCTTGCCAGTGTGGAAGGCACATGCCAGTCATCCAGGAGGTGGTCGGACGCCTCGAAGAGGTGGTTACAGGACCAGACGGCCGGCAGTTGGTACGCTTCCATGGCATTTTTACTGACCAGCCCCACATCATCGAAGGTCAGATTATCCAGGAAACTTTGCATGATTTTACGGTTAAAGTTGTTGTAACAGATGGTTTCTCTGCCCAGGATGAGATCAACATTCAAAATCGCATGCATCAAAGATTGGGACCTGATATCAAGATAACCATAAACAAAGTCCCTTCTATCCCCAGAACAGCGAGTGGAAAATTCATTGCAGTTATCTCAAAAGTGAAGCAATCCGAGTAATTTTTTCTATAGTGCCAATAATTTCACTGCAAATCTAGTCAGAGAAAATTTCTGATGCGAAAGAAAAAGTCTCAGAGCTACTGCTTTTCCTTATTAAATTTTTTTGGTCAAATCAACAAAATATCTTAAAGAAACCATTCCTACTTACTTAATATTCAATTCGACATGCGCTGGCAGACAAAATCCTGCATACAAAGACAAATCTCCAAACTTCCCTCTGCCAACAGACTGTACTTTCAGGGTCAAAAGCGTTTTGGCGGGTTCAGGCGCTTCTCGATTAACAGCAAAATCGACCAGGGAATCGCGCTCCTCTCAGCCATGTCAGCAAATTCCGTCAGCATCAGGGATAAGCACATAGCGGAGATTGGGACAGGTTGGGTGCCAATCGTCCCAATGCTATTTACCTTATTAGGGGCTGAAGACTGCGTTACCTGCGATGTGAACAGCTTGCTTGACCAAAAGTTAATAAGGCAAGCCTTTGAACAGTTCCGGAACATTCGACTGTCACTCAATGAAAGGCTACTCCGTTTTCCAGAAGATTATTCTTTATCTGAAATTGATATTACTGGCAATCTGAATGATGCGGATTTGCTCTTACAGGCACTTAACATCACCTGTTTTGTCGGTCCACAAAATCCGCTGAAGGAAATAAAAACCGCGAGCATTGATGTTTTCTTCTCGAACGACACGCTTGAACACATACCTTCCGGGCAAATACCAAGGCTTTTTTCAGAGATTCATCGCGTGCTTAAGCCCGATGGACTGATGATTCATCAGGTCGATTGTTCTGACCATTACAGTCACAGCGATCCAAGCATTAATCGGATTAACTTCCTGCGCTTCAACGCAAAACAATGGGCTCGCCACAACAATTATTTCCTCTTCCAAAACAGATTACGACCTTCCGAATACCGGGAAATGATCAGATCTAATGGCTTCTCTATAGATTATTGGGATCAAAAGCTGAACCAGAGCTTACTGGCAGAACTACCCTGCTTTCCATTAGCAAAAGAGTTCCAGTCTTTTTCGTCCGAAGATATCTGTGTCTCAGATTTTATCGTGCTCGCCCGTCCTATCCTACATGATGACTGAAAACCTTCCTTTTATTTCAATCCTGATGCCAGTTTATAACGAGGCGCAGTCAATTCTGGATATACTCACCACCTTAGCTGCACAAGATTATCCGATGGATCGAATGGAGCTGATTATCGCGGATGGGATGTCTGCCGATGGTACCAGAGTTGTGATCCAAAATTTCGCAGATAATTTTCCACAGCTCAAAATTAAAGTAATTGACAACCCGAACAAGATAGTGCCAACCGGTCTTAACCTGGCTATTCGTCTCGCTCGCGGGGAGTATATAGTACGGGTTGATGGGCACACCACACTTCCTAAGAATTACCTCAGTCTTTGCGTTAACAGCTTGGCAGCCTCGCAGGCTGAGAACGTGGGTGGAAGGATGGTCTCCGCAGGAAAAACGCCATTTGGAAAAGCGGCAGCCTTGGCCACCAGTTCTCCTTTCGGGGTCGGAGGGGCGTATTTTCATTACGGTAACCAGGGTAAATGGGTGGACACAGTCTATCTTGGCGCGTGGCCAAAAACGATTTTCCAAACCTATGGATTGTTCGACGAAGAAATGGTGCGGGATCAGGATGATGAGTTTAATTATCGTTTGCGATCGCAAGGTGGTCGCATTTGGTTCAATCCTGATATTTACGCAACCTACACCCCACGTGCTTCATTTGCAAAACTCTTCAAACAATATTATCAATACGGCTTTTGGAAGGTGCGCGTCCTCCAGAAGCACCCCAAGCAAATGAGCCTCAGGCAGTTTGTGCCGCCCACATTCGTGCTCGCGCTCCTGGTCGCAGGGCTGCTGTCCTTCACATTTTCATGGGGTTGGTATGCTTTGGTCTTTCTTATTGGCGTCTATCTCCTGGCGAACCTATTTGCGTCCCTGGTTGCCGGCAAAAACCAAAAACTCACAGTCCTTCTTCTCCTTCCCCTGGCATTTGCCGCCATCCACATCAGTTACGGCCTCGGCTTTTTGGTCGGCTTATTCCGCTTTGCGAATCGCTGGAATGACAGGATCGGGAGGGTTCCCCAGTGGCGCCCCTGAATCACCCGGACCAGGACATCCAGCGTCTGCGTGAAGAATATGCCCGCCGGGCAGCCGCTGCAGAACAGGATAATCGCTATCGTGCGGATAATCCAGCGTATCAATGGATGATCTCCCGCCGCCGGCAGCACCTGACCGCTCTCCTCAGCCACTGCGGGATTACAAAACTCTCCCGCCTGAAAATCCTGGAGCTGGGCTGTGGATCCGGCGGCATTATGCGCGAATTTCTGGACCTTGGCGCGCATCCTGCCCGCATGGTCGGTGCGGACTTGCTGGCTGACCGTCTGCAGTCCGCGCGTGCGCAGTCCCCGGAGTTGACGCTCCTTTGCGCGGATGGTCAGAGCCTGCCTTTCACGTCGGCAAGCTTTGATTTAGCCCTGCAGTTCACTGCATTCTCTTCAATTCTCGATCCTAGCGTAAAAAAGCGCATGGCTGCAGAGATGCTGCGTGTATTGTCCCCCGGCGGCGCGCTCATCTGGTACGACTTTTGGTGGAATCCCATTAACAAGCAGACCAAAGGCATCCACCTGAGCGAAATACGCGCCCTCTTCCCTGGGTTCAAGCTGGAAAGTCAGAAAATCACGCTTGCACCGCCCCTCGCGCGCCTACTTGTGCCCCGTTTCACCCGCGCGGCCGCCGGTCTGGAAAAATTGCGCTTTCTGAACACTCATTACCTTATTCTGCTGAGGAGAAATCCTTGAAAAGCCGCAGCTGGGCGCATTGGATTCCACTGATCCTGACCGCGATTGCAATCTTCATGCTCTCCTCCAGCTCCAATCCCTATGGTTTGCTTCCCAAGCCGGTTTACCAATGGATCTACTTAACCCACATATTCAATATCCGCCTTACAAAAATCGTCGGACCCCTCGCGCACATGTGCGCCTTTGGTCTTTTTGCCTACTTTCTGATTCAAGCCTTGGGGTACCAGCATTCAAACGCGCGCAAAACCTTAGTTCTGGCTTTCATCCTCACCTGTCTTTACGCGTTGAGTGATGAATTCCATCAGCTCTTCGTCCCCGGCAGAGCCTTTGAACTGCTCGATATCGCCCTTGACAGCCTTGGCGGGCTGGCAGGCGTTCTGCTCTGGCATTTTACGCATCAAAAAGACAGCTCGGATACTCAGGTTTCGTTGGCAGTTGAAGCTAGTCCCTGATTGCAATTACCGTAAACTGGCAAAGCGCACCCCATCGTCATCCATCCTCCCAGATCCCACTACCTGGCTGAGGTTAAAACCCCATTTTTTCCCCATTTCATACTGCTAACCTGTTCACAGCGCTGTACAATCTCCAATAAACAGCTCAAATGTGCGCGTAATGTCTTGCAGAAATCTGATTCAGACCTTTTTCACAACCGCGCCTCAGGAGTCTTAAAGGAGAATATTTGGCTAACACACAAAACCTCAAACCATTCCAAAAGGGCGATCCCCGCATCAACCGCCGTGGTCGGCCCCGCAAATCTGACTTGATCGCCGAACTTGCTAAATCTCTGCTTGAAGAACCGGTTGAAAACGGACAAGACAACCAAACCATCACCCGCCTCGAATCTATCCTGCGCGAATGGCTGGAGTCAGGCAGCTTTCAGAAGAAATTGGCTGTCATCCAGTACGCCTATGGCAAAATCCCTCTAGAATCCGACAGTGAGGACCGCGACGTCCAAATTGTGGTCAATTGGGGCAATTCCGTCGACGCGTATGAGGAATACCTTCCCTCGACGACAACCACTATCGACCTTGATGCCGATTAAACCCTCCCCACTCAAATCGCCAGCCAGGTGGCAAGCTCCACCAGCCATGCTTGCCCACCAATTTGAGTCTTCCTATCTTTCCAGACGCCTGCTCAGCCCGCTGCGGCATTCAAGCGTTCATCCTGCTCACCCAAACGCCGCCCACCACAAACCAGCCCATTCCTCCCCTTGCCGCCGCGTCCATTCAAGGCCATATTCTTCACTGCATAACAGTGAGAAGCCAGCCCTTCTCCCTCGACTATAAAAGCAGACACTTGAACCTTCCCCACAGCTCCAATAGAGCGCTCCAGCCATATATGGCTCCCATAACTGCTTATTTTCTATTACACAAGGCAATCGATCTGTCCAGTAGAACTCCAGATTTCACCTTTTGCTCTTTATGTCCACAAAACAGCGCAGCCTTGTTCAATTGCATCAAAATGGATAAAATATTATTGGTCTTTCTCCCATGCCCATTTCCCGAGGGAGCCAATTAAGGACATTGTGGACCAGGAACTTCTAGAAAGTTTACTAACTGCGCCAGAAAATATTACGCGCCGCAAGGTCACGCTCGTGGGCATTGGCAAACGCGCCTTCGACATTATCGTGTCTCTTCTGGCGCTGATTTTGCTCTCGCCTTTCCTTGGCATCATCGCGCTGCGCATCAGGCGCGACTCGCCCGGACCAATCTACTTTCACGGCACGCGCGTTGGTCGTTACGGCAAAGCTTTCGCCATCCTCAAATTCCGCACGATGTACGAGAACCAGGAAAGCTACGATGGCTCTCCGATTACCTCAAGCGACGATCATCGGGTGACACCCTTTGGCCAATGGCTGCGGCGAACAAAAGTGAATGAGCTTCCGCAGCTCTGGAACGTCCTGAAGGGAGAGATGAGCATTGTTGGTCCGCGCCCGGAGGACCCCAAGTTCGTGAAAGATTGGCCAGCAGCAATCCGGGATGAAATCCTATCAGTCCGACCAGGCATCACCAGCCCTGCTTCTGTCATCTACCGTGACGAAGAAACTTTGCTTACCGGCGCAGGCTTTATGGATGCTTATCTGCGCAAAATCCTGCCGGACAAACTGCGACTTGACCAACTTTATGTGCAAAATCGCTCCTTTCTGACTGACCTGGATGTCATCGCGATGACAGCTGTCGTTTTCCTTCCACGCCTAAGGGGGGAAGAAATCCCGGAATCACAGCTGCTTAGCGGCGTGTTCTATCGCTTTGTCCATTTCAACTTTACCTGGTTCATAACAGACGTTTTGGTTTCCGTAATTGCCGTTGGTCTCTCTGGCATCGTCTGGCGCATCAGCACCGTAATCAACCTCGGCATACCCATCTATCTGGTCGTTGCATTGGCGATTGCCATTGTTAACAGCATCATTAACAGTGTCATCGGTCTTCCCCGAATAACGTGGAAAACAGCCAGCCCGACTTATGTGATTGACATTGGCTTATCGGTTGGTCTCACGATGCTCCTCTTTTGGATTGTCACCCGCTTGTGGCTGACCGAACCGTGGATACCATTCAGCCTCATTTGGCTGATCGGCTGCATGATGTATATCGGATTGGTCGCGATCCGTTACCGTGAGCGGCTGTTCACCGGCCTGGCAAACCGCTGGTTGATTATGCGCGGCGGCAAAGCTTCGTTCGCTGAGCGAATCCTCATCGTTGGCGCCGGCGAACTCGGAGAGCTTGCGCTCTGGCTGCTGCAGCGCAGCAAGCTGGCAGGCTTATTCGGTGTCGTTGGTCTGGTGGATGACGACCCCCGCAAACACGGTGAATGGCTGCAGGAGTGCAGGATCCTGGGTTCTACGCGCGACATTCCTGCTCTGGTAGAAAAACATAAAATTAATATTCTCGTCTACGCCATCGCAAACATTTCCCCCGAAGAAAACAACCGGATCATGGAAACTTGCCGCGCGACTAACGCCCGACTCATAATCATCCCGGACCTGGTCAAAGTGCTGGAAAAATCCATCCGAAAAATCGAAGTGCAGGAATAAATGGAAACCAATTCTCTCGTAGACCTGCCGATTCTCGTGACCGGAGCAGGCGGTTTCATCGGCAGCCGCCTGACTGAAGCCCTTTGCGTCCGCGGCGCGCGTGTGCGCGCATTCGTGCGGTACAACTCCCGCGCGGATGCCGGCTTGCTCAAAGCCCTCCCCCCCGATGTTCTGCGGAGCGTTGAGGTGATTATGGGCGACCTGCGCGACGAAGACGCGCTGGAAAAAGCCGCTTCCGGTACGGCGCTTGTGTTCCATCTCGGCGCGCTCATTTCCATTCCCTACTCGTATCAACACCCTGTCGAAGTGGTGCAAACCAACATTCTGGGCACCCTGGCAGTCCTGCAAGCCTGCCGCAAAAGCGGGTCGCGCCTGGTCCACACCTCCACCAGCGAGGTCTACGGCACCGCCTTGCGCGTTCCGATTGACGAACAGCACCCCCTCCAGGGGCAGTCGCCCTATTCCGCCAGCAAAATCGGCGCGGATAAACTGGTGGAAAGTTACTACCGTGCTTTCGGCGTTCCCGCGGTCACCATCCGGCCGTTCAACACTTACGGACCGGGACAATCCGCGCGGGCGGTCATCCCAACCATCATCACCCAGGCGCTCCAGGCAGAGGAAATCCATCTGGGAAACCTGGAAGCCCGCCGCGATTTTACCTTCCTGGATGATACGGTGGCGGCATTCGTCAAAGCTGCCGAAACCTCCGGAATTGAAGGCGAGACTTTTAACCTTGGTTCAGGTTCAGAGGTGAGCATTCGGGAGCTGACCGAAGAAATTCTCGCGCTCACGGGCAGCCAGGCGCGCGTGGTGGTGGACGAAGAACGTCTGCGCCCCGTAAAGAGCGAAGTGCTGCGTTTGCTCGCGGATAATTCCAAAGCCCAGCGGGTCTTAGGTTGGTCTCCCCAGGTGAGTTTGCGTGAAGGTCTCACTCAGACCATCGCCTGGGTGCGCGCGCACATGGATTTCTACCGCCCGGGACGCTACGAGCGCTGACCTGCCCTGCCACCTCACCAAGCGGTCATGAGGCGCCCAGACCCAATCCTCTCGCAATGCCCTTTATCGATGCCAAAAATCTCCAGCGGAACGCCCATCACCATTAAATGCCTGGAAATAAACTGTCTTGCCAACTGCGCCGCTGTAAAGTAAAGTTAATCCCTCATAAAGAACGTAGTCGCACGCATCGCAGCCGCGATTTTAAAAATCAGATGATGAGAAAGTTGAGGAGCATGTGAAAGCTGTCATTCTTGCGGGGGGTAAAGGAACACGCCTGGCGCCCTATACTTACGTGCTGCCCAAACCAATGATGCCAATCGGGGATAAAGCCATCCTGGAAGTGCTCATGCGCCAAATGAAACGCGCGGGCATCAATCACGTCGTCCTCACCGTTGGCCATTTGGCAGGCCTGATGCAAGCCTTCTTCCAGGACGGCGCGCAGTGGGATCTGGATATCTCCTATTCATTCGAAGCGAAGCCGCTCGGAACCGCGGGTCCGCTTGCCCTGGTTCCAAATCTGGATAAGGCTTTTCTTGTCACCAATGGCGATGTACTCACACTGCTGAACTTCCACGATTTCTTCGCGTTTCACCACCAGCAGGGCGGCATTTGCACCATTGCCATGTACAATCGGCCGGTCCACATCGATCTGGGCGTGATTGAGCAGAATAACGGTGATTATGTAATCACGGGCTATGTTGAAAAACCCACGCTAAGTTACCGGGTAAGCATGGGCATCTACATGTTCGAGCCGCGCGTTCTGGATTACATCCCCAAAAATGAGTATCTCGACTTCCCCGACCTGGTGAAAATCTTGCTGGCAAATGGCGAGCGTATTGTTGGCTACCCATACAGCGGCTATTGGCGCGACCTGGGCAACCCCGGCGACTATACGCAGGCTTGTCTCGATTTTGAACAGATGCGTTCCCAGTTCCTGCCGGAGTAGCCTATGGAATGGCGCGTTCCCCTCGCGGATGTGAACCTGGG
>Ga0208458_1003290_pt1 | contig 11024 bp, 5 predicted proteins | sample AD_UKC085_MetaG_FD_184432 | JGI IMG/M metagenome (GOLD analysis project Ga0208458, IMG submission 184432) | Active sludge microbial communities of municipal wastewater-treating anaerobic digesters from USA - AD_UKC085_MetaG (SPAdes) (version 2) | ecosystem: Engineered > Bioreactor > Anaerobic >... | reverse complement strand
TGTGTTTGTAAAATTATTTCCATCTAACGATATTTCATAGTTTGCTGGTGCAGTAACAGTTATAAAACCCTGGCCGATAAGATTTTGTCCGGATACTTTGTAGGTTTGCGATTCGGATGGGCCCTCTCCAAATTCATAAGTGAATCCACTAAGTGATGAAGGATTTACAATAACAACAGGATCTTCTATAAGGTTAATAACAAGGATATTTTCAAGACCTCCTGTTGGGTTTATAGTATTAGCATCACCCCAGATTCCGTTGTTTGAAACATGACTTGCGGCAATCTCACCATCAGCAAAGTTTCGCTCTTCTATTAGTTGAACACCGTTTGCATTGACATTGGGTATAATGCCACCCCATGCGCCGTCAACGCCAGAGACGTTTTCTTTGTAAAACTCCGTGTATTGTGGTATTGAATTATAATCTATACCTGTTGTTTCAATGCTTGTTCCGTATAATGGGCGTCCTGTTCCGGTTGCGTTATCATAAAGAAAAGCAAAGTTTTTGGATGCAGCCATAGATTCTGCTCTTATGCCTGTGCCATAGTTGGGATCGGTATCGGCAGAAAAGCCTATTACCTTTATTGAGTCAGTAACTGTAAGATAATGAGCTACGTTGGTACCGCCGGCGCCATCGTTTATTCTGATCCGCATGAAGATATGATTTCCAGGAGTAAATCTGGCATTGTTAGTTGTCTCGAGCATAAACCAGCCAGTATAGGATCCGTTTTGATTGGTGGTGAACTCGCCGTAAGCATTAGGGGTTGTAAAACTGGGCGAGGATGTTCGTGTAAAAGTGCCATCGGGCGAAACGAAAATAACATTGCCGGCGCCATTGGTTGTTGGTGAATCGCCGGTAATTACAGCCTGATTAATAAATCTGTATGTCGAATTAGGGAAAAGGTTTTTTAATGTAACGCGGTAGGCAAAGGGCAAGCGATTGTCAACGGGATCGGCGCCACTTACAAATTGAGGAATTATTATAGAAATGATCTCGGGAGCGTCAATAATAACAATTTCGGGACTAATATCTGATGTGAGGCCTGTAGCGTTAGCTGATAATGTATAATTACCGGTAGCGCTGAAGGCGATATCATCAAAAGTAGCTATACCGGCATCGGCAGCCTTTGTAGTCGTTCCTGAAATATTCCCAGGTCCGCTTTGTTTTGTAACTGTTATTTCGCCATTGTAAGTTGGGTCAATTGAATTATCCGGTCGGCGAGCTTCAACCATAAAAGCCGCTATCGGTTGGTTTATCATTCCATTAGGAGGTACGTTTACAAATTTCAACTGGGTGGCCGCTTCAAGTACTGAAAACTGAGCGCTGATTCCTGGTGTCAATGTCATTCCAGAGGTTGCTGAAGCCTTTATACTTACACCGGTTTCTACAACATTGTATGTTACATTATTAAAAGTAAGTAAATACGTTCCGGCTGACATAGTGAGTACGAGGTCTCCTTCTAATGAGCCTGTCCCTGTCTCTTTTGTAAGAGTTATTTGAGTGTCAGTGTTTAGGTTTGCAGGTAAACCGTCATCATCTTGTGCCTGAACAACAACTTCGAAAGGAATATTTACAGTAGGGGATGCGCCGTTATTAACTGAGCTAATAACTAATTTAACAGCATTTCCACCGGTGATAGGGATTCCTGAAAATGTAATATTGTCAAATCGCCATGTTCCGTTAGGGGAATAATTGTTTGTGGGATTTGCTGCTCCATAATTGCTGCCATCTACAAACTCGGATACTAATCTTATTGCAAAAAGTGCATTACCGGTAGCGCCTGATATACTGCTAAGGTCGGCGCTTCGGACATACCATAATTCACCTGATTCGGCTATATAGCGCCCGTTATCGAATCCCACATCATTTCCACCCTGCGTATTCACTGCATTGCTGTTGTCTGCCTCGAAGTTTATCCAATCGTTGCCATCCAAAGTATATTGTAACCTGAGGCGGTTGGCAGCGGTGTTGCTATGACGCATATCCCAGTAAACTGATATATTCTGATATCCATCGGTGCTAACATCAAGCTGCACTCCTGCAGTAGCTTCATTTGTACCCTGAGCAGGATATGCGGCAGTATTCCAAGCCCTACCACCTCCTAAACCGCTTGCAAAGGCTGTAGAAGTCCCCCCTACATTATCGGCAACACCTTCGCCAATAGAGGGTATTAAAGTTTCATTGTCAAAATCCCATTTAGTAATGATTTCCTGACTAAATATTTGCTGATTTGATACTAAGCTAAATGCTAGTATTGTAAAAATCATAAATACAAAAGATTGTAAAAAACTCTTCCTTTTCATAAAATTTAATTATTTGTAGTGATGTAAATATCTTTTAGTTAATTTTTTCATAAGGTGAAGAAAGTGCAAAGTTTGTTAAAATAATTGTTTCGGTATAATTGTGTTAATAACTTGATAGCTAAATCATTGTTTCACTAGTCTGGTAATAAATAATTTATTGTTGTTTGATAAACGGATAAAATAAATTCCAGGTTTTAAATGTTGCAAATTTATCATGCTATCGGTTTTTTCCGTTACCTCCATCATTCTACCTTTAATATCCCAGATATCCACTTGCAAAGGTTCATTTATCTCTTTTTCGATGATAAGATTTCCGGTAACCGGATTAGGATAAATATTGACCCCTTTAAGTAAATATTCATCTACAGTGCTTGTGCCTGGCCATCGCACCTCATAAAGGTTTCCGGCGCTTCTTTTGCTATTCTCTTCGGTAATATATAATCGTTGGTTGTCAACAAATTGCACTCCCTCCAACTGTCCTTGCGGGCTCGAAAAATAGTATTCGTTTTTTTCTCCTCTGAAAAAATCATTATTTGGATATTTTGTAAAAGAGACAATCTTTGTAACAGTGAGCAGAATCACCTCTCCAGTGTTGGGATTGATATCGGCTGAGCAAACTCTTGCCTCTTCGTTTACGCTCCCAAGGTAAATTGAGCCGGCAAGCTGCGCTATGAAGGTTCCCGGATTGGCAGGCAGTTTATACATTTTACAAAAACCATTTTGAGGACTGCTTCTGTTTTTTGTAAAAAGAAATATTGAGTCATTTTTCCAAAGTATGCTTTCGATGTCGAAGTTCTTGTTAGTAGCGGGCGGCGGAAATTGGTATTGATCCTCAAGTGCAAATTTGATCGTTTCAGCCTCAATAATATTTCCTGCAATATTATCAGGGTTGGGAATTCGGTATATTTTCAGATCAGTACGGTCATTATCATTGTTTCCTGCATCGGCAATGTATAGTCTGCCTAAGTTATCCATAGTGAGGTCCTCCCAGTCAACGTTGGTGGCATTTATTACGGTAAGGGTTCGTAGTAGCGTTCCTGTAGTGTCGAAACAAAAAAGTTGATTGGTATTATTTGCATCATTGTGCGACCAAATAGTATTAGGATTAGTTACTGCGATGCCCGAGCTCTCTTTCAGGATGGGAGGAATTTTAGTGATTACTCTTGTATCAATGGTTTTAAGTGGGCTGTTTAGGTGGATATTCGATTCAGTTTGAGCCGAAAGAGAAACACTAAAAATTGTAAGCGAAAAGATGAGAAGAGGTAAGAAAAATCGTGTCATAACCGAAAGCTTTTTAAAATGTCAAGTTGGCTTATTAACTCCGTGAAAGTAAGGATTATTTTTTTAAAAGAAGTTTTAGAAGTTTTTTGTTTCACAATACTTTTTATCCCTCAATATACGTCTAAACTTTGGTAGCCGTTCGGCGTTTATTTTTTTCTGTCATTTTTCTAACAATTCTCTACCTCGTTTCTGTCTAGCGTGCGTTGGGCAGGCACACTCTTTGGCTGGTGCGACCTGCAAATGTGCTTAAGACTGTGGGATGATATGTTTTTATAATGACATTTTTACTCCATTTCTTTTTAACCATTTTTCTTGTTCTCTAAAATTAGGCATTTTTTTATCCAGTTCGTTCCAGAAGTCTGCTGAGTGGTTTGGGTATTTCAGATGAACCATTTCGTGCATGATAATATAATCTAATACTGAAACTGGTGCCATAACACATTTCCAATGAAAATTCAATCCATTCTTTGGTGTCCATGATGCCCATCTGTTCTGCAAATCCAATACTTTGACAGATGTTGGTTTTATTGAAAATTTATCTTCGTGAACTTTTATTCTCTCTTTTATTTTCAACAGCCCTTTCTCCTTATAAAAGTCCTTGAATACTTTTTCAGCTTTTGGTAAATATTTTTTGTCTAATAAAAAGAAACCACCACTTATTTTTAAAGGAACATTTTGATCCTCTGTAAGTTTCAAACGGTAATTTCTACCCAGATAAAGAAACGATTGCCCATTTACATATTCACGGTTAACTTTTCCCTGATTAAGTTCTTTCCATTTTGCAAGTTTAGAGAAAATAAGATACTCTTTTGATTTTATAGCCGTTTCGATTGTTTCATTTGATGCCGATGCAGGAGCAAGTACTCTTACTGAACTATCACGTTCAATAAAAATACTTACCGTTTTTTTTCTTTCGGTTTTCTCAATTGTAATATCTATGTTTTCTAATCTCATCTTAAATCCGATTCTCTGTTTTTTGCAAGTTTCATCAATTCGGTAGCCAATTCACTTGCTTTTGCTGAAAGCTCGTGAATGCCGGAGTATCTTACTTCATCTTCAATCATGCCTTGAATTCGTTTTCTTTCAGCAGCTTTGTCCCAAAAATTATTTATCGCAGCAGTCTCTTTAAGTATTACAATCAAGTTATGTGTTAGCTCCTTTGATTTGTTGATATTCTCATCTGATATTTCGGAAATATTTGCTTTTAGTAAGTCATAAAAAGGCGCTTCCACAATAGATACTCCTTCTGTTTCCAATTTGCGCCCCTCTGCCATTTCATCACGTAATTTGCTTAATTCTTTTACAATTTCCTCCCAATTTTCTTTGTAGGAGTTTAAGATCATTTCCAGACGATCCTTGAAGCGAGCATAAAGAGTTGGATCTTTGTCTATGTTAACTTTAATGTGCCAACGAATGGCATGTTCCATTTCCGACGCTTTTGATTTTGGTGTTTTATTCAGATAATCAACTTTCGTTTTAAACTCATCGGAAAGTATTGAAACTTGTTGAACTTTGGTATCAATACCCAATGAAAGCAGATGCTTGTCTATAAGTTTGCGAACTTTTTGCGAAGCCCACTTCAAATCCATTGTTTCATCTTTGTAGCGCTCTTTGATTCTCCACAGCAAATAACCCAACCGTTTTGCTCTTATCCAATAATCTCCGCCAACCTTAGTGTTAAAAAGCAAATCTAAACTGTCAAAAAAACTCTTTGAGTAAGTTAACAATTCTGCTCTGAATTTTATGTTTTTCGCTTTTTCAATACAACTTTCGGCAAATTCAAACTCAGCATCGCCATCGGTAAAGTTTTGATTCAAAAAATCATCAATTGCATTTAGCTCACTTTCTTTAAATAAGTTTACAATCCGATTGTAACGAGCTTCCAAAACAGGTATTTCTTTATTGATGTCTCGAAAAACATCGAGAAAATTTTTGAGCATGTCTTTGTCTTTATCGGTATAAATTTCCAATGCTTCTGCAAGGTGTTTGGTAACGCCAAAATAGTCAACAATTAAACCAAAGTTTTTACCTTTTTTCCTACGGTTAACCCTTGCAATTGCTTGAAATAAATCATGTTCACGCATTCCTTTATCGAGATACATTACTTGCTCAATAGGAGCATCAAAACCTGTAATTAGTCTGTCGCAAACACAAAGTATTCCAATGCCTGATTCTGGTTTTTCATAATCAAAATCTTTCTTAAAATTGTTTATCGCATCGTTGTTGTCTGCTTCATTGCGTGCTTTGCTAATATAGGCAGGTTCATTATTACCTATACTCGAAACTATTGCATGAACTTTTAAAAATTCTAACTGCTTAATTCTTTCGTCATCTCTTTCTTCCTCAGACAAAGCTTTCAGCTCTTCAATTTTGTTTTTTATGGCTATTTCAAGCTCATATTTGTATCTGACCGCCGCCACGATGCTTGAAGCTACTACTTGTGCTTTGAATCCGTTTACAAGTATATCGGTGTAGTAGTGTTCAATAATATCTTTAGAAATCTCTGCTATTCGGTCTTTACTCTCGAGATAGGCAATAAAAGAGCCGTAACGCCTTTGAATTTCTTCTCTTTCCTCTTGAGTTCTTTGTTTGAACATATCTTCAAACTCAGTATCAAAAAGCTCTTTATCGTCTATCTTGTCTTTTGAAACTTTGCCGATATATTTTATCTCAACCGTTGTACGATCCTCAATTGCTTTATCAAATTTGTAAGTATCAATCCATGGTTCGCCATCTTCATTTAGTCTGCCACCAAAGCGTTCGTGTGTTTTAATTTCGTGTCGTTCAGTAATTAAAGGAGTTCCTGTAAAGCCAATTCGGGTTGCGTTGGGGAATGCACTGAACAAATTATCGCCCATATCGCCGCCTTGTGTGCGGTGGGCTTCGTCGACCAATAATAAAATCCTGTCGCTGTTATTGATGGTTTCAAATTTTTCAAATTTCGGCACAATACCTGCATCAATCAGCGACTGTGCAGAAACATTATTGTCTGCTAAAAACTTGTGAATCATTACAAGATTCAAATCGGCAGTATCATCGCTTAATTGGTGCAAATCGCCTTTGCTGTCGATAATTGATAGCGACTCGTTAGAATATTTTAGCGTTTCTGATAATTGTTTTTCCAAATCAATGCGGTCAACGATTGAAATAATTTTTAAGTCTTTCAAATCATTGGTGCTGCGAAGTTTACGAACAAGGAAAACCATTGTTAAACTTTTTCCACTACCTTGTGTATGCCAAAGTACACCACCTTTTTCGCGAGGAGTTCTACCTTCACGCAGATTTCGGATAATTTTACCAACAGCTCTATACTGATTGTAATGCGATACAATTTTTACTTCAACACCCTTTTTAATTTCTATAAATAGTGTAAAATGTTTCAGAATATCAACCAAGATTTCTTTATTCAACATTCCATGAATTAGTACTTCTTGGCGTTCCTCATCGGGTGGAAATTGAACAACTTTGTATTCTTCAGGAAAAATATCGGACCAATTGTTGTAAAAATCAAAATCCGCACTGATAGTTCCTACTCGGGCTTCTTTGCCATGCGTAATAATGCTAAACAGGTTATAATGGAACAACCTTTCTTCGCCCTCTTTTACACCATAATCGTCTTCTCTGGTGTTGGCGTAGCGGGTTACTTGTAAATAGGCTTCGCTTAAGGGTTCTGCCACATCGAAATCTTTAGCTTCTACTACCACGAGCGGTAGGCCATTTAAAAACAGAACAATATCGGGAATAATTCCCTGACGGCTTGCTCCGGGTGTAAGCAAGCGAAACTGATTTATGGCAATAAAACTGTTGTTTTCCCAATTCCTGAAATCAACTAAACGAACAGTAGGGCTTACCTCACCTGTAAGTTCATTTTTGTTTACTGTTGTTCCTTTCAGCAAAAGGCGATGAATGGCTTTGTTGGCTTCGTGCAAAGAAGTTCCATGAAAGTTTTGTATTATAAAAAGAATATCTTCCAGTTGCTTATTGCTAAGCCACTCTTTGCCATCGGGTGTTTTATTAATTGCCTTAATGCTGTCTTTAAAAACCTGCGGCAACAATACTTGTTTAAAGTCTTCTCTTAAACTTTTTGCGGGTTCCTGCGGAACGCCAATTCCTTGGTCGATAACCTGCCAACCTAATTGGCGAAGTTTATCAAGAAATGGTTTTTCAACGTTAATGTATTCTGCCATAATTATTTCCGATTATTGGTTAAATATGCTTGTTCCGGATGATTAATCATCTCAGGATAGAGATAATTTAATTTTTTCTCTGCAATAAGTTTTTTCAAATACTTTCTTCTCATGTAATCTTCTCTTTTATTAAATATCTGAGCTATTTCATCAGATGTCATAGATTTAACACTACAAACTTTTAGTATTAAGTTTGACACTTTCTCAAAATTATGTTCTTTTTTTCGTAAGGAAGATATTTCTTCTAAAACTTCTGATGGTAGTTCTGTGTAGAGAGGTTGTGTACTAATTTCTTGAGGTTGTGTACTAATTTCTTGAGGTTGTGTACTAATTTCTTGAGGTTGTGTGCTTATTTCTCGAGGTGGTGTACTTATTTCCTGAGCTGGTGTACTTAATTTATCGCCTGGAATATAGTATGTTGACTTTCCTTTTCCTTTGACTTTTAAGAAGTTGTTATTTCTTAAAATTCTCAGGTCATTACTTGCTTTAAGAGTATCGCAATTAGCCATTTGGCGGTAGGTAGTATTATCAATAGCTCCAACCTCTCTCACAAAAATAAGAGCTTGTTTTTGGCTATCTGTTAATGAAATGCTTTCAAATTGTTTCAACCATTCTAAGTCGTTGGCATCTAAGAAATGATGTAAAAGTAAACGAGCTACAAATTCATTATTTTCACGGTTTGATTCAAATGTAGGAGGTGCTAAGTGTGCTTTTTCCATCAACCTACGCATAGCTCTTATGCCTGAACCCTTTGTTTCAGCCAAATTGGTGTCATGAAAAACTGCTGCTATGAAAGGATTGCGGGTTTCACTCCCAGGAGAACCTAATTTTTCTTCTGATTTTAATGAAAAGCCCGGATTAATTATTTCAATACGATTATCGTAGCGTATAATTTGTGTGGGGCGGTGTTCATAATAAGAACGGTGCATTAATGCATTAACAATAGCTTCGCGCAGAGCTTTTATGGGAAGCCCTGTAGCTGTTGCCTGTACATCATCTTCGGGTAACAAAAAACCTTTCGGCAAATCAGCATTTATTGCATCTATTAAACGGTACAACATCAAAATGAGTGAGCCTCTCATATCAATAGTAGTAAAACGATCATCCGGATTTTGCACCCATACATTACCCGGAACCCGAATGTAATCAGCACGTAGCATAGGGAAAGTACTGCGTTGTACTTTAGAGCTACCAAACAGCAGAAGTCCGGCAATATTCAACTCATTTGGATTCTGTTTGTTTACACATCCCAATGATTCCAATAATTCACTATCGTTGTACGTTAGCTCCTCGGCAGCAGGATTAACTTTCTCCCGTAAAACTCGGTAACGCTTCAATGCATTTTCATCCACATCGGCAATAGATGTTCCTTTTACCGGGGTTTGATCGTAACTGTCGGTGTCCTGATAAAACACGTGCATATCATCGTCTGTACAGCGTTGGTCAGTGCTGCCAATTCTGCGAAATGCACCGGACGGTAATCCTTTTTTCTTAAAATAAAGTGGTTTTTGTTTAGCCGATAATTCATCTATCCAAATTTTTAGAACAGTTTTTCCACTAATTTTTTCAATGCTCATTGTAGGACGAACAGGTATATTAAACATACTAGCACATTGAGTAGCTATGTCGCTTTGAAGTTTGTCGGGGTTAGGCATTTTATCAATTTTGTAAAAATTAGTGTCAGTGGGCAAATCATAAGCACTAATGCTCATTAAAATATAACCACCTCCTAAGCCGGGCTCATTAGAATAAGCACAAATGGTTTCCATAATAGAATTCACATTATCTCCAACGCCTTTGGCTTCTATCCATGGACACTCATCTGTATCATTTAAAATTTCAAATAATTCTTCTGCCGTATAATTAATGTGTTCTGCCATGATTATTTATATTTTTATACTTCCACCCTCTTCTTCCCACTCAACAAATCCTCCATCAAACCCTTTTTAATTTGCTGCATCTTTTCAAGGTAGGATTGTTCGGAGTGGAGTTTAGTGTCTATTGCTGTCAATTTTTCTACAATCATTCTTTGTTCATCAGATTTTTTATTTATAGGTATAAACACTTCATCAAAAGAGCTTCTAGTAATTACATCAAATACACTACCATAGGATTTAAAGCCTATGAATCGAATAAAAAATGTTAGATAGTAATAAAGATAATCATTGCTTAAGTATTCATTGACTGTATTTAAACCATAACAAGATTGATTAAATGCCATTGGTGCTTTCATTTGAGCAATTACTCCAACAGTTCCTCTAGCTGAAATAATCAACATTCCTGGCAAAAGCATGTTAGTTGCGGATTTTTTTAATCCTTCCTCTGTTATTTTCTTTGCTGCTTTGGATGGATATCTGTTTCCTGTATTAAAATCATCAACAGACAACCACGGAATTTCTCCATCCCAATATTCTTTTATCTGAGTTGAAGGAGTTCCTCCACTGATAATTTCAATGATTGAACTTAACATCTCACATTCCCACTCCTTCGGAATCCATCCCAATTTACTCTCCTTATACAGCTCCGGTGCATCTTTATAGCGTGGACGAAGTTTCCCGGTTTGAATATCGATACCGCGAGTAAACAGATCGTGCAGCATACCCTGTTTTATCACTTTATATTTGGCTATGGCAGATTGGGTTTTCTCAATTACGGCATCGCAAGTGGAGAGAATTTGGGCAATTCGGCGTTGTTCGAATTTACATTTAGGTACGTTAATTGAGAAATTATCAATAAGACCTTTGCTTAAGTTTGGTTGACCTGTACCTTGTGTTAAAAATAATATATCATTTTTTGAATTTAATAAACTATAGAACAAGAATTCGCCATCAATTAACTCATCATCTGGAATTAAAGCCAATACAGCCTGATTAGATGTTGCATCTATTAGATTTGTAGAAACTTGCCCTGCTGTAGCACCATACATTGCTATCAAAACAGAATTCTTTGGTATCCATTTAGCACTTGAATTATTTAAGGCCTCTTCTGTAATGCTTTCATTAGTTTGCAGAATTCTGGGTTGATTTAATTCACCTGATGAAATCCATGGTATATTTCCCATAAAATATTCAGGATTCGAACGACTTGGTGTACCTCCAGCATATGTTTCTGCGAGACATCCTATTTTTTCTTTATACCATTTACTCATACCCCAATTCCTCTAAAAAATGGTCTAACAATTGAGTTTCTTCTTCTCGCTTACTTAAAATGCTACTTAATGGCGTGGTGTATTTCTGCCATAGGATTTCCACA
>Ga0208458_1003268_pt1 | contig 11066 bp, 5 predicted proteins | sample AD_UKC085_MetaG_FD_184432 | JGI IMG/M metagenome (GOLD analysis project Ga0208458, IMG submission 184432) | Active sludge microbial communities of municipal wastewater-treating anaerobic digesters from USA - AD_UKC085_MetaG (SPAdes) (version 2) | ecosystem: Engineered > Bioreactor > Anaerobic >... | reverse complement strand
TGTCGAGGTAGGGCAAGGGGTTTCCTTACGCCCCGGTCCCGCCCCCTCCCTGGAAAGCCAAGCCCCTCGCCGTCAAGTGGTCAACTTCCCGTGAGCAGACCCGGTAAACTCCCCGTGAGCGCCAACGAGGCGGAGGTTCCAGCCGAACCAGATGTAGTTCACCCCGATCCAATAACTCCCATTGGACCTGATCGCCCGGGTTGAGGCCGATGGCCGCGGCCAAGGCGAGGGGAAAACTGACGTAGAGCCGAAGCTGTTGACCCTGCGAACGGATCGCTTGAATCTTCAGCGGATAGGTCGTTTGCATCTCTAAACAAGTCTGCCACGTTTTGCATTGCATCACGCCTTGTGCCCAGCTACACTTCAGACACCTCGAAAAAGCAAACTCCTATTCGTACTATGCATTCCTCAGGCGCCAGTTGTGTTGGCGCAGCCCCCCGCGGCCTGGGCGCCATCGAGCGATTGGTCCTGACCGTGGCGAGCTTCGTCTGGGCGGGATGGACGATCAGCGCGGGGCCGGTGGTCGAGTGGACTCGGCTGCACCCATTCCCATCCGCGGCGCAGGCCCGAACGCTCATGCATGACGGGCAGGTGTTCGTGGCCTTGTGCGACGGCGGCGTCATTCTCCACCATGCAGCGACCGGGAGTTGGAAGCGCGCGGCGACACCAACCACCAACGAACTCCGATCGGGACTCTTCGCGATGGGCCGCTTCGTGGCGGCTGGCGATGGCGGCACGATCGTGACCTCAGACGACGGCCTCGTGTGGGAAAGTCAAACCACCGGGACGAGCGCGGACCTCGTGGCGGTGGCGGACGCGGGATCGAGCCTCCTCGCCCTCGGTGAAGGCGGGGCCCTGCTGCGGTCCACGGACGGACTGGCTTGGTCGATCCAGGCGGCACCGACATCCCGGACACTCCGGGCCGCTGCCTATGGGGCAGGGACCTATGTCGCGGTCGGCGACGCCGGGACGGTGCTGACGTCCAGCGACGGCACCCTCTGGACACTCCGGGCCAATGTCACCCAAGACAACCTCGAAGACGTGGTGTTCGGCAATGGCGTCTTCATGGCACGCGGGTCGAAATGGGTGGTGGTTTCGACCGACGGTGTCCAGTGGGCCGCCCAACAGCCCCAAGGCCCTGATGCGGACATTGCAATCTTATTCACACTCCGGCATACGCTGCGCGGGCTGGCTTTCGGACACGGGCTCTTCGCGTTGTGCGGCGATACCGTGAGGCAAGATCTTGGGCCGTTCAACCCCGCCTATTGCAAGACTTACACTTTGCGGATTCTCCTTGTTTCCGCCGACGGCACCGAATGGCACAACTTGGTGGACGTTAGTCCATTTGAGCCGGACGGGACGGTGTTGGGCAAGATGGCATTCGGGAATGGCGTGTTCGTCGCCCTCGATCCGCGGGGTTTTTTCCGCAGCGACAACGGCCTCGATTGGGCACTCGTAAGAGGCCTCGCAAGCGCCCATCTCCGATTCGAGTCGGGCCGATTCCTCGCCGTAGAACCGGTCTCGGCCAATCCGACCACCCCAAACCGAATCTTCACCTCTCAGGACGGCGCGACTTGGGAAGAACTGGCCCGCGATCCTGCGCCGGACCCCATGCGCGACCTGTACGAGGTGGTCTTTGGAAACGAGCGATTCGTGATCGCGGGGTCTGGCGTCAACCTTGTCTCGACCGACGGCCGGTCCTGGAGCTGGCGATTCCACTCGACCGACATCGATCCGCACGGAATCGTCAGTCACAACGGCGTCTTCGTCGCGCTCTCACCCGCGGGAACCCTGCTGGCCTCCACGGACGGACTGGAATGGTCCGCTGTCGCGACGGCCCCCGAAGGGAATTTCGCCAAGGTGCGTTTCCTCGGGCAGCAGTACATCGCTGTCGGTTCCGGAGGCGCGCTTGCGACCTCGCCTGACGGCTCGAACTGGACCCGACGGGAGAGCGGAACGGCGTCGGACCTTGTGGACTTGGCGACCGACGGTTCGCAGGTGGTGGTTGTGGGCGCGGCGGGCACGCTGCTGCGTTCGACCGACGGCGCAGTCTGGCACTCGCTGGCCCCCGTGACCACCGAGAACCTCTCGGATATTGCCTGGGGCAACAACCGGTGGATGGTCCTAGGGCCACGGCCCAAGGGCCCGATCCTGCGCTCGAACGATGGGGTCTCGTGGTCGGTCGAACTCCTGCAACCTCCAGGGCGTTCCTGTCCTCCGCCCCCGCAACCTCCGGCCTGGGGGCCCTATCCTCCCTTGCGGTTCGAGGGTGGGACGTTCTGCGCGCACTTCCGGTATTGCGGTATGCCACTCAATCTCCTATTGCGATCGGCTGATGGGATCGACTGGGGATCGGAACCGGGCGGGAGCTATGGGAATGAGATCGAGATCGGGCTTGCCGATTTCGTCGCCCAATCCCACCTGACCGTCACGGTCTGGTTGCCCGGTTGGATCCAGCAGTGGCCCAGGGGGTCCGATTGGGTCAAACCGAGCATCAATGTGATCTCGTGGTCCGATCTCGGGACGGACACCGATTCTCGCTTTTTCTACTTTGACCAGGAGCTGCGGAGCATCGCATTTGGCCGGAACCGATTCATAACAGTGGGCGAGGCAGGGGCGATCTACGTCTCGAATACGATCGGGCCGGCTGCACCCGTGCTTGCGATCGGAGTTGATCAGGCGAGCCGGCGGCTGCGCCTCGAGATCACAGGGCCGCCCGGCCGCCAGATGCGGCTCGAGTTTTCGGCGGACCTGGCGAACTGGATCCAAGTGGGAACCTACAGCAACGCCGATTCGCCACTGTGGTTCGACCTGGCATCGGAACCGGGCGGCGCGAGCGGGTATTACCGAGCGATGACCGAGCCAGGTCAGTGAGCTTGGGAGCGTTCAAGCGCGGGCTTTCTCTTTTGCGAAACACGGCTCAAGGCTGCAACTCTAGACGATAGAATTCGCTGCCGCCGGACGGTGGCGTCACATTCACGACATGTCGCCAGCCTTCCACGATGGGTGACTGCCCAACCGGCTCCCAGGCAGCCGGATTCAACTGGCTCGTTCTCATCAGCCGGAAGTCGCCGGCGCCATCCCAAGAGATCGTCAACCCGCCCGCATCCGGCTGGATGCCCAACGTAGGCGGGGCGGCGCGATAGGCCCTTATCAAGACCGCGTCGGAGTCGTCGGTTCCATTGACGAGCACCCGACCGAGAGTGTTCGGCGCTGAAGCGTTGTTCGCGGTGTAGAACTCGAGACTGGCACCGCCGCCGCCGTCGTAGTAAACCAGCCGCACAGGGTACAAGCCTGCTTGATACACCAACACTGGAAATTCGGAAGGCACTTGGGCGCCGCGGGAACCATCGTAAGTGCCAAGCACCAGATTCGTGCCGTAGCCTCCGTAAAGCCGGAAGCCGTCATCGCTCGCAACGCCGAACGTCACGACCCCGGACGGGAGCTGCAGGTAAGTCGTTGCCTCGAGCGCAAGTTGCGAAGGCAGCACCACGTCGCCGAAGGGAAACACCACATCGCCGCCCAACTTGCCCTCGTTAGCATCGTCGGCGCGCTGCTTGTAATTGATGACCTTCGTTTCGGTACAAGCGCTGGCGCTGGTTGAACCGCTGATGGCATTTGTCACCGGACCGGACGGGCCGGCCAGCAATCCGGCAAGCTGCTTTTCGGCGCGATCAACGGTGTTTTGAAACACTGGATCCGGATGATTCGGAGCCATGCTGATGCGGAGGTTGAATCCGGTCGAAATTCCACTGGTTGGTGGCAGGGCCAGTGCCGGCGGCAGCACCGGCATCGTTTCCGTGAAAAAGGAGTACTCGTTGGTGAATGAGTGAGCGGCGTTATCGGCATACATCACTTTGACCGTATGCACTGTGCCGGGAGTCAGGAAGTTGGGCGGCGCGTGGTTGACACTTACGCCGGAAGCCGTGTCGTTGATGGAAGTTTGTGCCGCGCTGGTGACGTCCATGTCATCCAGAAAAAGTTGCACGCTGCCGGGCGTAACCTGCGTGTCTCCGTCCACGAGGTCCAAATGCACCGCGGCAAGAACCGAGACCGCCGTTTGGTCGGGATGTGGCACGGCTTTTCCGAGCGTGGGCAGAATGGTGGCGGGTGCGTCAGGCGCCGGTACCAAATAGAGCGCCGTCGGCATATCAGCGAGCGTTTCCGAGACAAAACTCACCGCATCTTCGGTTACCCGCACAATTACTTGGTTTCGCATGGCATCCGATAGCGGGAATAACCGGTGGGCAGTCATGGAGCCCGGCAGGTAGAACACGCCTTTAAGCAGGGGAGTAGGCGAAGGGTCATAAGGACTGGTTTGCGAAAGACCCGGCACTTGTGGCGTTGACGACTTGGATTGCATAAAGGCGCGATAGTTTCCCGCACTGAGGTAGCCGGTAAACACGATGTCAAGATCCGGATAGATGAAATCGGGATATAGCACCACCACCTTGGCGGGATCGAACGTGTCAAACTGAACGGAAGCCAGATTGACGCCCGCTGCGTTGCTGACCGAAATGCTGACGTTGTAAACCTGATTCGGTACCAAACCATTGTAACTCACGGTCCGACTGGTGGGCGTGCCGGCGAAGCTGAGGCTGCTCGAAACATCATGCCCGTTTACGACCACCTGAATGCCGCTGGTGGGAATCGTCTGCGGGGAGGTTGTCTGGAAACTGAACGTCGTGGCCGTGAGGTTATATTGCGAACCATCCATAGGATCGTAATCTCCAATGGCCGGCGGCGCGGGCGGGACCGTGCCCGTCATGGCATAAGCCACCGCGTTGGCCCAGAGACGATTACCGTTCCAACTGATGTCACCCCAACTCCCCTCTTTACGATACTCGTGCATTTCAAAAAACACGCGACGGTGCGTGTAAGTCTGGCCACTGCCCGCGTAAAACTCTCGCGTCGCACCGCCGTCTTCGTCCCATACAGCCAGACATAGCGGCGAATAAATCACATTCGCCTGGGCGATGGCCTGCATGTAAGGGCCTCCCTCGGGAGTGCTGGCATCCACATTGAACGCTCCGCCGTAGCCGGCCGGCACATTGTTCGTGACAAATAAATCCGCGTTCAACCCCGCCACAATCGGGTGATCGGGATAGATGAAGGTGAGTTCCTTGGGAGACGCGATCGAGCCGCTGTTGACAGTATCAACCCATTTCCACCGGTTGTTGCGCACGTAAGGTGCATTGGCACACAGAATCGGCACTTTGAGGTTGTTCCAGATTGCCACTTCCGCGGGCGAACTCGCAAGAGTGGAGCTCCCGTAATTGCGATGAATGATGAGCAGATCGTAGTTGGTGGTTAATTCCGCTATCAACTCCGCTTGGTAGGCTGCATTGGTGGTGCCGATCACGTCCAGGATTTCATACGGGCTGCCCCCGGGATTTGGCAGCACGGTGACCGTATAGCCCAGCCCACGCAAAAATCCGGCAAAATTATTCGTGCCCTCTTCCAAAGCGGGATTGCTGGTGAACACGTATATCTTGCCGCTGGCGGCAAGGCCCGGCGCGGCTGGAAGCAGCAGACCACCGAGGCAGATCAGAAAAAGACCGAAGCGTTTGACCAGGGAGAAACGGGTGCTCGTTTTCATCAACAACAATCGTTATGCTGGTTTAAGAGGCGGCAATTTTGATTGCAAAAATTAACCGAGTCAAGAATAAATTAGTAAAAAATAAACTTTGAGCCCGCGACCATTGCTTGCTGGAGCAACGTTGTCGTGGCACAAAGAACCCGTCGTTCACGCGGGCCGTCTCCAGGTGACATTCGTTGGAGCGACGGAACTTGATTGGGTTATGGAGCTTTACCAACTGCGGTATTTCGTTGAGGTTGCCCGACAGCGCAGTTTCACGCAGGCGGCACGGCGATTGGATCTGGCCACGCCGGCATTGAGTGTGCAAATCAAGAAACTGGAAACCGAGGTGGGCGCCAGTCTCTTCGTTCGCAGCCAGCGGCAGAGCGTTTTGACTCCGGCCGGCGAAATCCTGTTTGAGAAGGCGCAGGCCTTGTTGAGCATGGCTGACTCGGTCAAGCAGGCGGTAGCGGAGGTTTCGGACTTGCGGGCGGGGCGGCTGGCCGTAGCTTTTGTGCCCGCATTGGGCTCCTACTGGCTCCCTGAAGTGTTCCAGCAGTTTCGCCGCGAGTTTCCCTGCGTAAAGCTGGCGCTTGAAGAGGACGACAGTCTCGGCGTGGCGGCTCGAGTGGAAGATTCCAGTGCGGAGGTGGGGTTCCTGGAGTTGCCTGTGAACCAGGAGCTTTTCGAGATCGAGAAAGTCTGGGAGGAGCCGGTTTTGGCCGTGTTGCAGCGCGATCACCCGCTGGCGAGCAAGCCCGGCCTTGCGCTTCACGAACTGGCATCCGAATCTTTCGTTGCACAGCGTGGCGCGGCGCACCAGGAAACGCTCGAAGCCTGCCGCCGGGCCGGATTCGAGCCACACTTCGCCTGCGAATGCAGCGACAAGGAGACGGCCATCGCCTTGGTTCAGGCAGGATTGGGAGTCCTGTTGATGCCGCAGCTGGCTGCCGCCGTTTCGCGCCAGGACTTGGTTGCGGTGCCAATCACCCAGCCAAGGCTGGTGCACCAGTTTGGGTTGATCAGTCGGCGTGGACCGGAGTTCTCGGCGGGGGCCAAGGCATTTGTGGAACTGGTAAAAAAATCTCCGTTTCCGACCGCCTCGGATTTGATCAAGCGGGTGGCGGAGCCTGCCAATGAATCGCCAAGCGTCGCGACGAGAAATCCACCGGCGGAAATCCGCACACCCGAAACCCTGCTTACGCCACTCCGGTTTCTGGAGCGGAGTGCGCAGGTTTATCCACGCAAGCTTGCAGTCCGTTTTGGTCAGCAGGCTCAGAGTTACAACGAGTTTGCGCGACGCGTGCGGCGACTGGCCTCCGCCCTGCGCCAAGCGGGGTTGGCGGCGGGCGATCGTGTTGCATACATCTGCGGCAACACGCCGGCATTCTTGGAAGCCCATTTCGGCGTACCTCTGGCCGGGGGGGTGCTTGTGCCGATCAACGTGCGGCTGACCGCCGGCGATATCGCCTGCATTCTGAATCACTCCGGCGCGCGGTTTCTGTTTGTGGACGCCGCATTCAGCGGTCGCGTGCGTCCCTTGCGCAATCATTTGGATGGCGCGCTCAAGATGATTGACATCGCGGACGGACACCGGGGCAAGCCGCGCGGAGAGACAACTTACGAAAAATTTTTGTCCACGGGCAGCGACAAAGCCCTCGAGTGGCGCCTCCAGAGCGAAGACGAATTGATCAGTCTCAACTACACGAGCGGCACTACGGGCAAACCCAAAGGTGTGATGATTTCCCATCGGTCGGCGTACATCAACGCGCTGGCAAACATCATTCATCTCGGGCTTTCGGCGGACTCCAACGTGCTGTGGACGTTGCCCATGTTTCACTGCAACGGCTGGGGACTGGCCTGGGCGGCAACGGCGGTCGGGGCGACACATGTCTGTCTGCGAGAGTTCGAGCCGAACGCAGTATGGAAACTGATCACGACGGAGAAGATCACACACCTTTGCGGGTCGCCGAGCCGCCTGTCACTTTTGCTCAACTGTTCCGAACGCTCGACTGCGTTAGAGCAACCGCTCACGTTGTTCGTGGGAGCGGCTCCGCCCTCGGTGGAATTCATCGAGCAATGGGAGGCGTTGGGAGCGCGGTTCATACACGGTTACGGTTTGACTGAAACCTGCGGCGGTTATGTCATCTGCGATCCGCAGTCTGACTGGGCCAAGTTGTCGCCTGCCCAGCGGGCCCGCCAACTGCACCGCCAAGGGGTGCCAATGGTGACAGGTGACGCCGTGCGCGTTGTGGACGAAAAGATGCGCGAGGTGCCGGCGGATGGACAAACGCTTGGCGAAGTAATCATGCGAGGAGCGGCGGTTTCCCCCGGTTACTATAAGGAGCCGGAGGCCACCGCCCGTGACTTTCGGAACGGTTGGTTTCACACCGGTGACCTGGCTGTCGTCCAGCCTGATGGCTACTTGGAATTACGGGACCGCCGCCATGACGTCGTCATTCTCGATGGCGAGCGCGTATCGCCGATTGAAATCGAGGAAACCCTCATGGAGCACCCGACGGTGGCGGCAGTTGCGGTAATTGGCGTTCCGGATCGGGCGCACGGGGAAACTCTCAAAGCCTTCGTAGTGGTTAAGCCGGCAGCCAGAGTTACAGCGCAGCAACTGATCAAATTCTGCCGCGAACGACTTGCCGCTTTCAAGTGCCCCAGCCGTATCGAATTTCTATCTGAACTGCCGCGGACGCCCAGCGGCAAAGTGCAAAAGTTTGTCCTCCGCGAAAAGGAATGGGCCGGCCACAGCACACGAATCCAAGGAGTCTGATGTCATGAGAAACCCACACTGCCGGCAAGCAACAGGAAGTCCTTTCGCCCAGACGGCGGCCGTTTTCCGTGAATCGTTCGCTCAACCTGGTCTCTCCGCCGCAAGGTTGTCGGACACTTCTCCGGGCGCATGGCGCATGGGACGCTGCCTATGGGTTGCATGCTGCGTGACCATTTTTGCACTCGTCGCGTCCGCGCAAATTCAACCTTCAGGGACGCCGAACCACGACGAGTTGATCCGGCTGGAGAATGACGAACTCGCGGTGACCCTCGATGCGGAGACGGGCGGATTTGCGTCCATCTTCGACAAGCGATCCGGCGCGGAATATGTCGGCGCTCCCGACCGGGCATTGCTGTTCCGATTTATCGTTCCCGAAGGCGATTGGTTGGGTGGGCACCTGGATGCCCGCCGGCCGCGCTTCTCCGTCGAAGGACAAGCGGCACTGCTGCACTACGAACTCGAAGGAATCAAGGCGGTCGCAACGCTCCGGTTGGAAGGGGCCGCGATTTTGGCAACGCTCGACGTGACGAACGGCGGTCCGAAAACCATCGAAGAAACCATGTTCCCCTGGGTTCGGGGCCTCGCACCCCTGCCGGGCGCCAGTCTGGTTGGTCCTTCGATGTTTGGCCGCAGAATCCGGGATCCGCTGGGGTCGGGGTTGGGGCGGGACCATCTCACTTGGAACGAAGGCAACCAGAAGCGGGTATTCCGGTATCCTGAACATCTGGGCAGCGCGTGGTACGATTTTGGGAATGACGAGCGCGGCATTGCGTTGGAAGGACGGCACACCGATTTTTCCATTCTGGATTTTTTCGTTCATAGGGTGGTTGAGAAAGCGCGGGAACCCATCCGACGCACCCTGGACCTGGCAACCGTCCAGCCACGGCGCGTTCCACCGGGTGAGGCATGGACATCGGCCCCCGTCCGCATTGTGGTGCATCAGGGAGACTGGCACGCGGTGGCGGCGGAGCATCGTGACTGGTTGTCCACCTGGGTGCAGAAGCCGGTGCGCCCCGCGAAGTTCGCGGAAGCCATTGGCTGGCATTTTTATTTCATGAAACATCAGGACGGGCTGGTGTTGAACACGTACGAAGACTTGCCGCGGATGGCGGAGGCAGCACTGGCGGCAGGCTGTCCGTATCTTCTCGTCTTTGGCTGGCAAACCGGCGGGCATGACAACAATTATCTTTACCGTTACGTGGCGAACGAGTCATGGGGCGGCGCGGCGAGTTTGCGTCGAGCATTGCAGAAAGTCCGCCAAATGGGAGTCGAAGTCATACCCTTCTACAACGGAACGCTCGCCAATATTGAAATGCTCGAACACAAGGATTTTGGTTACCGCTGGGAAGCCACAACGCGCGCCGGCCATCCTTATTATGCCGGGAACTGGGCGCGACAGAACTTCGACGCCCCGACACGCAATCGGGACATGTTGCACCATGAAATTTGTCCCTGTGACGCGTACCGACCTTATTTCCTGCAAACCGCCCGCCGCATCTTTGACGATTACGGTTTCGGAAATCTGCAATTGGATCAAATTTCGGAGAAGATGGTTCCCTGTTACAACGAGTTGCATCGTCACCCGCATCCGGATCGGGCCTATGTGGACGGCCTGGCCGAATTGTTGCCGGCCACGCGCAATGCCCTCCACACCGTGAATCCCGAAGGGGTGCTGATCGGCGAGTGGATCAACGACTTCACGGCGCAATGGCTGGACAGTTCGTGGTCATGGCGACAGACGGATTTTCCCGAACCGGTGCTCTATACCATGCCGTGGGCGATGATCAGTCATGAAATTGATGCGCTGGAGTACGACGAAGTTAACGCGGCGTTTGCCTACAAATTGCACTTGGACCTCAAGATCGATGGCGGCGACAGTCCAATCACCAAGTACCCTCGGTTTGCCGAACACATCAAGAACCTGGCGGAATTGCGTCGGCGGATCGCGGACTATTATGTGGCGGCTGATTTCCGCGACGAAGACGGAATCAAAGTAACTTCATCGGGGAAAGTCATGGCGAAGGTTTATCGCAACGTCGGTGCGCAAAAAATGGGAATCGTGGTGGCCGAATTGGGCGGCGAGCAAGCCCCGCTGGTGTTAAAGACGCGTTTGCAACCCGGCACCGCCGCTGTTCGCGTCGAATCCAATTTTGCTGCGTCCCGCCGACTTTCGACGACAGAGGAATTCCCACTGGAACTACAGCCTTATGAAGTTCAGGTGCTGTGCGTGGGTGACCAATAACGCGCCGTAAAGTCAGCGAAGAGACAACATCCATGCCCGCTCCGGTCCTGTAAACGGGAGCCGCTTGCGTGAGGGAGCGGCGAGTTGCGGACGTCCACGAACGGAGAAACGGTCACCGCTTGTGTTTCAAGGTGTCATCAGGACGGAGAGGCCATAAGTGGCGCCGTAGGGGTTATCCCGACAACTTTCCGTTGGCAGACGTTAAAAAAAAGTGACAACTCTACGAACGTTGTTAGAAAACCGTAAAATTAGCGTTGACAATTCTCGGCGCATTTGGTACGGGCATCGGACGACGAAAGTTAAACCAGAGCAAACAACCAACCCCTTCCAATTATGTCTCGTCAGCAGAATCTGTGGGTGAGTGGCGGTTCGGGTAGTCGTCCAAGATTGTGGTAGAGAGCGGTTTCCATCGCATGATACGTGCGGAATCCATAGGATCTTCTGGTCACCACTCGGATCTTGTT
>Ga0208458_1003262_pt1 | contig 11078 bp, 7 predicted proteins | sample AD_UKC085_MetaG_FD_184432 | JGI IMG/M metagenome (GOLD analysis project Ga0208458, IMG submission 184432) | Active sludge microbial communities of municipal wastewater-treating anaerobic digesters from USA - AD_UKC085_MetaG (SPAdes) (version 2) | ecosystem: Engineered > Bioreactor > Anaerobic >... | reverse complement strand
CTTTTTGGATAAAATGCTCAATTTATAACATATTATTAATCATGCCATGTGTAACAGCATGCTCCGATTTTTCCAGCTTGGTCCATCAGTCACGTTATTCTATGGCAGATAGATCTGTAGAACCAGAATTGTTGCCAGTATTGAAAGAGGAGGGTATTGGAATGGTAGCGTTCTCGCCATTGGCTCAAGGTCTTTTAACGAATAAGTATCTGTATGGTGTTCCTGAAAACTCAAGAGCTGCCAAATCCTCAGGATTTTTGCAGAAGTCAACCATCACACCTGAATTGGTGGCTAAAATCTCAAAATTGAACGATTTGGCTATCGGCCGCGGACAGACGTTGGCTGAGATGGCTTTGGCTTGGCTGTTGAAGGATAAACGTGTTACTAGTGTTATTGTAGGTGCTAGTACTGTTGCTCAATTGATGGATAATTTGAAAGCTTTGGATCATCTTGAATTCTCTGATGAAGAGTTGATGTTGATAGATTCCATTTTAAGCGCTTAGTTAATAAAAAAAGGAACAGATAGAGAAAACCATTTGTTCCTTTTTTTTACACTTCTGTTTGCTTGTTTTTGCGTTGTTTTAGCAAATGATCGGGTCTTCTGTCCACTTTCCATTTTTGATCTTAACAGTGGATTTGAATCCTATATCTTTTAAAGCCTTGTAAACATAGTCGAATCCTGATGTGATCAAATCTGGATAATGACAGTCTGAATTGACTGTAACCTGAATTCCCATTTTTAGCAAATCGGGCCCAATGCCTATGTGAGGGAAAGTGATGCTCTTATTGATGAAAGATTTTGTGTTGATTTCTACAATAATCCCTTTCTCTTTTATCAGTTCTAATGTCTCTTTCATGAGGTTTTTATACCAAGTGTTATTGTAGTCAAACCCTTCAAAAAAACGTCCATTTAAATGAATTTTGTCAAAGTGTCCAATCATGTTGAATCCTCCCAACTCTATCATGTCATTGGTGTAATGGAAGAACTTTTTAGTGCAAGAAACAATATCGTCATTGAATATTTGATGTAGTCCTTTTCTGAATGTCTCCAAGTCGCCGTCTATATTCCATGGGGAGCCGTCGTCCATTTGGTCGATGTGATGAATGGAGCCGATCAAATAATCCCATCTGTGGTTTTGTACGGCATCGTCAAACACATTTGTTACTTTGGGTATATAATCGACCTCTAAGCCCAAATAAAGGTCAATATCGTGTGTGTATTTGCTTTTTAATCTTTTGAATTCTTGAATATATTCTTCCATGTCGTCATACCTCATGGACCATTTGTTCGGAAAACTCACAGGAGCATGACTGGTGATGCCATAACTGTCTATATCATGAGCTATGGCAAATCTGACAAATGTTTCCATGGAAGCTCGTCCGTCGCAGAAGATGCAATGACTGTGGTAATTTGATTTCATGAAATAATTCTTTGATGTCTATTTATAAAACAAAACAAGAGGCTGTTGAGAGCCTCTTGTTTTCGTAAAAGTATTTTGTTTTTTCAGTTTCTGACCAGAGTGAAATGTCCTACATATTGTCTGTCGGCTTCTACAAGTATTATCTCGTACCAGTAATCGCAAGATGGCAATAATTTGCCGTTGTATGTTCCATCCCAACCGTTATCGTTGTCATAGCCTTTGTACTCGGCAAGTAACTTTCCGTCTCTATCGTAAATGTTGACAGTTGACTTTGGATATACGTCAATGTTTTCAATTTGCCAAGTATCATTGATTCCATCTCCATTTGGTGTGAATACTCCGCTTGGAGTGATAGGAATTGGGTTAATAGCGAATATCTTGTTATCTGTACAATTGTTAGAATCTCTTACAATAAGTCTATGATTACCGATTGCAGAATTTCTAACTTCACCAGTTTCTGAGTTTCCTATCTCATTTTTGTCAAGAAAGATAGTGTATTTAGGAGTTCCTCCTGTAACGGAATACTGAACTACATTCTCTTTCTCGTTAAGAGAATCAATGGTGATAGTTGGCGATTCTCTAACTTTAATCTTTACAGTATCTGTTGTCTCGCACTGCGCAATATCGTTTCTTGCTTTTACGACACATACGAAGCTAGAGTCAGGAGTGAAGTTCTTTCTCTTGGTGTTTGTTCCGCCTAAGTCAGGAGTCCATTGTAATGGAGTATTACTTGGCTTCAAGTCCTTGATGTAAACCTCAACCTCCTCGCCTTTACATACCGTGTTCCTTTCAGACTTGATTCGCAATTTTAATTGAATCTTCAATACTGTAACATTGTAGTAAACCACGCTATCGCAACCGGTTTTTGTCTTATAGACTTGAGGATCTCTTACCAATATTGGAGTTGTTGTTGGTTCTGGATAAATAGTACCAAACAATTGAGAGTCGTAACAAATCAATGTATCTTTAGGATTGTTCCTGTTGCTAAATTTTGCGTTGATAATCAAGTGTGTTGTTGAAACACTGTCACATCCCGAAGCTAAGCTGGTTGTTGTAGATGTTAAATTATAAACACCAGCTGCAAAATAATCTTGGCCTTGGAATGTGAATGTGTCTGATCCTTCACAAATCTCAATCGTATCAGGTGCTGAATAAATCTTTTCCGTAACGTTTACTGTTGCATTGACGATACTGTCGCAACCAGCTGTTGTTGTTAGAGGCCAAGATTCATTGTATGTACCACCTGTGTTGTATGTCTTTCCGTTATATTGGGCTCCTTGACACAAGGAAAGAGTAAAATTAAGCTCATATTTAGGATTGACAGTAATAGGTTGTATATATTTTATACATCCGTCTTCGGTTTCAACTGTATAATCGCCCACTGTGTCATATGTTTTACCATCGAATGAATCTCCATCACAAAGATTCTTTTTTGCTTTTGTCTCGATAGTTGGACCTGTAACTTTAATAGTATTGCTTCTGATGATACTGTCGCATCCGGAATTTTTAGAGCTTATCGTATCATTTATAACAAAAGTACCTATAGTTTCATATGCAACTCCATCAATAATAGAACCTACACAGACAAGTGTGTCACTTCCAATTTCTAAAGTTGGTTTAATGATGTGGATGACTAAAGTGAATTCAGTGCCAGCAGAAATCATCTGGCCATCATTCATGTTATCTGCTTTTAAAGTAACACCCTCTACAGTTCTTACTTCATGTTCGCACAAGTAAACGTTCATTTTGTTTTTTGTTTCGTTTACTTTTATGTCTTCTTGAATGGAGCAGATTGGTTTTCCTAAATTACCATCTTCACCGATGATTACTCTATAGATACCATTGTCTTTTTCTTTGTCGAAACTAGGGATAGTGAAACTACATTTGTTGTCTGCACTATAGTAATTTTCGCTTCCGCTAATGTCTGCGAAAGTTACTCCATTGTCTGTGCTTTTCTGCCATTTGTATTTAACATTCATCAAGTCAGCGAAGAAGCCGTTGTTTACAAAGGAAGCTGTGAAAGTAACAGGTTCTCCATAAACAAATTCTGTGTTTTTGATTGTAATGTTAGGCTGTAACACATCAATTTTAATATCATCAATAGCAAAGTCAAAACCTCCTTGTTCAGGAGCTTCTGCTGCTACGATAAAGTAGGCAATTCCAGAATTGCTTTCTGTCTTGAATTCTAGTGACAATTCGTTCCAATCCAAACTTTCTGAATTGTTGTCGTCACACAATGGAACGTTAAGACTCTTCTTTGCTGAACCAGAAATAAGCGTTGTGGCTTCTTTATCTTCATAAATACCAATTCTTAAAACTGGAAGGGATAATCCTGAATGTCCTGCTGTATTTGTTAATAGGTTGGCCATCCAAGCGCTGAATCTAAATGTTACACCAGGACAAATACCTGTTATTTTTTGTGCATAAAGAGATATTGTGTCTTGTGAACTTACAGGGTTGATTCTTACATAATAACCTTTTGTAGTGTCGTTTAGAAATGTATGGTCACTACCTTTATGCCAATCGGGATTATCACTAGAATATTTAACAGGACAATAACCACTTGATTGCCAGTATTTAGTATAAGCAATGCTGGATCCTAGAACTTCGTTAGGAAGTGCAGGTCCAATTCTTGGGTCATTCACATTGTTTCCACCAAAATCTTCTTTGAAGATTTCTCTCCATTTCATGTCTTGTGCATCAACTCCTGATAGCGATAGGAGGAAAAACACAGCTAAGCCTAATGTGTGTAAGATGTATTTCATTTTCTAATTTTTTTTCTGTTTAAGAAAGAATAAAGCAAGATTTTTGGCTTCTTGAATTATTGTCTCTTGTAACCCTAATTTTCAACCCTAAATATACTAATCAATATATTATCTATAATTAAAAGTCTTGATTCTTGTCAGACCAATACTTTCAATGCAAATATTGAAATATTTTATTGAAATAGCAAATTTTTATTCGAAAAAAGAGGCGATTTTATTACATTTTGAAATACTATTTTTTGTCAGTTTTTAATTATGTAGTTAAAGTGTTTGAGATGAGTTTTTTGAGATGTTTTAGAAGTTTTGTGAGGAAGATGGCCATTTATTTGACGAATAAAATCATTTGAATGTCAAAATTCTATTCGAGAATCAACAAAAAATTATTTTTTTACAAAAATAGTTTGTGGAAAAAATGGAAACAGCTTTTTACTTTTGTATCAAATTAATTCTTAATTTTATCATCCACATTTTATTGAAAAGAGATGGCAGTAAAACAGACTCTAGAATTTCTAACTAACTTGAGTGAAAACAATAACCGAGAGTGGTTTAATGCTCATAAGAATTGGTATCAAGAAGAAAAAGATGATTTTGAACGTTTAGTGACCGATCTGATAGGGCGTGTTGCTGAATTTGACGAACGTGTGAAATATCTGAAGCCATCAGATTGTATTTACCGTATTTATAGAGACGTTCGGTTTTCGAGTGATAAGTCTCCATATAAAAGGCATTTTGCTGCTTATGTATGTCCTGAAGGCGGTCGCAGAAGTAAATTGGCAGGTTATTATCTGCATTTGGAACCGGATAATGTGATGTTGAGTGGGGGTGTTTATATGTTAGAACCTGATATGTTGAAGAAAGTAAGAATGTCCGTTTATGCTAATTATGATGAGTTGGAGACCATTTTGAAAAATCCATATTTTGTGAAATATTATAATGGTAAGATGGTGGCATCTGAGTCTTTGAAAAAAGTTCCTGCTGGTTTCTCGCCTGATTTTGAAGGTCTAGAATATCTGAAGTTTAAAAATTTTATGGTAGAACATCATCTTTCAGATAAAAAGGCTTCTGAAATTGACCTTGTTTCGTATGCGGCTGATGCTTTCAAGGCTCAGTATGACTTTAATCAATTTTTTAATTATACAATTGAAAACGAATAGATTATGATTCTTGATAAACTTGAAAATATTGATACTTACTCAAATTTACATCCTTTATTTAAAAAGGTGTTTGAAATGATTCGTAAAACAGATATGTCTCAGTTGATTCCTGGGCATGTTGATTTTTCTGGTGAAACTTTTTATATGAATGTGGATGAAGTTGCTCTTCGTTCTGAAAAGGAGGCATGTTTAGAGGTTCATAATAAATATATTGACATTCAAATTCCGATAAAGAAGAGTGAACGAATGGGTTATTTGTCAAGAAAAGAGTGTGGAAAGATTCGTACTCAAAACGAAGAACGCGATTATATTTTGTATGATGATGCTCCATCTTCTTATTTTAAGGTATCTCCGGGCGATTTTGTTATCTTTTTTCCTCAAGATGCTCATGCTCCGATAATAGGAGTGGGTATGACAAAAAAAATAGTGATAAAAGTGCCTGTTATTTAGAATCCGTTTTAATTTTTTTATAAAAAAAGTTGAGATGAGTTTTTCTTTACGAATCAAAAAGAAAATATATAAGAAGCTAATATTGAGTGTGTTGAATGGATGATGAACGTCCATTCCTTTTTTGTGGTCGTTTGAGATTCATCTTCTTGCAGTTTCAAATTTGCATTTACATTATTACGTCTACCTGTTTTATTCAAAAAATGGGTATTTTATCGAATAGAATGAAATTGATGTAGATAATCATAAAAGAGAATCAACTGATATCGTTTTCATAAATTCTGTATTATTCGTCTGGTTGTTGTCCGTTTTCCCCATTTTGAAAATTCTTATATTTCCCTATTCTCACAAAATTGTTAATATATGTATGAAATGTATGAGATGTTTGAGATGTTTGAAAAATTCCGTAATTTTACGTCCATATGATAGTAGAAGGTATGACAAAGGATTTGTAGTTATAATGCCTATCTTATCTTATTTGTGACAGATTTTTTTGTGCTAGATTAATTAAATGAAAACTTGTATTGCTTATGGAAATGTTGAAGCTGGTAAAGAATGATCCCTATTTGCAACCCTATAATGATGCTATTTATGGACGTTACAAGTATTATGTAAAAAAAATGTCAGAGCTTACGTCTGGCAATATGTCATTATCTGATTTTGCAACAGGTTATCTTTATTTTGGTTTGCAAAAAATGCCTAAGAAATGGGTTTTTCGTGAATGGGCACCTAATGCTACGTGCATCTATTTAATAGGAACCTTCAATAATTGGGAAGAGCGTCCGGAATATAAGTTGGAAAAATTGAAAAATGGGGTTTGGCAGCTGGAAGTGCCTGAGGATGCTATACATCATGAGGATCTTTATAAGATGAAGGTCTATTGGGATGGTGGCTGTGGTGAGAGAATTCCAGCATGGGCCAAACGAGTAGTGCAGGATGATAACACTAAGATTTTCAGTGCTCAGGTTTGGTATCCCAAGAGTCCCTATAAATTTAAAATTAAAAAATTCAAACCGAATGTTTCTCCTTTGCTGATCTATGAGTGCCATGTAGGTATGTCAGGAGAAGAGGAGAAGGTGAGTTCCTATCGTGAATTTAAGGATATAGTGTTGCCTCGAATAAAGGCGGATGGATATAACTGTGTTCAGATTATGGCCATTCAGGAGCATCCTTATTATGGTTCGTTCGGTTATCATGTTTCAAACTTTTTTGCTGCCTCTTCTCGTTTCGGTACACCTGATGAATTGAAAGAGTTGATTGATGCTGCTCACGAGATGGGCTTGGCAGTGATTATGGACTTGGTTCATTCTCATGCTGTGAAGAATGAGGTGGAAGGTTTGGGTTGTTTGGATGGTTCTCGTTTTCAATATTTCCATGAAGGAGAAAGAGGTGAACATAAACAATGGGATTCTCTTTGTTTTAATTATGGTAAAAATGAGGTGATCCATTTTCTTCTTTCCAATTGTAAATTCTGGTTGGAAGAGTATAAGTTCGACGGATTCCGTTTTGATGGTGTGACTTCCATGATTTTCAGAGACCATGGTATGGGTTCTATCTTTGGAAGTTATGAAAATTACTATAATTTGAATCAGGATGGCGATGCAATCTGCTATTTGACATTGGCCAACGAGTTAATTCGTGAAGTTAATCCTCGTGCCATCACTATAGCCGAAGAGGTGAGCGGCATGCCTGGTGTGGCAGCTAAAATTGAAGATGGTGGTGTTGGATTTGGTTATCGTTTGGCAATGGGTATTCCTGATTTCTGGATCAAGACGATTAAGGAGTGCAAGGATGAAGATTGGAAACCGGGCCATATACTTTGGGTATTGACCAACCATCGCCAAGATGAAAAGACTATCAATTATGCAGAGAGTCATGATCAGGCCTTAGTGGGCGATAAAACGTTGATTTTCCATTTGGCCGACTCGGATATGTATTGGCACATGTCGAAGGTTTGTGGAGGTACTACTATTCGTATGGACAGAGCCATCGCTTTGCATAAGATGATTCGTTTGATAACCATAGCTTCGATCAACGGAGGTTACCTCAATTTTATGGGAAATGAATTTGGTCATCCTGAGTGGATTGATTTCCCTAGAGAGGGTAACGGATGGTCTTACAAATATGCCCGCAGACAGTGGCATTTGGAGGAAGATCATGACCTGAAATATCATTATTTAGGTGATTTTGACCGTGAAATGGTTGAATTGATAAGCTGTGAAAAGAAGATGAATGAGTCTCCTGTAGATGTGCTGTGGGATAAATCGGACGACCAAGTTTTGGCTTTCCGTAGAAAGAATTTGGTGTTCGTGTTTAATTTTAATCCAGTTAAATCATTTACTGATTATGGAATTTTGACAGAAACAGGTCGTTATGATATGGTTCTGGATACCGATGCAACACGTTTTGGAGGTTTTGGTATGATTGATGACAAACAGCCTCATTATACTATTCCAAATCAAGATTCTAATCAAAAGAAGGGTTGGCTGAAGCTTTATATCCCATCTCGAAGTGCTTTGGTGTTGAGATTTGCTGATAAAGACTGATTTGGTAAGTTTGCTGCAACTCATAATAGAGTTTGTCCGACAATTACAAATCCTCATCAAACAAAAAAGGTTGTGTCAAATGGCACAACCTTTTTCTTATATGATATATTTAGCTTATTTAGCCAACTTGCACTCCACGATGCTATGGCCTAAACCAAGTCCGTCATGAATCTCAGATACGCAAAGACCAGCGTCTTTGATGCATCTGAACATATCTTCAGAGTAGTACATTTTACTGTTTCCGTTAGCCAATGCAGTGAAATAAACACTTGTTTGAGCCAAACAGTAAGATGCCGTTTCGAATCTCTGTCTGTCCCAGAATGTCTCCATGATGTATAGAGTCGTGTTTTCACTCATTGATTTAGCAGCTCTTGAAAGAATGCTTGTTACCTCTTCTTCTGAGAAACAGTCGAGAAACTGACTCATCCAAATAGCTTCAAATCCTTTAGGGAATGGAACGTTATTGTCTAGAAGATTACCTGCATGTCCGTGAATTCTATCTTCTCCCTTCAATCCTTTAACGGCATTTCTCATCAAGCCTATTTGCTGAGGAAGATCCATGATCGTTACATTGACCTCCTCAGAGTGACCTACGCATTGTAATGCCCATCTGCCGGTGTTGCCACCAACGTCAAGCAATGTCTTTGTATTCTTTGAGAAGACAATGTTAAGAGCCTCTTCGAAAGAGTTGTCTGAATAGAAATGGTCAAAACCGAACCAACTTTTCTGTACTTGTGCAGGAAGAGATGATAGACCTTCGTAAATGGTTGGCCAATTTCCGAAAACCTTCAAACCTTCGGGTTTGCCGTTAATCAAAGCCTCTTCCAAATTGAACATTCCTAGATAATTGACGTCATGGTTAAAGTCTATGTTGACCCTTGCCATTTTGTCGTTCAGAAGAAACCAACCGGTTTTAGCCAAATAAAATTTCTCATCCTTTAGTAAGACACTTCCGATGGTTAGAGATGATTCCAACAATATCTGAACTGCATATTTGCTCAGCTTACTCTTTTCTTTGATCTCTTCAAGTGAGAGTCCTGTTTTATTGTTGTCCGACAGCATCTGGAAAATTCCAAACTTGATCATCAGTCTGGAAATCTGAAATACGATAGGGCCGAATGCAATTTCTTGAGCCAATCGTTGAGCTTCTAGAGCTGTGTATTGTTCATTTCCGTATATCTCACTTTGTGGTGAATTAAGTTTCATTGTCAATGTTTTTATTAGGGTGAGTGTTTTTTTATAAAAAAGAAAGAGAGGCAATGGTTTCTTAAATGAAACCATAGACCTCTCTTTCTTTTATTAGAAATTGTATTTGATCATACTGCAAATTCTGTTGTTACTAACATTGTGGGTGTCAGAAACCTTGCATTTGTCGTCGATTTTTTTGCCGTAAGCTACCGTTGTTAACTCATATTCGATACCGAAGATAAAGTGTTTAAGGTTATAAGAAATGGCTGGAGCAATTCTGTAGAATTGGTCAATGTTCTTAGCACCTCTAACAAAAACTTCACCTTCGATTTTTTTGCTTGTTCCTAAGTTTTTGCTGTAACCAAGGAATAGATTGATTTTGTATTTCTTTCCGTATGATAGGTCGATCCAGCTAGTAGAACTGCGAAGCGGAGTGTATTCGCGATTTCCATCTTCGTCAATGTCAGACTCTCCATAACCACTCATCATGTTTAATTGAGCTGTGTTTTCTCCAAGAACGGATTTTGCGCTGATTCCAAACATTCCGGTTGAATATTTCACATATACCATTGGAGAGAATGCGTTCACGTAATCAGATACCTTCTTGTTAATGGTATCATTTTTTTGGGTTACGTAATTAACCACGTCAACCGTATTTCTAGGCTTGATTCTAGAGTAATCAATGCCAGCGCCTAAAGTGAATTCTCCTTTCTTGAACTCAACACTTGCATAAAGTTCTGGTAAAACACCGTATTTAGAATAAGAGATATTTGCTGCTTCTTTTTGAGGACCTACTGACAAATTTGCTGCTTCTTTTTGAGGACCTACTGACAAATATTGTAATTGATAGAGAGCTGCCAAAGACAACTTAACGTTGCTGACACTGTAATCATATCTTACTTGAGGAGTACGGCTGAAAGGTTGGAACGGAGATCCAGATGCAAGTCCAAGTACGTCTGGGAAAACTTCACCGTACATCGGGTGCCAAGTTTGACCGGCTAAAATAGAGTTATGTTTCCAATCCAATTTCATGTATGCATGACGGATACGAAGCATAGTGGTACTACTGCTGAAACCATTGAAGTCAGTCTCAATCTTTGCAGAAGATGCTGCTCCTAATACATCTGGACCTGTGATGTTCAATCCAAGTCTTGTTGTCATGGCTAAGAAGGTAGCAGAAGCTTCTTCGTTTAAATCTTCACCAAGAGTGTTCAGACTCTCATCCTTAGGAATCTGGTTGTAGAGTCCGTTGGAAGATTGGATGTTTTCACGAGAATCGTAGTAAAAGTAGTTTCTGATAAAACCGTATGGTTTGAGCTTAAAAGGTTTCTCTTCTTTTGGTTGAACAGAGGCTGCTTCTTGAGCTGTAATTGCGTTGAGCGACATAAGAGCCGCGAAAATCAATAATAATCGTTTCATCTTTTAAAAGTAAAAAAGTAACAAAAGAGAATCTATTTCCCGCTTGTAATTTGTAATTATATTAAATTATTTTTATTTATTATTCTGATTATAGAAAAGAACCGAACATGATTAGTGCGGTGTATCCAATAATCATAC
>Ga0208458_1003248_pt1 | contig 11112 bp, 9 predicted proteins | sample AD_UKC085_MetaG_FD_184432 | JGI IMG/M metagenome (GOLD analysis project Ga0208458, IMG submission 184432) | Active sludge microbial communities of municipal wastewater-treating anaerobic digesters from USA - AD_UKC085_MetaG (SPAdes) (version 2) | ecosystem: Engineered > Bioreactor > Anaerobic >... | reverse complement strand
CACCCACCGGTTCGCCGACGCTCACACCGGCTGCCAGCAGACGTCTGACGAAGGCAATGACCTCACCGGCACTCACCTTTGCGGGGTCTGGACACATCACCGAGATGCCGAGAAGAGCCAGGACCTCTTCGACCTCCCGGTTGGTGAAACGGGTACGGTAGAAATCGAGGAGTGTCCGGTCAAACCAGTCTTGGGGCCGCGAGCGCTTGATCTTGATCAGGAGCCCGAGCAGGGTGAGCCTGCCGGTCAGGGACAGCATAGGGGTCTTCAGATAGCCAAACGGGCCTTCCGGCCTGTCCCAGAGCCGGTCTTTAAAGATCAGCTTGGCGTCGTCCGCCCGGGGAAGAAAGGTGATCTCGTCCCCGAGGCGGCGGAAAAGCTCCGAAGCGATGCCCTTTTCTGCGAGGCGGTGGGAGTGGGCGCCGTACTCCCACCGGTAACCCTCTTCATCGGTCAGGGAGCTCGCCCTGCCTCCCACGAGGGATGACTGCTCCACCACGACCACCGACATGCCTGCATGGGCAAGAAGAGCGGCTATGCCCATACCTCCATAACCGGCTCCAATGATCACGGCATCAAGCACGGACATCACCCCACTTCATTCTCATATGCTGTCGTTCTCCACGGAGCACATGTCTATATCGAGTGTATAGAATCACGAGTGCATTGTCCATACGAGATGAGTCAGGTCGGGACTTTACCTGTTACACCTTTACAGAGAGTGATCTTCGTATTATATGGAGCCCATCCCGTACTACCCGATCACGTGGCGAAAGGCTTCCCGAATGAACCAGAACAGACCCTCGTGGGACGAATATTTCATGATGCTCGCAAAACTCGCCGCCTCCCGTTCGACCTGTCTTTCCAGGCCTACGGGGGCGGTGGTGGTGAAGGACAAGCAGGTCGTCACCACCGGATACAACGGGTCGCTGCCCGGCCAGGCCCACTGCATGGATGAGGGGGCCTGTTTCCGGAGGTCCCTCAAGTGGCCCGAGGCCATGAAGTATGACATGTGCCGTTCGGCCCATGCAGAGGCCAATGCCATCGCCCTGGCAGCGAAGAAGGGGGTGAGCCTCGAGGGGGGGACCATCTACTGCACCCTCGAACCCTGCATTACCTGCGCGAAGCTCATCGTGATGTCCGGCATTACCCGCGTGGTATACGAGCACTCCTACGACTCGCCCATACCCGAACGGGACCAGTACTGGAAGGATGTCCTCCTGGCGAGCAACACAGCGGTGGAGCAGCTCGTCATTCACACTGACACCACCGCCTATGCCGAGCGGTTCCTTGGTCCCGAGACATCGAAGAGGAGGCTGTAGATGGTATTGGGGGCAGACAGGATCGTGGAGATGATCCAAACCGGGGTGGAGGTCGAAGACCATGCCACCGGCAGGTTGACCAGGAAACCTCTTATCGAGCATCTCGGGTCGGACCAGATCGACGGCATCGAGGGGACCACTGCGGATCTCAGGATCGGCGCGGTGTTCAGGCCGGTGGGGAAGGCCCGGCTCCTGAGGGACAGCAGGGTCACGCCCGAGATCGTCAAGCTCATGGACAGCGCAGAAGATCCTGACGGGATCTTCGTGGTGAAGCCCGGAGACTACCTGCTCGTCCAGACTATTGAGCAGGTCAATCTGCCCGCCGACCTCTTCGCATACATCAGGCCCCGCACCACCATGATACGCTCCTGCATACCGCTGCAGACTGCCTTCATCTCGCCCAATTACCAGGGAAAGCTCACGGTGGGCATGAAACACCAGGGTCCGGTGGAGGTGGAGATCCAGATGGGGTTCAGGATTCTCTGCATAGCCTTTTTCCCCATCGAGGGCAATGCGGTACCGTACCGGGGCGTCTGGCAGGGAGACAGGGTATCCACCAATGGCAAGGAGGAAAGACCGTTTTGAAATATTTCACCAAGGAACTCGAACATATAGAGAGATGGAGTCACCTGAGGCCGGCCCTTTTCCGCAATGAGGAGCCACGGATCAAGCTCGTGGGCATGACCATGCCCACCGAGGAGATGGCCTCCCAGGGCATCACCACCGAGACCCTGCCGGCCTACACGGCAAGACAAAGTCACGAGTCCGAGGGCACCCACGAGGATGATCTGAGGCTCAACAGGAAGCTCATATCCTGGGGACACCACACCTGCCTGGAGGCCGTCCAGTTCGTCTTTTACGTGACCGGGGTCTCGAAGTCTCTGGCAGGGCAGTGGACCCGCCACCGCATCGGCATCGGGTGGACCTTCCGCTCCACCCGGTACGTCAAGGCGAACAAGAACATGTTCATCTACCCGGCCCTGGAGTACCTCGACTCGGAAGAGAAGGTTGAGTCGATCTACCAGGCCTACGACAGGGAGCACCGGCATGCCATGGAAGTCTACGACGAACTCCAGAAGCTCGGGGTGCGTAACCAGGAGCTCAGGAGGCTCATGCCCGTGGGGTGGTCCACCGCTGCCTACGTGTATGTCAATGCCCGTTCCCTGAGGCATTTTTTCGGACTCCGGCTGGAAAGGTCGGCCGAGTGGGAGATCCGGCGGCTGGCATACCTGATGTTCAACCATGCCATGGCCGTAGCTCCCACCCTGTTTGAGGATTATCTGCAACAAGGTGACGGCGCGCTTGACCGGTGATACGGGGAAATACACCGAGCAGCTGGAAAGAGGGGGATGAGAGAACGTTTCATACCAGGCAGGGATGAGACCCTCGATCGCCTTTCCTGCGGCAGCCTTTCCATTTTCCAGAAAAAGAAAGGGTACCGGTACTCGCTCGATGCCTACCTTCTCGGGGCCTTTGTCGAAGAAGACCCTGGGACCAGAGTGATCGAGATCGGATCAGGGTCCGGGGTCGTTTCGATACTGCTTGCGGCCATGAAAGGTCTCATCGTGACAGGCGTCGAAATCCAGGAAGACCTGGCCGAGATGTCCAGGCGCTCGGTGGAGCTCGCAGGCCTCGATGACAGGATCACGGTCATCCGCTCGGACATAAGGGATTACCAGGGCCCCCGGGTGGACGCCGTCGTGACGAATCCCCCCTACAGACCGCTGACGACCGGCAGGGTGAACCCGCACGAAGAGAAGGCTGTCGCCCGGCACGAAATCTCGCTGGATCTGGACACCCTCACGAAAAGGACTCGCGAGCTCCTCAAACCGGCAGGAAGGTTCTATATCGTGTATCCGTCGAGGAGGCTCCCCGACCTATTGTGCGCGATGCGCGTCAGCGGGCTGGAACCGAAACGCATGTGCTGTGCCTACACGGCACCGCACAGGACCGCCGAGCTCTGCCTGGTCTGTGGAACGAGCGGGGGCGGGAAGGAGATGGTCATGGAACGGCCGCTGTTCATTTTCAATGAAGACGGCTCGTATCACAGTACCATGGAGCCAGTGTTTCAAGACCTGTCGTTCTCGAAAAAGGCATTGACCTGACGATGCCATACATGAGAAAGGATACGCACGCATAGGCTCTGACAGAAAGGATTCATGATGAAGGTCGAGATCACTGACGTGGGCAGCACGAAAAAAGAGATGAAGGTGGTTATCCCCCAAGAAGACGTGAAATCCGTTTCGGATGGAATCTACCGCGAGATCGCGCAGGGGGTCGCCATAAAGGGGTTCCGGAAGGGCAAGGCCCCGAGGCATATTATCAGGATGTATTACCAGGACTACATCACCGAGGAACTCTCCCGCAAGCTCGTGCGCGAGAAGTTCGAGGAGGCCGTCAAGGAGCAGAACCTCTTCGTGGTGTCCATGCCCGAGTTCGTCAACGACGAACCGAAGGAGAACGAAGACTTCACCTTTGCCGCGAAGTTCGATGTGAAGCCAGAGGTAACCCCCCAGGTCTATACCGGATTCGAACTGAAGAAGCCGAAGGCGGCCGTGGAAGACAAGAACGTGGACGAGGTCATCGGCAAGCTGCAGGAGACCTATGCTGAGGTCAAGGACGTCCAGGACGCGTCCTATCGGGCAGCCCGCGGTGACTACGTGATCCTGGGTGTCACCTGTGAAGAGAACGAATCGCTCAACCGTGACAAGATTACCGTGGAAGCAGGGGTACGGAGCGCCTTCCCGGGACTCGAGCAGGAGGTCATCGGGCTGAAGACCGGGGATGGCAGTGAGGCTGACGTCACCTTCCCGGACACCCACTTCCTGGAGGACATGCGGGGAAAGACGGCGCACATGAAGATCCTCGTGCACGGTATCAAGAACCGGGAGCTCCCCGAGCTGAATGACGAGTTCGCGAAGATGGTGCATGCAGGCGTCCAGACCGTGGAGGAGCTGAAGAAGGCCATCAGGGAAGACCTCACGGCAAGGCTCGAGGCCGATGCCCGGACCTTCATGGAGCGGCAGATATCGGAGAAGCTCCTGGAGGCGAATACCTTCGAGGTCCCCGAGTCCATGGTCAGGCTCCAGGCCATCATGATGCTCCAGGGCATGTCCCAGCGGCTGTCGGCCCAGGGGGTCAGGCTCCAGGACATCTATCCTGATGGCGACGCGCTTCGCGAGGAATCCATGGCATCCGCCGATAAGCTCGTGAGGACGTCGCTGCTCGTGGAGGCCATCGCGAAAATCAACACCATCGAGGCCACCGACGACGATGTGGAAAAGGAAATCGCATTACTTGCCGAAAAGTACTCCATGACCCCTGAGGCGGTCCGTAAGAACTTCGAGGAGCGGGGCAGCCTGGAGGAGATGAAGTACGGAATTCTCGAGAAGAAGGTGTATGACCATATCATAGAGAAGTCCACCGTTGTCGAGGTGGACAGCACAGAGGAGAAGACTGAATGACCCTGGTTCCCATCGTAGTGGAACAGACCAGCAGGGGGGAGCGGTCCTACGATATCTACTCCCGCCTGCTCAAGGACCGGATCGTCATGCTGGGCACGGAGATCGACGACGATATTGCAAACCTGCTCGTGGCGCAGTTCCTCTTCCTGGAATCCGAGGATCCGGACAATGACATCTTCTTCTACATCAATTCTCCAGGCGGATCGGTGACGGCCGGCCTGGCGGTCTACGACACCATGCAGTACATCAAGCCCAAGGTCAGCACCATCTGCATCGGGCAGGCGGCATCCATGGCCGCACTGCTCCTGGCCGCAGGAGAGACCGGAATGCGCTACGGACTGCCGCATGCGCGTATCCTCATACATCAGCCCCTGGGAGGAGTTCAGGGGCAGGTCACTGACGTGAATATACAGGTCAACGAGATGCTTCGCCTCAAGGAGGCTCTCACGAAGATCTTGTCAAAGCACACCGGCCAGCCTATAGATAAAGTATCGGTAGACACCGAGCGAGATTATTTCATGGCCGTGACCGAAGCGCAGAAGTATGGTATAATCGACCATGTGATTGCAAAGAGACCTGCCAGGGAAAAAGAAGGGGAGAAGGCGGATGCCAAAAATTAACGACCACTACAGGCCCGGCCTGCGGTGCTCCTTCTGCGGAAAATCCCAGGAGGAGGTGCGTAAGCTCATCGCCGGTCCTGACGTGTACATCTGCGACGAATGCATCGCCCTGTGCAACGAGATCCTCGCCGAAGAGGAGGGTGAATACCGACATTTCAGCACCTCGTCCAGCATCCCGAAACCATCCGAGATCAAGGAAGTCCTTGACGAGTATGTCATCGGGCAGGAGATGACGAAGCGCGTCCTGTCGGTGGCCGTGCACAATCATTACAAGCGCATCGAATCAAACACCAGCATCGGCGGTGTGGAGATCAGCAAGAGCAACATCATGCTCATCGGCCCGACGGGGTCAGGCAAGACCCTGCTCGCGCAGACCCTGGCCAAGATCCTCGATGTCCCGTTCACCATTGCGGATGCCACCACCCTGACGGAAGCCGGGTACGTCGGTGAGGACGTTGAGAACATCATCGTGAACCTTCTCCAGAATGCCGACTATGACGTCGAGCGCACCCAGAAGGGCATCGTCTATATCGACGAGATCGACAAGATCGCCTCCAAGGGAGACAATCCATCCATCACCCGCGACGTCTCGGGTGAAGGCGTCCAGCAGGCCCTGCTCAAGATGATCGAGGGCACCATGGCGTCCATACCTCCCAAGGGCGGACGCAAGCACCCCCAGCAGGAGTTCATCCAGATTGATACCACCAACATCCTCTTCATATGCGGCGGGGCCTTTGTGGGGCTCGACAAGATCATTTCGCAGCGGCTCGACAAGAAGACCATCGGTTTCGTCGCCGAGATCACGGGCAAAAAGGAAAAGGACATCGGTGAGATCCTCAAGAACATTCAACCTGAAGACCTCATCAAATTCGGGCTCATCCCCGAGTTCGTCGGCCGTATGCCGGTAGTCTCGACGCTCCACGAACTCGACGAGGACGCATTGATCGCCATCCTCACCGAGCCGAAGAATGCGCTGGTCAAACAGTACCAGGCGCTCCTCAAGCTCGAAGGGGTTGATCTCACCTTCACCAAGGATGCCCTGAAGGCCATAGCGGCCGAGGCCACGAAGCGGAAGTCGGGCGCGAGAGGACTGCGCTCCATCATGGAAGGAATCATGCTCGACATCATGTATGAGATTCCCGACATGGAAGGCGTCAAGGAGTGCATCATCAGCCAGGACGTGGTATTCAAAGGGAAACCGCCCATCATCGTATACGAGAGGAAGACCTCTCAGGCGTAACACCCGTTAGCGTATGAAGATCGAGGCATCAGAGCATGTCTTTCCCCTTCTGTCTCTGAAGGACATCGTTGTCTTCCCGCACACCATCATTCCCCTCTTCATAGAAAACGACAAGACCGTCGAGGTGGTGAGCACGGCCTTCGAGGAGAAGGAAGACGTCCTCGTATGCTGCAGGAGACAGCAGGCAAAGGACGAGACCCGGCAGGACAGCATTCATTCCGTCGGGGTGTCGTCCTCCATCATCCAGCTGCTCAGGCTGCCCAATGGGTCGATCAAGGTCTTCATCGAGGGAAAAAGCAGGCAGAACGTCAAGGCGGTCCACAATCGGGACGACTACCTCTTCGCGGCCACCGAGCCCTTCATCGACGTCATCGCGGACGAACGGGAGGCGGAGGCACTGCGCAGGCTCGTCCTCGATTCATTCAAGGAATATGCCGAGCTCTATTCCGTCGACATCGCTGCCGAGGTCCTGGAGAAGATGGAATCCCAGGAAGACCCCGGCATGGTGTCCGATATCATGGTTTCCTACACCACCCTCAAGACCGAGAAGAAGCAGGAGATACTGGAGAACAACCACATCGAGTCCAGGCTGGAAAGGCTCTATGAATTTCTCCAGGCAGAGATCGAAATCGCCAGGATACAAGCCAGCATGAAGGACCAGGCCCGGCAGAAGTCCTCTGCAGCCAAGAAGGCCTCGCCACTGGAACAGATGCAGTCCCAGCGGGTACCCATGGAGAACTCGGAAGACGAAGTCTCCACCCTCGAGAAGCAGCTCAGGTCCAAAAACATGCCGGTCCACGCACGGGAGAAGGCCTTGGTCGAGCTCAAGCGGTTGCGCATGATGCCCCCCATGAGCGCCGAGGCCACGGTGATCAGGAATTACATCGACTGGTTCCTCGTGCTGCCATGGAACGATATCACCGAGGACAAGAAGGATATCGCGTTTGCCCAGCAGGTCCTGGACGAGGACCACTACGGTCTGGACAAGGTCAAGGACAGGATCCTCGAATACCTGGCGGTCCAGCAGATGGTCGGATCCATGAGGGGGCCGATCCTGTGCCTCGTCGGTCCTCCCGGCGTGGGCAAGACCTCCCTCGGCAAGTCCATTGCACGGGCGGTTGGAAGAAAATTCGTACGGGTTTCGCTGGGCGGCGTGCGGGATGAAGCCGAGATCAAAGGCCACCGCCGGACATACATCGGGGCCATGCCGGGCAAAATCATCCAGGGCATCAGGCGCTCGGGCACCTCGAACCCCGTGTTCCTGCTGGATGAGGTGGACAAGATGAGCGTGGATTTCCGGGGCGATCCCTCGGCCGCCCTGCTGGAAGCCCTCGACCCGGAACAGAACAATGCCTTCAATGACCACTACCTGGACGCGGATTACGATGTGTCCAGGGTGATGTTCGTCACCACGGCAAACACCACGCACTCCATTCCACCCCCCCTCCTCGACCGGATGGAGTTGATCCACCTCGAGGGCTACACCTCTTACGACAAGCTCAAGATCGCGACCGGCCACATCGTGCCGAAGCAGATAGCGCTCCACGGCCTGGCCGACCGGGGAGTCCAGTTTTCCACCAGGGCCATCACCACCGTCATCCACGAGTATACCCGCGAGGCAGGTGTCCGGAACATGGAGAAGGAGATCTCGTCCATCTGCCGCAAACTCGTCAAGGAGATCGTTTCAGGTGAAACCCGACCGCGCAGGATCATATCGAAGAAGGCAGTCCATGACCTGCTCGGTGTTCCCCGATTCCGCAGATCACAACGGGACAAGAAAGACATTGTCGGCGTCGTGAACGGTCTCGCGTGGACAGAGGCCGGCGGCGTCCTGCTCAGGGTGGAGACCACCGTGGTGCCGGGAAAGGGCAAACTCCTGCTGACAGGGAAGATGGGTGATGTCATGCAGGAGTCGGCTCAGGCCGGAATGAGCTATGTCCGTTCCCGGGCCTGTGAGTTCGGTCTCGACAAGGATTTCTATGACCACCTCGATATCCACATCCACATCCCCGAGGGGGCGGTCCCCAAGGATGGTCCTTCTGCCGGGATCACCATGGCAACGGCCCTCGTCTCGGCCCTGACGAGGAGGAGCGTCAAGAGCGAGCTCGCCATGACGGGTGAACTCACGCTCGGCGGCAGGGTCCTCCCTGTGGGCGGGCTCAAGGAGAAGCTCCTGGCCGCGAAGGAAGCGGGTGTGAACACGGTCCTCATACCGGTGGAGAACGAGAAAGATCTGGACGAGACACCCAAGGATATACTACGCGGAATCCGGGTTCATCTCGTGGAACATATGGACGAAATAATCGCATGGGCCCTCAATTGACCTATTGACAGCCATTCTAAATATTGTTACCGTTCGAAGGCACTTGGGCATGGAAAAAAACAATATCTTTTTATAGGAGGTATGCTTTGACTAAGACAGAATTGATATCCGTTGTGGCAAATAAGGCGGGCATCCCCAAAGCGGCTGCGGAGAAGGCGATCAATGCCGCCACAGATGCCATTCAGCAGGCACTCAAGAAGGGGGACAAGGTCACACTGGTAGGTTTCGGAACGTTTGACGTTGCTCAGCGGGCTGCACGGCAGGGTGTCAACCCCAGGACCAGAGAGACCATCAAGATCAAGGCGTCCAAGACTCCTCGCTTCAGGCCAGGCAAGGCCTTCAAGGAAGTCGTAAACAAGTAACAACTCAGGGCGGGTAGCTCAGTCGGGAGAGCGTCGGCCTTACAAGCCGAAGGTCACAGGTTCAATCCCTGTTCCGCCTACCATACTGATAAGAAAGTAAGGGGGCGTAGTTAAGATCGGTTATAACGCCGGCCTGTCACGCCGGAGGTCGCGAGTTCAAGTCTCGTCGCTCCCGCCATGCGAAGTCTATACCTCACGGGTGTGAGGTATAGACTTTATTTTCATATGCAAATAGCCTGTGATTCCCTGGGCGGTTTTGATTTTCGTGTTTTCAGGATAAGCCAGTAATGAAGAGAAGTTTCATATACGTGGTCTCCCTGGGGAGCCGACAGTTTGTTGTGCATACTGGCGCTGGTCATGTTTTACTCGCGTTCGATGACATCAGTTCATAATCCGACCTTGTCCCACTCTTATACCTCTGCAGGGACGAGCGTATATCCTAACTTGGCGGCCTGTTTATGAAGACTGTGCAACCGTGCCTTGTTGTTGAGCTGAATCAGGTAGGCTTCACCAAGCTCTTGATACGGCCTGTCGAACTTGAGGACATGGAACACCGCCTTGAGGATGCGGTGCGCAACAGCAACGATGGCCTTCTTCGCCCCCTTGCGCGCCCTGAGCCCGTAGTACTTCTCCCGGTAGTACGAGCCCTTCTTCTTGATCGCACCCCAGGCGACCTCGATCATGATAGTCTTTAAATGCCCGCCCTTTACCGGGCTTCGTCCGCTGTGCCGCTTGCCGGCGCTCTCGTTGTTGCCGGGACACAGGCCCGCCCACGACGCCAGCGATGCCGCCGTTTCGAATTGATCCAACGTATCGCCAATCTCCGAGAGCAGGGCATGCGCGCTGACATCGTTTATGCCGGGGATCTCCATGAGCCGATGGATCTTCTCCCGGCGATCGGACAGGAGAGAGCTGAGCCGTTCATGGACTCGCCTTATCTGCGCCTCCACGCCTTCGATGAGCGTACGGATGGACTCCAGCTGGAACCGGTGATGCTCGGTGAAGAACCCCTTGATGGACTTGAACAGCTCATCTTCCTTGCCCTTGAGCCTGCCCCTGGTGCACCTGAGGACAGCCTCCAGCGTGATCTCTTCGCCGGAGACGAGAAGATCCATCAGGTTCCTTCCCGTAACCCCGAACAGGTCCGAGGCGACGGAGTCTATCTTGATGTTGGCGCATTCGAGAAGCTTGTGAACCCTGCGCTTGTAATCGGCAAGGCTCTCCACGAAGGTCTTCCTCAGCCGGGAAAGGTCGCGCCACTGTCGAACATGCCTCTCAGGTATGAAACTGCCTTTGAGCAGGCCATGGCGCAGAAGGCCGGCAAGCCACCTGCTGTCCGACACATCGGTCTTCCTGCCCGGCAGGTGTTTCACATGTCTGGCGTTCACGAGGATCACCTGGCAGCTGTCCTCCAGCACATTGTGCACCGGCCTCCAGTATACGCCCGTGCTCTCCATCGCCACCACATGACACCCATGCTCAAGAACCCAGTCTTTCAGCCTGTACAGGTCTTCGGTAAAGGTCCCGAACTCGTAGATGCTCTCTTCGACCATCCCGTCTTCATGGGTCGTTATCAACGCCGCTGATACCTTGTCTTTGTGAATATCAAGCCCGCAACAATGATGATGCACCACACTCAAAACTGCGTTAGAATCTACTCGGCTCATGTCCTGCCCTCCTATGGGTTGTAGTGAGACACAACCATATTGGGGCAACTCATGAGCCCTCTGCTACACTATTTTCATCCTTCGTTGTGAACGCTCGCGGGCATGGAGGTTTTA
>Ga0208458_1003245_pt1 | contig 11122 bp, 9 predicted proteins | sample AD_UKC085_MetaG_FD_184432 | JGI IMG/M metagenome (GOLD analysis project Ga0208458, IMG submission 184432) | Active sludge microbial communities of municipal wastewater-treating anaerobic digesters from USA - AD_UKC085_MetaG (SPAdes) (version 2) | ecosystem: Engineered > Bioreactor > Anaerobic >... | reverse complement strand
GCGCTTGAACCAATCTGGCCGCCGGTGGTCCAGCTTGTATTCTGATGGGTGGAAAAATCGTCCGCAAAGACCGTGATTTGCGCGTAACAAAAAGCAGCGGTCAGCAGCAAGGTGAAGACAAATATGTGTTTCAACATGTTAACTCCATCAATTGCGAAAATAACGTGCATAAAAAACGATTGCCGGGGCAAGGCCGGAACCTTCGGCGCCCCAAACGCGCACAAAAGCGACGTGATACTTTTTTGAACCGGATTTCCCGTCAAGACATAATCAATATGGCAGGCTCCAATATCGATTTGTACAGCTTCCACTCCAGAAGCAAACTTGCATTGGGGAAAGGCGCAGAATGCCTTATCCACTGCCAAAAAACGCTTTGGATTTAAAGACGAACAAACTATTTGCTTGACAGCGAGGAATTAAATAAAATATTGGTCAAAGACCATATAATAAGAGGTGTAAAATGGGTAGAATTATACGTTATCTACTTATTGCTTTTGTATTGTTGGGTTTGTACCCGGCATTATTAGCTTTTGACAGTACGCTCACTTTCCAGGGTGGTACGGCTATTCCCGAAAGTGATACAGACGGTGAACACAACTACAATTTCTCAGGCGGCGTGTCTTGGGAAGCATGGATGAAGGACTACATTTCCCTGGGTTTGAATCCCTACTTCGGCAATTTGAGAACCAAATCGCTGGACGATAACAGCCTGGGACGTGGTTTCAGATCATCGGTTGAAGGTGTGGACTTGTTCATGAAACTCCGTCCCACCAGATATTTGGCGCTGAACTTCAGCGATGAGGCGGTAATCAACAGGATTTCCCCCTTTGTGACGGCGGGATTTGGCGTTGCACACCATGGCAGCGACATCTACAAATATACTCCCGCGCAGCAGCATGTTGGTACCCGGATCAATGATTATATGTTTGTGCTGCCGCATCTGTCGGCTGGCTTGAGTTTTTTGACCAAATGGGATTTCAACATCGACCTGGGCTTGAAATATGAGCATACAACCACTGACCGGATCGATGGCATCGAAAACCCCGATGGCATAATGGATGGCTACTACCTGCCGTATATAGGCATTGGCATCAACTTCCGCGAAGTGAAAGATACCGACGGCGACGGAATTCCGGACAAGAGAGACAAAGACCCTTACAATCCGGAAGATTTTGACGGCTTTGAGGATGAAGACGGCGCTCCCGATCCCGATAACGACGGCGATGGCATTCCTGATGTCCGCGACGGCGCCCCCAATGATCCCGAAGATTTTGACGGATTCCAGGACAACGACGGCATTCCCGATCCTGATAACGATGGCGACGGCATTCCTGATGTCCGTGACGGCGCACCGAACGATCCCGAAGATTTTGACGGATTTGAGGATGAAGACGGCATACCTGATCCTGATAATGACCAGGATGGAATCCCGGATGTCAGGGACAAGGCTCCCGGCACTGACGAGACCGTAAGGCTGGGCATCGATACCAAGGAAACTTACAACAACTACCAGGATGAAGATGGAGTCCCCGACATCGCCCCGGAAGTAAAAGACAGCGATGGCGACGGCATTCCTGACGACCGTGACGGCGCCCCCTATGATCCTGAAGATTTTGACGGCTTCCAGGACGAAGATGGCATTCCCGATCCCGATAACGACCAGGATGGAATACCGGATGTCAGGGACAAGGCTCCCGGCACCGACGAAACTGTAAGGCAAGGCATCGACACCAAGGAAACATACAACGATTTCGAAGACGAAGACGGGGTTCCGGATGTGGCGCCCAAGCCAGTGGAGGAGGCAGTCATGGAAGAAGACCTGAAGCTGCACGTAGTCCACTTTGAAGTTAACGAAGACATCCTGACCAAAGAAGACAAAGAATTCCTGGGCAGAGTGGCGGCTTCCATGAAGAAGCTTCCCAAAACCCGAATCCTGATTCAAGGCCACACCGATAATACCGGCGGCGACGCGATCAACGTTCCCCTGTCCCTCAACCGCGCCAAAGTGGTGAAGGAATACCTTGTGAGCCTGGGTATTGCCGCGGATCGCATGGAGGTAAAGGGATTCAGCTCCGAAAAACCGATTGACACCAACGACACACCGGAAGGAAGAGCGAAGAACCGCAGAGCCGACATGGTCATAATCAAATAACCACAAACCAACAACCATAGATAAAAAGGACCTGTTCTCAGGTCCTTTTTTTATGCGCGGAAAGGTGCTATGGCGAGTACCGTAAAAGTACAGGCGGTCGCTGAACCGCCTTTTATCACCCTTTCACGACCTTTTTCAAAAGACAGGATCACGGGTCATACGGTTCACGCAGATTTTCGCGGAGAAAAGGCGCAGATGAACGCGGATTGGGGTTATGGGGTACAGTTTCGGTATTTGGTGCTTGTTTTTAGGCTGGACGCTTGTCCTTGTATCCTTTCTTATTTAAGGGCTGCCGAAGTCTGTTCGGCAGAGGCGACGGAGTTGCCTGTTTGGAAGAGACCTCCGGTCTCTGTGGCAAACGGACTTTGCCACCCCCCCTGGGCACTGGATCCCGGGTCAAGCTATTTCACCCCAACGGATCGTAACCGATCCGTCGAGGACCCCGGCTTGCCCGGGATGACACGGTATATAGCCTGGTGGACTTGTTTCGGGGGAACCTTTCCACCATTTCACCTTTCCACCTTTCCACCCTCAAAGATCCAGTCGATCCTGTTATCAGCGTTCTATAATCCTTTCCACCTTTTCACTATAAATAATGATGAACGCAAACAATATAGTATTACATTCACCAATAACAACAGCAATATTCTTCATATTCCTTCATAGCGCTCTCCCTTGCTGCGACTGGATTTGCCGCCATCATCCTTAGGTCATCCCTCACCAAGTTAAGGATGACCCCAGGAATATATAGACTTAGCTGCCTCGTGCGCGCGAGGGCAAACGGTGGCGTCAGTTGCCGGGCTACCGGGTCGTATCACCCGCGTCTGGCTCTGGAAGCAGCGTCCCGTCTGGTTTGGAGGGATCGTAGCCCCTATATATATAGGGGCATAAAACGAATTCATGGGAGGATGAAAGAGTGTTCTTTGTTTCTAATCTAACTATAAGTTTTCTAAAAGACTGGATCCCGGGTCAAACCACCCCACCGGATCGTAACCGATCTGTCGAGGACCCGGCTTGCCCGGGATGACGCAGTATATAGTTCTGATAGGGTCTGTTTCAGGACACCTCAAACCGCCTTCATCACTTTGCCTTTTCACCTTTCAATATATCCGAGCAAATCCTGTCGATCCTGTCGTCCGCGTTCTATTTCTTTATCAGTAACACCACGACATCACGATGCCATGAAGTCCTTTCTGGACGCCTCCTTTCCACCCTAACCACCGACTTTACGAGAGTATTTCAAATTACAACTTGCATAGATAGCTTGATGAAAGCGAATTAGCATTAGCCCGAGCCCGGTTTGGCGGGAAATCTGACTTTTTGATTGACATAATCAGGGAATCGAAAAAAATGCACTCTCCACATTATTTCGTGGGTATGCATAGAGTGAACAAAAAAGTGTTTGACAAAAAAACAGTGCTTAAATTGATTGGATAAACTTGATGCCGATGTAGCTCAATGGCAGAGCAATTGATTTGTAATCAATAGGTTGGGGGTTCAACTCCCTTCATCGGCTCCATAAATTGTGGACAGGTGGTCGAGTGGTTAATGGCACCGGGCTGTAAACCCGGCGGCGTGAGCCTGCGGAGGTTCGAATCCTTCCCTGTCCACCACTTTTTTAACAGGCCAGCGGGAGTAGCTCAGTTGGCTAGAGCATCAGCCTTCCAAGCTGAGGGTCGCGGGTTCGAACCCCGTTTCCCGCTCCAACGATATTTAAGACAAGTATATATAACAGCTCAAGTAGCTCAGCAGGTAGAGCACCTCCTTGGTAAGGAGGAGGTCATCGGTTCGAGTCCGATCTTGAGCTCCACTTTCTTTTATATAACGAAATAAACACGACATGGAGTCCGTTGCAGGATTCCTGGAGGAAAAATGGCAAAAGAAAAATTCGTACGTAACAAACCACATGTTAATGTTGGTACGATTGGACACATTGATCATGGCAAGACTACGCTCACCGCAGCGATCACTTCGTATTTAAGCAAAAAGGGCGGCGCTAAATTCCGTTCATTCGACAGTATCGACAATGCACCGGAAGAAAAAGCCCGCGGAATAACCATCGCAACTTCCCACGTCGAATATGAAACAGAAACCAGACACTACGCGCATGTGGACTGCCCCGGACATGCTGACTACATCAAAAACATGATCACCGGTGCTGCCCAGATGGATGGTGCCATCCTCGTCGTGAGCGCTTATGATGGCCCCATGCCTCAGACCCGCGAGCACATCCTGCTTGCCCGTCAGGTGGGCGTGCCCGCCATCGTCGTATTCATGAACAAATGCGACCTGGTTGATGATCCGGAACTTCTTGACCTGGTGGAGATGGAAGTGCGTGAACTGCTTGAGAAGTATGAATTCCCCGGCAGCGAACTTCCCGTTATCCGCGGATCAGCTCTCAAAGCCCTAAACGCCGATCCCGAAGGCGAAGCCCAGATCCAGGCTCTGATGGACGCGGTCGATTCTTACGTTCCTCAGCCTGACCGCGCTACAGACAAACCCTTCCTGCTTCCCGTGGAAGACGTTTTCTCGATTCCCGGACGCGGCACTGTCGCTACCGGCCGTGTCGAGCGCGGCGTCATCAAAGTCGGTGACAAGGTCGAACGCGTTGGTATCAGAGAGACAGTGGAAACCACTTGCACCGGCGTGGAAATGTTCCGCAAACTGTTGGACGAAGCCCAGGCTGGAGATAACATTGGCGTGCTGCTGCGCGGTTTTGGAAAGACCGACGTGGAACGCGGAATGGTTTTGGCCAAGCCCAAATCCATCACTCCTCACACCAAGTTCGTGGGACAGACCTACATACTCACAGCGGATGAAGGCGGACGGCAGAAACCCTTCCGTACCGGCTACCGTCCCCAGTTCTATTTCCGTACCACTGACGTGACCGGAACCCTGACCCTGCCCGAAGGCGTATTGATGGTCATGCCCGGTGACAACGTTGAGATCAACGCTGAACTTATCACCCCCATCGCGATGGAACAGGGCCTGCGCTTTGCTATCCGTGAAGGCGGCCGCACCATCGGCAGCGGAGTGGTATCTTCCATTATCGAGTAGTAGATCCGGGTAAGGAAAAATGAGAGATATAATTATCCTGGCTTGCGAAGATTGCAAAAACAGGAACTATACCACAACACGCAATAAGCGCAAACATCCGAACAGGATGGAGCTGAAGAAATTCTGCCCCACCTGCCGGAAACACACGTTGCACAAACAGCGTTAGTATAGAGCATAATTGTTGCAGGACAGTAGTTCAATTGGTAGAGCACCGGTCTCCAAAACCGGGGGTTGCGGGTTCGATTCCTGCCTGTCCTGCCACATTTGCAACCTGACGGCCTGAGGCGGGAGCGTAACCTGCCCAGCATATTTAGACGGTGGTGATTGAATGAAATTTGAAAAAGTAACCCGCTTTTTCCATGAAGTGGTGGCCGAAATGAAATCCGTGACCTGGCCAACCAAAGCTGACTTGAAAGAAGGCACAGTGGTGGTGATCGTGATCTCCGCCATAGTGGCGATCTTTCTTAGTTTGGTGGATCTTGGATTTAGCAAGATTGTCGAGTTGGTGTTTTAGAATTTATGGCGGAAATGAAATGGTATGTGATCCATACCTTCTCATCCCATGAAAACAAGGTTAAGCTGGCCATAGAAAAGGGTCTTGAGGGCACCAGCCTGAAAGAACAAGTCGGCCAGTTGCTGGTGCCGGTGCGCAAATCTTTTATTATCCGCGAGGGCAAGAAAGTAGAGCGCGAGCGCAAGCTGTTCACCAGCTATGTTATCATCCAGGCGGATCTTAGCCCGGAGTTGAGAACCTATATTCTCAATATCGCGGGAGTAACGAAGTTTTTGGGCCAAAGCAAAGAGCATAAGGATCCGATTCCCCTTGAGGAAGAGGAGGTCAACCGCCTGCTCGGCATAGCCGACAGGGAGAAGGAGCCTGGAAAAGTCTTCTCCTATATGCCTGGTGATATGGTCAAGGTGACCAACGGCCCCTTCACCGATTTTGAAGGAATTGTGCAGAAAGTTGCGGATGACGGTGCCAAGTTAATAATTGATGTAACGGTTTTCGGAAGAAGAACGCCGGTCGAGCTTAGCGCCAATCAGGTTGAGATTTATAAAAAGTAATTGATATATATACAGAGGTAATAAATGGCCAAGCCAAAAGACTATGTCGCGATGATTAAACTCCAGCTTCCGGCTGGTAAAGCCACACCGGCTCCACCCGTGGGCCCCGCTTTGGGCCAGGTTGGAGTGAACATTCCGGATTTCTGCCGCCAATTTAACGAGAAAACAGGCGACCAACCAGGGATGGTTTTTCCTGTGGTTATCTATGTCGCAAAAAATAAATCCTTCACCTTTGAGATAAAGACCCCCCCAGCCTCCGTCCTGATCAAAAAGGAAGCCGGGCTGGCCAAGGGATCCTCCACTCCCAATAAAGCCAAGGTGGGGAAGATTAACCAGGAGCAACTGCGCAGCATAGCGCAGCTTAAAATCCAGGATTTGAATTGTGATACCCTTGAATCTGCTATGAGTATGATCGCAGGTACTGCAAGGAGCATGGGTGTAGTCGTTGAAGACTAAAGCCGCCCTATGCAGGAGATAATATTCATAAGGAGAGTCAATGAAACATAGCAAAAGGTACAACAATGCCTATGCGCAGTATGACCGCCAGAAGAGATATGATCTTGACGAAGCTCTCAAGTTGCTGAAATCGTTGCCAGCAACCAAGTTTGATGAGACCGTCGAAGTTCATTTCAATTTGGGCGTTGACCCGCGCAAAGCCGATCAGCAGATCCGAAACTCGCTTGTACTCCCGCATGGGACTGGCAAGGTAACCCGCGTTTTGGTGTTTGCCGAGGGCGATAAGGCAGAAGAGGCCAAAAAGGCCGGAGCCGATTACGTGGGTATGGATGATCTGATGGAAAAAATCACAGCCGGATGGTTTGATTTCGACGTCGTGATCACCATGCCGTCCCTTATGGGCCGTATCGGAAAGCTGGGTAGAGTATTGGGCCCGCGCGGCCTGATGCCCAATCCAAAAGTTGGTACCGTGACCATGGATATCGGTAAAGCGGTCGAAGAAGCAAAGGGTGGCAAGATTGCCTACCGGGTTGACAAGTTTGGAAACCTGCACATAGTCTTCGGCAAGATCAGCTTTCCGGATGAGAAGCTGAAGGACAACCTCAAGGCAGTCCTCGCAGCGGTGCTAAAAGACAGGCCGCCCACGATGAAAGGCGTCTATATCAAAAGCATCACCCTCTGCACGACCATGGGTCCCGGCATCAAGGTACAAGTCGCAAGCGCAACCTTGGAAGCAAAGAGCTAAAGGGGGAATGACAGATGGTACAACAAGTAAAGTATGACATCGTAGCACATCTGAAAGAGAAGTTAGACAGCGCCAAAGCGATCGTACTGGTGGATTACAAGGGAATTAACGTGGAACAGGTTAACACCCTGCGCAATGAGTTTCGCAAGACGCAGGTGGATTACCTGGTGCAAAAAAATACTCTCATCAAGATCGCTCTTAATGAGTTGGGCATCACAGAACTGGACAGCTATTTGACCGGTCCTACTGCTGTGGCGATATGCCATAATGACGAAGTAGCGCCAGCCAGAATTCTGGTAAAGTTCATTAAAGAAGTGATGGAAGAAGCCGCTTTTCCCAGCTTCAAAGTTGGGTATATCGGTGGCCATGTGTTCAATGCCGATGAGCTTACAGCTCTGGCCAAACTTCCCTCCCGGGAAGAGTTGCTGGCAAAGATTCTGGGCAGCCTGAATGCTCCGATCAGCAATTTTGTGAACATCAACCAAGGCATCATTCGTAAATTTGTGTATGCGCTTGATGCCATAGCTAAAAAAGCAAGCTAATATAAATTATCCCTGGAGGAAATAATGTCCGATAAAAAGCAACAAGTTATTGACCTGGTAAAAGAGATGACCGTTCTTGAGCTCTCTGAACTTGTCAAAGAGATGGAAGAGATATTTGGCGTTTCCGCAGCCGCTCCGGTCGCGGTCGCAGCCGCTCCCGCAGCTGGCGCCGCCGCTGAAGCCAAGGAAGAACAGACTGAATTTGACGTAATCCTTGCTGGTGCCGGAGAAAAGAAGATCAACGTGATCAAGGTCGTGCGCGAGATCACCAAACTTGGATTGAAAGAAGCAAAAGACCTGGTTGACGGCGCTCCCAAGATGGTCGTGGAAAAAGTCAGTAAAGAAGAAGCCGAATCCGTTAAGAAAAAACTCGAAGAAGCCGGTGCTTCTGTCGAACTTAAATAAGGGATTTTGTTCCCAAGCAAATGTCCAAAAAAAGTCCTCAGGGACTTTTTTTGGACTAATTATGCATCATATTAACGGATTGTTCACTTGTATAGGCCACAGTCAGAAGAACAACGACACAGACTATTATCAAGCACTAGGCAATCTAGTATATTGGCCGATCGATTGATTATGCGTAGGTTTAGAACCACAAAGGAGTGAGCTTTTGAGAAAGATCAAAAGTTATTCCCGGATATCCGGAAGATTAGCTGAACTGGGGATCCCTGAAGTCGAAATCCCGAACTTGCTCGCGATGCAAGTCGATTCGTTTAACGACTTCCTGCAAAAGGATATCCATCCTCTTCGCCGTGAAAAGAAAGGGCTGCAAGCAGTATTTGAGTCTATATTTCCCATAGAAGACACCAAGGGGCATTTCCTGTTGGAGTTCTTGGAATACAGTATCTTGCAAGAGAAGTATAGCATAGACGAGTGCAGAGAAAGAAACCTGTCTTACCAGGCGCCACTCAAAGCAAAGATGCGACTGAGTATTTTCGAACAGAACGAAGGAGTTCGCGAACACAAGGATACGATAGAGCAAGACGTGTTCCTGGGTGAGGTCCCCCTGATCACAGAACAGGGAACCTTTATCATCAATGGCGCGGAACGGGTGGTCATTTCTCAGTTGCAGAGATCCCCGGGCGTTTTCTTTTCGGAAGAAAAGCATCCCAGCGGTAAAACGCTATACTCGGCCAAAGTCATTCCCTACAACGGTTCATGGCTGGAATTTGATATCGACATCCATGATGTCATGTATGTGCATATCGACAAGCGCCGCAAATTGCCGGTCACTATTTTGCTTAGAGCCATTGGCATCTCCACCAACGAGGAACTAAGAAAGATATTCTACGAGCACGAATCGCTCAAGCTGGCCGAGGCGAAGGGAAGACACCTCTACAAAGATATCATGGTTGCCGGAAAAGAAGAACCGGCGGCTTTGGCCAATGAACAACTGACAGATAATCTGATCAAAACCCTGGAACAAGCTGGCGTGAAAAAAGTTGAGGTTATCGACTACAACTTTGAGATTGCCCGCAAGGTATTGGAAAACACCATATCCAAAGACCCCACCACCAATCAGGAAGAAGCACTGAAAAAGATTTATGGCCTGATACGCCCCGGCGAAGACGCTACCTTGGAAAGTGCCAAGCAACTGGTGGACAGGATGTTCTTCAACGAAAAGCGTTACAATCTGGGAGAAGTGGGTCGCTACAAGATTAACGTTCGCCTGGGTATTGACGTGGATATGAATGTTCTGACTTTGTGCGTGGAAGACTTTGTGCATATTTTCAAGACACTGATAGATATCTACCACGACAAAGACGAAGTGGACGATATAGACCATCTTGCCAACCGCCGGGTGCGCACTGTGGGAGAGTTGCTTCAGGAACAGTACAATACCGGATTGGCGATGGTCGCCAGGATCATTCAGGAACGCATGACGATTGCCAATACTGACGAGATCACCGTGCATGACCTGGTAAACAGCAACGCTTTGATCTCGGTGGTGCAGTCTTTCTTCCTAACAGGCCAACTGTCCCAGTTTATGGAACAGACTAATCCTCTGGCAGCCCTGCGTCATAAAAGAGCTTTTTCAGCTCTCGGACCTGGAGGTTTGACCAGAGAAAGAGCAGGTTTCGAAGTCAGAGACGTGCACGCGTCCCACTATGGAAGAGTGTGCCCGATTGAAACTCCCGAAGGACCCAATATCGGCCTTATTGTGTCGCCTTCCATATACTCGAGGATCAACCACCTGGGCTTTATCGAAACACCCTACCGCAAGGTTGTGAACGGCGTCGTGACCGATGAGTACGAATACTTTGACGCCGCTCAGGAAGAGAAATATATCATAGCCCAGTGCGACGTCCATCTGGATGATAAACGCAGGATTACTGACGACCCCGTCTTTGCCAGGGAAAAGGGCGAATTTATTCAGATCAGCCCCAAACTGGTTCAATATATGGACGTTTCACCCCAGCAGATGGTTTCCGTTTCAGCGGCCATGATCCCGTTTTTGGAGCACGATGACGCGAACCGTGCCCTGATGGGATCGAACATGCAGCGCCAGGCCGTTCCTCTCATAAACCCCCAGGCGCCTCTGGTGGGAACTGGTATGGAGAGGATTGCCACCATGGATACTTCCAATATCGCGATTGCTCCATACGATGGCGTTGTGACAAACGTTACCTCATCCTATATAGAGATCAAGCCCTTGAGCGAGAAAGACGAAGCTTTCTATCTGGGGACAGGCAATCAGATTAAGCTCAAGAAATTTGTGCGTACCAACCAGGATACCTGCAACAATCAAAGGCCGATAGTGCGTATTGGCGACACTGTGAGAAAAGGCCAGCCCATCTCGGACGGAGGCTGTGTCGAAGACAACCGTCTTGCACTTGGCACCAACCTTCTGGTCGCTTTTATGCCCTGGTATGGCTATAACTATGAGGATGCTATAATCCTGAGCGAAAAGGTCGCCCGCGAAGACACCCTGACATCCATCTATATTGAAGAGATGGAAGTATTGGTGCGCAACGTTAAAAATGGACGCGAAGAACTTGCCTACGACATCCCCAACGTACCAGCCAACGCGCTGAGAAACCTGGACAAGACAGGTATCGTCCGTGTCGGATCAGTGATTCATGCCGGGGACATCATCGTGGGTAA
>Ga0208458_1003236_pt1 | contig 11142 bp, 11 predicted proteins | sample AD_UKC085_MetaG_FD_184432 | JGI IMG/M metagenome (GOLD analysis project Ga0208458, IMG submission 184432) | Active sludge microbial communities of municipal wastewater-treating anaerobic digesters from USA - AD_UKC085_MetaG (SPAdes) (version 2) | ecosystem: Engineered > Bioreactor > Anaerobic >... | reverse complement strand
ACAATGGACCATCAGTCTGAGTGTCACACAATAGGTTTTGTGTGACACTAAAACGCACTTTCGGCGCAAATAAGGGGGCAAAAAGCCGATTTTGAGCTTGAAAAAGCTGACGTGTAATGACTTGACCCACATTCCGCACCTGATTCTGGTAAAAGTTTAGAATATCCGGTAAGATAGCGGCATGAGCGCCGAACCGGAATATGAAACACAAAGCATCGATCACCTGGGTATCGTGGCCGGGATCAGTCGCGAGATAGGGTTGGTAGAAACGATTGACGAAAAAGTTGGCCAGACGGATCGAAAAGTGAGTTGTGGTGAAGCTGTGCTGGCAATGGTGTTGAATGCGCTGGGATTTACCAGTCGAGCACTCTATTTGATGCCAGATTACTTGAGGAATAAACCGATCGACCTGCTCATCCGATCTGGTTTGAATCCAGACGATTTCAATGACGACACGCTGGGGCGCAGCCTGGATGATCTGTACGCTTGCGGGGTAACGGAAGTATTTGCCAGTGTGGCATCAAAAGCCCTGAGTACATATGGGATTGAACATCGCTTTGTGCATCTAGACAGCAGTTCATTTCACCTGCACGGGCAGTATGATGTTGAAGCGCCAGATGAGGAAATGATCACGATCACACATGGCTATTCGCGCGACCATCGACCAGATTTGAAGCAAGTCGTGGCCCAAATCATCACCAGCCACAAATCGAATTTGCCAGTTTGGTTGGAAGTATTGAGTGGAAACAGCAGCGACAAAGAGAGCTTTGCCAAAACGGTCAAAGCCTATTGCCAGCATCTGAAAGATAAAAAGCAGCCGTACTTTGTAATGGACAGCGCTGGATACAGCGAAACCAACCTCAAGACGCTCCAGAACATGCTGTGGTTGATGCGCGTGCCTGAGACTTTAGCTGAGGCAAAACGTTTGGTGCGCGAAACCGATCGGGCACAGATGACGGACTTGGAGCCTGGTTATTGGGGGAAAGAGGTTAAAAGCGAATATGGTGGAGTAGCTCAGCGCTGGTTAGTTGTGTTTTCACAAGCAGCTTATGAGCGAGAGCTCAAAACGCTGGACAAAAAGCGTGCCAGAGAACAAGAAGCTGCCGAAAAACTGTGGCGGAAAGTCAGCCAGCCCGTTTTCAATTGCCAGGAAGATGCCGAGGCCGCCTGCAAGCAATTCAACCAACGCTGGAAATACCACCGGGCAAGTATGGAAGTTAGGCCTATCACCAAGCACGCGCATCCTGGTCGCCCTTCTGTTGGAACAGAGCCCGAGGTGGTAGGGTATGCTCTGAGCGGTAGCGTGCAAGAATTTTCGCCCGGAATAGAAGAGGCCAAGCTCAGTTTGGGTAAATTCATTTTGGCGACCAATGAAATGGACAACCAAAATCTGCCTGCGGCGGCCATGTTGGAAAACTACACAGACCAAGGCATCTCTGTAGAGCGCGGCTTCCGCTTTTTGAAGGATCCCCTGTTTTTTGCCGACAGTTTGTTTCTAAAAAACCCTGCTCGGATCATGGCGTTGATCATGATTATGGGCCTGGCATTGTTGATCTTTGCCTTGGGAGAGCGTGAGTTACGCCTCGCTTTGAAGAAGAACAACCAGACAGTTCCAAACCAAAAGCACAAACCAACCGAAACACCGACCTTGCGTTGGGTCTTTCAAATGTTTGAAGGGCTGGATGTGCTCTCCGTGGTGGTTGATGGTCGTTTGGTAGCTCGAAAAATCTTGAATATGCGCCCGGTACACATACAAGTTGTTCGGTTGCTGGGCCCACAAGTACAGAAGTGTTACTTGCTTGGCCCATAGACTGTGAGAGGAGGAATATTATAAAGAAGCGCATCATAAGTCTGATTGTATACAGCATTATTGTGCTGGTGGTCGGCCTGGCTGGCTTCACTTTGGGTGCATTGACCGTGGGGGAACTTTCGCCCAATATGTTACTTGAAGTGATCTCAGGTGAAACGCCGCAAGCCAAGATAGCAGCCTACCTGCAGGCTATTCAAGCTCAGGACCGGGATGCCGCTCTAGATATCTGGATACCCCCATCAAGCAACCCTGAACTATACGACCGCCGCAATCAAGTCACAGATGAACTTCTGGCTCACAAAATAACCGGCTTCACTATTTTTGAACCGCAATGGTGGAAAACTTGCTGTGAACCAGGGGTTGTTTTCGATGCCCGTAACGCAGGTGGAGCACGTGTTCGGGTACAGGTGCTAGATCAATCTGGTCAGCCTTGGGGTTATACCTTTGACGTATTTGTGGATGGCCCATATTTTGGCGCAGCAGAGGGCAATCCATATCGACACTGGATGCTCCGTGACGTTTACCCTGCTGGTGATCTTCCCCTATACTGGGGACTTTTATATACTGGCACTATTCAGTACCCTTGATCGCGGGCAGTCTGCTTTGCCAGCTATGGACTGATTGTTGCTGCCCCAAAATCCCCTAAAAGCAGTTTTTGGGGTGCGGAATGTGGGACTTGACGCATCCTGATGTATAATATCGCATGCAGCGGGAATGTCTAATGTGTTAAATCAGACAGTGATGTTCTGCACTAAAGCCACACAACCCGTTTGGTTACAATTTCTCGACTAACAATTTAATCATTACAGATTCAGGAGGAAACCACACATTATGGATTTACAGCCACCTGTCAAACAGAATATCGTTTTTGTGGATGTTGTGTCTTTTGAAAATGACTCCTCGTTCCGCGGTGGGGCACTTGTTACTGATACGGCAACCTACCCACTTGAGTTTAGACTTACAAGCCCAATTCGCCCCACACCTCTTCAGAAAACATTATACGGCAAGACCCTTCAGTCCTACATTGTGGCTGAGTTGATAGCTATCCCTTTGCTAAAATCACTAAAGGTTAAGCCCGCGCTTGCAATTGCGAACTCAAATCTGTTTCTGGCTGCACGTCCCCAATTAGAATATCCAATTATATGTTTTGATGCCAATAAAAAGCTATTTCAATCCCATTCAAACTATCCAAACGACATGAAATTACCTGAACAAATATTTAAGCCTTTGAACTTCGAACAACTTGCAGAGCCCTTCTTACGTATACAGGCGGCGATTTCAGAAGCTCATCGGCAAAAAATCGGCGAAAATTAATCACTGTGAGCCCTCTTCTTGGAAAAATAGTAACACCCTTTTCTAGAAGCCGAATATTCCATTGGAAGTTCGGTTTTCCAAAAATTGAGGTTCAAGAAAGAGTGTTGCCAGATGAACTTAAATTTACATCACTGAACTCTCCTCGGTTTTTGCAAGCGAGAGATTCTGATGTTATTATCCCCACTCCAATTACCCCTGGTGGAGGTATAGTAATTCGTCCGCCGGATATTATTAAGGATGGTGTGTCGTTTCCTCCATCTATCACTGTTGATGGTTGCCATGTACTTAGCACACCAGTTACTTATGATAGTAATATTGTGTTCTCAATTTCAGACAATGTAAGTTCATCTCCCAACCATGTATCTCACATTAATGAAACTGAGAATACCATAACTGCTTTCAGTAATTTTGGCTTAATAACCAATTCAGATGTCGTTCTGGATTTACCACAAGAAACAACAGGTAATTTATTTGACCCGGTAGAGTTTAATGAGAATCTATTTTACATTGAGTTAATGAGCAACTCTGTAAAAACAATATCTTCTTTAGATGCTATTTTACTTCCTTTAGTCAGCAGAGATTTGTTGATGATATTAACTGCTGGTCAAACGCTCGGGAAAAAATATTCAGACGATTGGGCCGAGCCGTTTAAAGAAGAATCTAGTCCTTCGAAGCCTAAAGATAAAACTGAAGGTCTCAAAATCCATACCGCAACCTTTAAGCGTGACAATACTCACCCAAGTGATAAGCATCGGCTTCAAAAAATTGATTTTTTTGAAGCCATCTTTCCATTACTCATGCCCCCTCCAATTTGGGAGGTTGGGGTTGAAGGTTTCATACCGGCAGGGAAATCACTCCACAAATATCAGGAAGAGGGGGTAGACCGCTTACTCGCAAATAAAAAGTTTCTATTAGCAGACGAGATGGGCACGGGAAAGACTGTCATATCAATAACTGCGATGAGAATACTCTTCAGAAAAGGGCAAATCAGAAATTGCTTAATCTTGTGCCCCGTAGGCGTGATGCGTGTTTGGGCTGACCACATTTTTAGCTGGGGGATGGGGGAATTACGAACGGTCATGGTTCGTGGCCAGGCTAAAGAGAGAAATAAATTGTGGAAATCTGGATACCACGTTTTTATCAGTTCTTATGAAACTTATCGATCAGATTATGACTCGGGAAGGGTTCCCCAAAGTTTTGATCTGCTTATTTTGGATGAAGCTCAAAACCTAAAAAGCTCCAAAACGAGCAAATACCATGCTGTAAAAAAGACGCGCTCAATATTTATCTGGGCAGTAACAGGCACACCGCTTGAAAATAAAGTTGATGATGTTAAATCGCTTTTTGAATTATTGGTTCCCAAACTCATCCAGGCAGAAGAGGAAAATCCCAATGTTATTCGTCAACTGATCCAACCATATATGTTGCGGCGGTTGAAAAAGGATGTTCTAAAAGAGTTACCTCCAAAAGTACGTGAAACGATCTGGCTCCAAATGGATGATGATCAACGCCAGGCATACGAGCGTGTTTATCTCTCGGTAAGAAACGAGTTGATTGAGCACGTCAACAACCGCACGATTACTAAATGGCATATTTTTCAGGTACTCAATCGGCTAAAGCAAATCTGCAATTTTGCTCCAAATCGATCAAGCAGCCCTAAATCTGAGCGTCTAATTGAATTATTGGAAGAAATAACGAGCAGGGGGAATAAGGTTATTGTTTTCTCACAATATGTAGACGAAGGTGTCGCTAAAATTCAAGAGATTATCAAGGGATATGGCTCTGTCTGTTTAACTGGCAAAATGCCTATTCAAAAAAGAGATGAAGTTATTGATACCTTCAGAGCGAATCCGAATATAGCGGCGTTAGCAATGACGATAAAAACCGGTGGAGTAGGGCTTACGTTGACAGAAGCCAGTTATGTTGTCCATTTTGATCACTGGTACAACCCTGCTGTAATGACCCAGGCTGAAGATAGAGTTCACCGTAAAGGGCAGAAAGCTAATTCAGTCACCATTTACGAATTTTGGATGGAAGACACTTACGAAGAAAAAATATATCAGATCCTTGAAGAAAAACGCAGATTGGCTGAATATGTCATTGATTACAATGCAGATGGCCCTGCGCCAGAGGATGAACCCGATTCGTCCATTTCAACCGATGAATGGTTAACAAAAATATTTGGAATCCCACTCCCACAAACAATGGCCGAGAGACAGCCAAGCCGGCCGGCCAACCAACAGCTATCTTCCTCGGGTTATGTTGAGCAATACCAAACAAACCTGGCTGTGTTGAAGACCATCAATCCTCTGGTATTTGAGCGCCTGGCAGGAGAAGTGATGCGTCACAGGGGATACCCACACGTTATGCAAACACAACAATCATCTGACGGAGGAGTTGACTTGCTCTTGTGGCGTGAAATTGCCGGCAAAAGAGAAATAGTTGTAGTCCAATGTAAGCGGTATGCTGAATATCACACCGTTGGGGTCGGGATTATCCGAGAATTACTGGGTGTTGTCAACCAAAAGAAAACCACAATGCCTGAGTTGCAAAAAGGAATTCTCATTACATCGTCAGATGTTTCACCCCAGGCAAGGTCACTTGCCGCTAAAAGCGGGGGATTAATAGAAGTCATTAACGGTGTCCAACTCGCGAAACTGATCACGGACTATCAGATTGATTTGAAGGAATATCGGTAATTAATTCAAAATCGTTGACTTTTTTGTTTGTCGGTTTCGTCTTTCTAATAACGTACAATTTACAGAAAACCGCTTGCATAATCTGATTTATTCGATTGCAGTTCATCCAAAGACGGCAACTTCAACTGGTCTTGCCCGTATATATCAGTGTATTCAACCAGGATGGAGATTGATATGGCGAAAAAAGTAATTATTTCGGTGATTGTTCTCTTGCTGATCGTCTATGCCGCAGGTGTGGTGTATGAATCCGTAATGGAAGGAAAAGATCGGGAATTGTTTACTCCGCCGGGCCAACTTGTGGATGTAAATGGGCACCTCATGCATATCTATTGCACAGGTGCCGATACCCCGGGAAACCCGGTTGTGATTTTGGAATCAGGGGCAGGGGAAAACTTGTACAATTTTTGGGATCTACAATCGCAGATCAGTAAATTTGCCCGCGTCTGTTCATATGACCGGTCAGGCATTGGCTGGAGTGAGGCTGGTTCTGCAGCCCGTACTGCCGGGCAGAAGGCAGATGAATTGGACCAGCTGCTGCAATCTGCCGGTGTGGATGGACCCTATCTGCTCGTGGGCCACTCTTTTGGTGGATTGGTCGCCCGAATCTATGCCGCCCGACATCCCCAGGATATCGCCGGATTGGTATTGGTGGACAGCACCAACGCGGAAGACTTTAGCACTTACTCCCCTTTGCTGGCAAAGATACTTCCGGTAGATGTTTACGCCGGTGGATTTCTCCAAACGGCCGGCTTCCTGCGGCTCTTCCAGATTGAATCCGGTGTGTTGTCTGAATCCTTTACCTATTTGTCGCCGGATCTGGCTCCTGCTGCCCGGGCGCTCGCTTTACGCGCCCAAACCCTGCGAACAGCCGCGGTGGAGATCTTCTTCCTTTCAGATAGCTCCCGCGAAGCGATTACAGCGGGTAATCTTGGTAATATCCCTGTGATTGCCTTTATCACTTCAGCGGAAGAGGACGGCTCTTTTCCGGAAAACTATGAAGAACACTTCCAGCAGTTATCCACTCACAGCGAAGTGCACCGTGTGGATGGCAGCCATTACGTCCATATGGAGCATCCAGCGCTTGTGATCCAGGCAATTCAGAGCATACTCGAGAATCCGGCGGATTAGTCTTTCTTGTGCCGTAATTTGTAATGCTTTGAAATCTACACGAAATTCTTAGGGTGCCAAAATCCCAAGGGGGCCCTATACTTTGTCATGATCGTATTCGGATGCAGCACTTCCAGCACCCACTGACCAAATTCGGGCAATTTATCCAGAATCAATACCCAGTCCACAAAACAAATAGGGCTGCTCATGGCAGCCCTATGATCCTGTCTGTGCTAAGCAACCCACTGGTGCGGGATCAGCGTGAGGAAGGCGCCAATGTAAGCCTAGCTGCCGGAAAAATTTTCATTAAAATCACTGCCTGGTGCTTTTCTCCATCCATGGCATTTTGAAATTCAATATAGAAATCTGGGGCATAAACATGGCAAGCATGCCCGAAAAGATCAACCCACCGCCAAGAATGGACAGGGTCGCATGCCACACATCGGCATAATTGATGCCGGCAATCGTATGGGTGGGTGCCATCAAGAACTGGATGGTGATCGATAGCAACCCAACTGCTATCAGGGCAAAAGCCGTGGTGTTCTTGTTTACCTGCGGGTTGTTGGTGGGTTTCTCATAATCAACCCCCTGCCAAATCGCAGGGATGCGGAAGGAAAGGAAAATAATCAGGGTAAGCACATTGGTATACAGCACACCATCCACCGGCATGGATGCGCCGCGCAGGGCTTGCGAGGCGACCATGTGAACCGCGTTAAGAACTGTGCCGACTACCAGGGCAGTGATGGCGGCGCGATAGGCATGCCTTTTCCCTTTGATCAACATAACGACGGAGCGAACTCCCATGATGCCGGCAGCAATCCCGATCAGCACAAACAAGATCCATAACCACTGGAATGAGGCGATCCCGGCAAACTTCCCACCAAATCCTGTTGGGTTGAGTGCTACACAGGTTGTCCCTGCGCCGCCCATCAGGGTGAAGGCTGCCGTCAGGCTCATCAGAACAATACCCACGATACGTAGAAGTTTGGCCCACCATTTGTTTCTCATCAAAATCTCCTTTTTTATGGTCTATCCACATGAGTATGCACACCGGGATTGATCACCCCAGTGCAAATCCCGCGACAAAAGCTCCTGTCATCAGGAGTAAGAGAACGGGCAGTACCTGTAAAATGGTTTCCCGAGAAAGCAAAGGTTTTCCGGCTTTGAGCAAAGCCAGTAACATTCCACCCAAACCGATTAAAGCGCCCCCCAAGCTAATTAAGAGAACACTTGATGGGGCAAGACCAAAACTAACCAATAGGATCGGCAGCAGAAAGATCGTCAACCCAGCAATGCCGTGGACAATCACCAGCACGACCAGGGGTAGTTTATTCTTGATCTTCACTGACCGGGTGATGACCGTTGCAACAAAACCCAGGATCGCATAGATCAAATAAGCTGTCCCCCATTGCGACAGGTATTGCCAGACCAGCCCGACTGATAGACTGAGGGGAATAATCGTTGAGACAATCACCACAAAGGGCGAATCAAGCGCTTCAAAGCCTAGAATGAGCAGTAACAAACTCGCTACCAGCAATACACCAAAAGCACAGGAGTAAGCAACCATGGGACAGGTGCTTAATCCGTCAATACCAATAGCAATCTGGTATGCCGCCAGCAAACCGGTGAGGAGAAGCAGAATTCTATCAATGATGCGCATCTTCATAAAAATTACCCCTCGTTTGTGCTTGTGCGAAATCCCCGGGCGAGATCTGCAAAATAGTGCAGACTTGAAGATAGCAAGCCTCCGCCGATGCCCAAGTACAGGGTTGACAGTAATGGTTTAGGAAATGGCGAATAGATACGCAAGTAGATTCCCAGAAAAATCATGAAGATGACTAGAGGATAGCTTATCCATTGCTGAAACGCAAACAGGCAAACTTTTTCTGCCTTCATACCTTTAATACGTTTGATGTTCTTCCTAGCAAGCTTCGAAAAGCCGAAAAGATAGATGACCATTGCCAGCAAGAAACCCGTCGTTACCAGTAACATCTTGGTAGAAATGACAACAGGATTCAGCCAGCGGGAGGCGAAACCGATCAACATCAGGCCGACACCCAACCAGACCAATCCAGCAAAGAGAAGCAGCCAGACGATGCGCACGGCAGGATAAAATTTACGCAGAATATTGGTAAAGGGTATCATCGTCACACAACCATCAGAAACATGGATGAAAGCATATATACTGAAGCATATTTGAATAGCCCAAAATTGACCCGTTCTGATGGGCGGAAGATCATAGTGACAGCCATTAAAACTAGGCCGCTCGAAAGCACTGCGAGCAGGCGAAGGAATCCCCAAGCCATGCCGATACCCAACGCAGCCGTACCCATTGCCAGGGCAGCCAGAACGCTTGAAATGGCTATGGTGATGCGGGTGATTTTGAATCCAAAAGCAGAGGGGAAGGTAGGAATCATTGCGGCATTGTAATCATCAAAATACCGCATGCTGAAAGTGAGGATGTGGGTCGGTATCCACAACAGAATGCCGAGTGAAAGCAGGATGCCAATCCAATCAAACGAACCAAGGCCCAGCACCCGCCCAGCAAGGATGGGCATTCCACCCGAAATCCCCCCAAAAACAATGGCCCAGGGTGTGCGCCGCTTGAGCCATATGGTGTAAATAACCACGTCAATGAACAAACCGGCAAAAATGACCAAACCAAAGAGGAGGTCCGTGACAATCGCCAGGCCGACGCCAATCAACGAGAGAACTAATCCCACCCAGAAAGCTTCGCGGGGGGCAATTTTCCCTGCTGCCAATGGTCTTTTGTTCGTGCGATTCATTTTTCCATCAATGTCACGGTCCCACCACATGTTCAGAATAGTGCTGCCGCTAATGGAAGTGACCAGGCTGATAAACAACCCAACCAGCGTAAGGACGTTAAATATGGGACAACGGACGGACATATAGCCTGCCATTCCGGTTGTCACCAGTAAACCAGTTTGCAGGCTTTTGATTAATGGCCAGTAGAGTTGGATTTTTGCGATCAGTTGCTTCATGGTTCCATCCTGGTTATTTGAAAGGGGTGGTTTTATGAAGGCCCGCCCCACTTTTTCATGTTAATTTGTGTCGCGGGAACAGCGGAACCCAACGCCAGGGCTGAAATAGGTGGGGGTGGCATTATTACGCACCCAGATGCGCAGGTCCATCTCATAGGTGTCCTTAGAGCCGCCGCGCATAAACCGATAATGCATGCCTTCATAAACATTGCCAGTCCATTGCCAGACGTTGCCAGCCATGTCATATAGACCGTAGGGCGACGCCGAATCAAGGGTTTGATAACCATCATAGGTATTGCCATTGTAAAAACCAACCGGTGAAGTGCGGGAGCCGAATGAAGCCATGTTTTCAAACGGATCACGGCTGGCATAGAAATTGGCATTTTCCCGTTGAATGTCATTTCCCCAAGGGAAGGGGCGGGTATCGGTTCCGCGGGCGGCTTTTTCCCATTCGAATTCAGAAGGCAATCTCCATCCATAGTAATCACAATAACCACGCGCACCAAACCAGGAAACCATAGTCATTGGGTGATTCTCATAACCCGCTTGAACCGTAAAGCTTGTGCCATCGAATTCTATCCGCTGGGCGGGATCGTTTAATGGGATAAAGACCCAATCACCAGAATTGATGGGAATTTCGTGCTTGACGCCATGAAACTCATCGCCAGAATAATAACCCATGATCTTATCGCCATCGACCTTGATAAACCCCTCTTGCAAAGCTTCATTCAAAAAAGCTGCATATTGCATGGCGGTTACGTCCGTGACCATGATCTCATAGGCAATTGTGGCTTGGGGATCATTGAACTGTCCGGAATAGAAATCGCCGGCAGGGATCTTAGCCCAGGCATCCGGGTTAACCCCGGTATCAAAAGAGGGCATGGCCGCGTTCAGATCGACAGGGGTACAGGCTGAAGCCAGCATGGCAATCAGGAGTAGGATTACGAGATTGGGTTTCATTTAATCACCTCCTGAGAAAGCTCAACATCCACTTCTTCTGCCCACCGCCCTTTTTTCTTGAAAAGGTCAACCAAACGCCAGACCATGATGGTTGCCAACAGAACCAGCAGCAGGCCAAGACCAAAGTCGATGGCATACATCAATCCATTCACCAGGGGTTGCTGTTCAGCTTCGGTAATGAAGAGCCGCTTCATCTCAAAGATGGTCACGCCGGCAAGCGCCAGATCCGAGAAAAAGATGATTGCCCAGC
>Ga0208458_1003223_pt1 | contig 11188 bp, 7 predicted proteins | sample AD_UKC085_MetaG_FD_184432 | JGI IMG/M metagenome (GOLD analysis project Ga0208458, IMG submission 184432) | Active sludge microbial communities of municipal wastewater-treating anaerobic digesters from USA - AD_UKC085_MetaG (SPAdes) (version 2) | ecosystem: Engineered > Bioreactor > Anaerobic >... | reverse complement strand
CAAATCCCAGCCTCGCCATTTTTTGTTTTAATGGCAAAAGGGTTTGGTTCTGGGTTTGCCCGAAGGGTACAGGCAAATCCCAGCCTCGCCATTTTTTGTTTTAATGGCAAAAGGGTTTGGTTCTGGGTTTGCCCGAAGGGTACAGGCAAATCCCAGCCTCGCCATTTTTTGTTAATGAGGGTGAAACGCTTCACTGCCCCTATATATGGCGCTCATCACGAACCCTTTCCCCTTGCTTTTCATGTTAAGCCATTGCGTTTAAGTGCTGTCGCTTTTAAGCTTCCTTCAATAAAACCGCTGAGTTCATATTCCAGCTTGTATCTTTGTTTTATCCCATTTGTATGGTCTTCTATATTACATGTAAACGAGAAATAGCGAATCTCGTCCTTATCCTCTCATTTCAGAGCGATCTAAGGTTATCCAACAGAAATTATGTCACCATGTTTCGAGGAAAATCCTCATCTTTCACCTCCAGCTCAATCGCTTTAGCTCAAGTACTTCACTCCTACTATTTTTCTTCCAAGATTCTCTACCCAATAAAAATCCATACCATCTCTCTTAGCAAGGTGATAGCTGGCAGTGTTTGACGATTAGCATTGCGAATTAACCCGACTTCCCTGCGCCTCTCCCCAAGGACGAATTTCCTCCTTGAGGCTTGCTTCTCTTGACTGATAGATATCGCCGCAATTTTCCTCATTCTGCGGCTGCCTACACAAGAAAGCAGATTCCGCTCGTCCGAATTCCGCCCGCGGCGTGTATAATTCTTTCTGAAATAACGCAAGCAGGAGAGAAAGCATGCATACCCAGTACTACGTAGGCTGCGATTTAGGCGGCACGAACATCAAAGCCGGGCTGGTGGATATGAGCACCGGTCAGGTAATTGCATCCAAGGACACCAAAACACTCTCATACCTCGGCCACGAGGCGGTCATCAGCCGCATTGCGAATCTGATCACGGAAATGGTTGCCGAAGCGGGTTTTGAGTGGTCCCAGATTGGTGGTGTGGGCTTATCCGCCCCGGGCAGACTGGATATTGAGAAGGGGCTCACCAGCTTCATCCCAAATTTCCCTGGACACTGGATTGACGTCCCGTTAAAAGCCCTGCTGGAAAGTCACCTCAAGGTGCCGGTATACCTCATGAACGATGTTCGCGCAATCACCTATGGAGAATGGGCATATGGCGCCGGCAAGGGTGTGGATTGCATGCTCTGCCTTGCGATTGGAACCGGCATCGGCGGTGGCGTGGTGATTAATAACCAGCTAGTCCTGAATCAGGGCGGCACTGCCGGAGAGCTCGGGCACATAACTGTGGATTTTCACGGCCCCAAGTGCGGTTGCGGCAACTACGGCTGCGTGGAAACTTTCGCGTCCGGTCCGGCCATCGCGGCCATGGGCTTAAAAGCGGTGGTACAGGGGCAAGCGACGAAAATTGGCGAGCTAGTGAATTACGACCTCAACAAAATTACCGCGCATGTCATTGCGACTGCCGCGGAAGCTGGCGACGAAGTCGCGCTTTCAATTTGGGATACCGCCGGCGCTTACATTGGCGTGGCAATCATGAATGCAGCTTTGGTAGTAGGGCCAAAGCGCGTGGTCGTGACAGGCGGGGTAGCAGCGGCCGGGGAACTGCTCTTGCGCCCGATTCGGGAAGAAGTGAAACGGCGCATGATTATTATGCCATCTGAACAAGTTGAAATTGTGCCTGGTGACTTGGGAAATGACGCTGGCATCATCGGTTTAGCTGTCTGGGCGGCGCACAAGGGTGACCTGTAAGTAATGTATTCTCGTTGTTAAGAGCTGCCGAGACCGGCAGCTTTTTATGTTAACAAGGCTGTACTAGGAGTGTGCAAGCGCGCTTGCATTCGTTTTTCCATGATATATTCTCAATTGATAAATATGGAAAAGATTCACAAAACCGATGAAGAATGGCGCGCGCTGCTGACTGAAGAACAGTACCGCGTAACGCGCAGAAAAGGAACAGAAGCGCCTTTTTGCGGTGTTTTTTACGACCACAAGCAGGCCGGAGTCTACCGATGCGTCTGCTGTGATTTGGAATTATTTTCCTCCGCCAGCAAGTTCGACTCGGGCACTGGCTGGCCGTCGTTTTTCACGCCTGTAGCCGCAGAAAATATTGAGAAGGTTTTGGACCTAAGCTACGGCATGGTACGGCAGGAAGTGCGCTGCGCGCGCTGTGATGCCCATTTGGGGCACGTATTTTCGGACGGACCTAAGCCTACAGGATTACGATATTGCTTGAACTCGGCAGCTTTACGCTTTGTGCCGGAAAAAAATGAAAAAGAGGAATTGGATCGCAAATGAGGAAGGAAGCATATTTCGCGGGGGGATGTTTTTGGGGGCTGGAAGCTAAATTTCAGTGCGTTCAAGGCGTTCTGGAGACCCAGGTGGGCTATTCCGGCGGCACTACCAAGGAGCCGACTTACCGTCAGGTCTGTCAGGATACAACTGGCCACGCTGAGACGGTTAAGGTGGTCTTTGACACAGATGTGATCAGTTTTCAGCAGCTCCTCGAACTTTTCTTCTCTTATCACGACCCAACGACGTGCTGCTCTCAGGGGCTTGATTTTGGTTCGCAGTACCGTTCGGTGGTGTTCTACACTTCTCAGGAAGAAAAGGAAACCATTGAACAGGTAATCGCCTTTTTGGAAGTCTCCGGCGCGTTTGACCGCCCAGTGGTGACCCAGCTAATCATGCTTGAAAGTTTTTACCCTGCGGAGGAGTACCATCAGAATTATTACAGGAAACACGGAGTAAGCGTTTGCTAAATAAGCGCCGCGGCAGAGACCGCGGCTTTTTTTTGCGTACACTTTAGAAAGTGCGAAGAAGGAAGATTTGAGCGGCCGCAGGTCACCTCGCAGCCAGCAAGTATAAAAGGTATAATGAATGTATGAACTCTGAAATAACTAACAACAACAATACAGAAAAGCGCGTCGCTATCCTTATTGACGGCGATAACGCGCAGTCCAGCTTAATTGAACAAATCGTGGTAGAGTCCGCCCGCTTCGGGAACGCGACAATTCGCCGCGTCTATGGGGATTGGACGACCGCCAATATGAAATCCTGGAAGGATATCCTGAATTCTTATGCCTTCCAGCCTATCCAGCAATTCCGCTACACTATCGGGAAAAACGCCACCGACTCCGCGATGATTATTGACGCGATGGACATCCTGCATAAGGACCAGGTGGATGGGTTCTGTCTGGTTTCAAGCGACAGCGATTACACCCGGCTTGCCACGCGCATCCGCGAGAGCGGCAAAATGGTCATTGGCATTGGGAAACAATCCACCCCGCGGGCGTTTGTTTCCGCCTGTGACGTGTTCATCTACACAGAGAACCTGGAAGAGCGCGAAAAACAAAAAAGAAAAGCCGTTCAGAAGCAGCAGAAGCTGGAACAGCTCACGCAGGCGGACGTGGAACTGATAGAAAAAGTTAATCAGGCGATTGATATGGCGGGCTCTGATGACGACGGGTGGTCAACGCTTTCAGAAGTTGGCACCGCGCTGCGCCGGATTGACCCAGGCTTTGACCCGCGCACATACGGGGCAAAACAATTGGCTCAGCTCTTGCGCTCCCGCAAAACCTTTTTTGATTTGAAGAAGCCAGCTGGAAAATCCTTGATTTTAGTCCGTCTGAAAGAAGAGCAGTAAACAAAAGCAAAAGCTCCCGATTGGGAGCTTTTTTCATCATTGTTAGGGAATTTTACCTTTTCGTTCAAGAGCTCAGAGCGCGTGATACTTTGCGTATTCTCTACGATTGGCACATGCATAAAGGTGAGCGATTTAGGCCTCCAACCTGATGCTGCCCTTCAGACGGATGTCGCGTGAGGAACCTCCCACCTCAATTTCGAAGTAACCCGGCTCCATCGTCCAACAGTGCCTGTCCTGGTCGTAGAAACTAAACGCGCGTTCATCCAATTGGATGGTCACGTTGGCTTGCTCGCCAGCGTTCAGGCTGACGCGACTAAAGCCCTTTAGTTCCCGAACAGGCCGCTGCACGCTGGATTGCACATCGCGCACATAAACCTGCGCGATTTCCGCGCCGTCCCGTTCACCGCAGTTGCGCAGCGTAAAGCTGATTTCAACCTTTTCTCCGATATGGAAGCTTTCCGGGCAGTGCAAACCCTCATACTCAAAGCGGGTATAGGAAAGCCCATGCCCAAATGCGAAGCGCACGTCCATCTTTCGCAAGTCATAATTGCGGTATCCCACGAAAATGCCTTCTCCATAGTAAATGGACTCGTCTCCTGGGTAATTAATAAAGGTTGGGTCATCCTCAAGACGGTAGGGGATGGACATCGGCAGTTTGCCAGATGGGGATACCGCGCCGGTAAGCAAATCCGCAAGCGCGTTCCCACCTTCCTGGCCTGGGTAGTAAGCCCACACAATCGCGGGCACTTTCTCTGCCCATGGCATTTCTATAGGCGCGCCGGCGTGAATGACCACAATTGTGCGTGGATTCGCCGCGACAATATCCTCGATGAGCTGGTCCTGGCTACCCGGCAGGCGCATAGATGGGCGGTCCGCGCCTTCTGTTTCGTAGCCATCAGGATTGCCAGCAAAGAAAATCGCAACATCAGAATTAGCGGCAGCTTGAATTGCTCGCGCGCGCCCATCTTCCGCAACGTAAGGGGGCAGGTGCGCCAACTGGAGGAACGGGAAGCCGCCCACCGTTTCGAAGGTGTATTCCACTCTCAGGCGGTATTGCTTGCCAGCTTCGAGGGCAGCCGAGCCGCCTACCAAGACAGAACTGAAATTACCATAATCCGGAATGACGTCTCCGCTGTGATTTTCCACGACAAGCTCGTCATCCAGATACAATTTCGCGTGGCCGTTATTTGCCAAAAAAAGCGGGGTTTCACCGCTCACGGCTGCCTTGTAAAGCCCTTCCCAGGTGCCGCTGAAGCAGCGCGGGTTTATTTTTCCTTCCGCGGGACCCATGCCGCCCCACCAGGAATCCAACGCTAGGTCGGTCTTTCGTAAGGGTTCGCCCTCAAAGTTTGGGTGGTTAAAAAGGCAGGCTTGCAGCCCGACGCTGCCGTCCGCTTGCGAAAAAGATTCTGGCTCGATCACCTGTGGGAGCACGCGGTTATCCGCGCCTGGCTCGTACACGAGTTCCACTTCGGGTCCCAAAGCTTGCCGCAAGCCTTCCAGGGGCGTGACCCAATATAGTCCTTTGACAAATGAACTCCCCCCGCCGGTCACGCGCGTAGTAGCATTCAGACCAATCACGGCAATCTTTTTTGCTGTTTTTGAAAGGGGCAGCAAATCACCCTCATTTTTCAGCAGCGTGATGGACTGCCGGGAGATTTCCCTTGCCAGCGCGCGGCGTTCGGCAGTATCCACCGCGGCGGGTCTGGGCGGCACCTGGCCGGGCAGGCAGCGCGCAATCAGAATTAGCACCCGACGCACCGCGTCGTCCAGTGTTTCTTCAGAGACCTGCCAGGTGTCCAGGGCTTCCTTAAGGTGCCCACCGCGCCAAAGAGCCGGTCCGGGCATCTCCAGGTCCAGGCCGGCGTTCAGCGCGGCGGCTGTGGAATGGGTCGCGAACCAATCCGAGATAACCGCGCCTTCAAAACCCCATTCTTCCTTGAGGATTTTCCTAAGAAGCCATGGGTTTTCAGAGGCGTAGGTGCCGTTCAGGCGGGCATACGCCGCCATCACCGTCCAGGGTTGGGCGCGGCGCACAATTTTCTCAAATGGGGCCAAATAAATCTCACGTAAGGCGCGTTCTGAGATAATCACGTTCACACGCATGCGCTCGCGTTCCTGGTCGTTCCCCGCGAAGTGCTTCACGGATACCCCCACGCCTTTGTGCTGCAGCCCCAATACCCAATTCAGGCCAATCTCCCCCGCCAGGTAGGGGTCCTCGGAATAGGTTTCAAAGTTGCGGCCGCCCAGGGGGCTGTGCATGATGCTCACGCAGGGACCTAGAAGCACATCTACGCCCATCTCGCGGGATTCTTCCGCCAGGGCCGCGCCTAAAGCGCGCGTTAAGTCGCGGTTCCAGGTGGCAGCGATACCGATTCCGGTTGGGTAAGCGTTGGTCGGCCCCGCGGGTCTGCGGCTGCTGGCGCGGTCCGCGCGTACGCCGTGTGGACCGTCGCTGACGATTACGGAGGGGATGCCCAGGCGGGGTACCGCGGCGACAGACCAGTTATCGGCGCCGGAAAGCAGGCTGATTTTTTCGGGAAGAGTTAGCTGGCTGAGCCAGGATTCCACCTGGATTTCTTGTTCGCGGGAAAGATAGTGAAACATGCCAACCTCCGGAATGTGCTGTGAGCTTTTTGTATTATACCTGCCTGCCCATGGAAAACCTGGTTGAGAATAGTCTATTAAAGCTCCGGACACGTCCGGGTTGTTAGAAGACTTCTGGTGAACGAAACTGAAAGGATTTCTCCCTTAAATCATCAGAACAATGACTATTGAGGCCTGTACCAACATACAAAAACGCCTGAAGTATGCCCAGGCGTTTGAAGTCAATTCTTTAGTCCAAAGCCGGATATCCAGTTATCTCCGCCAGCTCATCATAGAGCGGACGCAGTCGTTTGTACATCTTGAGATAAACCCGTTGATAAAGCGCGTCGTAAAGCTTGTGGTTTTCTGGATTGGGCTCAAAAGTTTCACTGACGCGTGTCATCTCGCGCACGGCTGTCTCAAAATCAGGGTGCAGTCCGAGTCCCACCGCCAAATCCATTGCCGCGCCCAAACCGCTGGCCTCGGTGACATGCGGTCGGGAGGCGGGCAGACCAAAAATATCTGCTGTTAATTGCACAGCCGCGCTGCTTGAGGAGCCGCCGCCAGCGACGCGGATAGTCTCAATTTTCTCACGGGAGCGTTTGTTTGTGCGGTCTGCGCCCTCGCGCAGCGCGTAGGCGAGCCCTTCGATTATGGAGCGATAAAAATAAGGCCGGGTGTGAACGTCGCCAAAGCCTACCACGGCGCCTTTTGCTTCCGGTCCGGGCATCTTGAGCCCCGGGCTCCAGTATGGCTGCAGCATCAGTCCTAATGAACCTGCCGGGACAGAGTTTATCAAATCATCGAACAGGTCTTCGGCCTTTACGCCCCGTTCGCGCGCCAGGCGTTCTTCACTCATCCCAAATTCGCGCTTGAACCAGGATACCATCCAGTAACCGCGATATATCTGAATTTCCAGTGAATACATTCCCGGGATGGCCGCTGGGTAAGGCGGAATGAGCGGGATGACCTCCAGGTAATCCTTGTGAGTGGTGTTAATCGTGGCAGTGGTACCAAAAGAGAGGCAGGCGGTGGTGGGTTCTATGCAGCCAGCGCCGATAACTTCACAAGCTTTATCCGCTGCCGCGGCGATAAGTGGAAGCCCTTCTGGAATGCCAGTCGCAGCCGCGGCTTCCGCGCTGATGTGACCCAACCGCTCTGTCGGCCGAACCAAATCCGGCAGAGTCTCCGGGCGCACTGGCACAGCCTGCCATTTCCAGTCCGATTTGGATGACCAACGCTGATTCTTGTAGTCGAAGGGAATATAGGCCACTTGGGAACCAACTGAATCGACGTAATTGCCGGTAAGAAGGTGAGTCAGGTAACCGGAAAGAAGCAGGTACTTGTGAGTCTTATCCCAAACCTCTTTTTGGTAGGTGCGCAGCCAGTTTGCCTCTGCTTCGGATTGCAGGTATGCCACGGTGCCGGTCATGCCCGCCAGACGGAAAAGAATTCCCCACAGGCCGCTGACAGGTTTCAGTCCGGGCGTGCGCCGCTGGTCCAGCCAGACCATAGCAGGCCGCAGCGGCCGGCCGTGTTCGTCCAAATTGATAATCGTGGAACGCTGAGTCGTCAGTGAGACGCCAGCCAGCGCGCTTTTATCCACACCGGGCATGCCCCACAGCTTTTTACAGGCTTCACAGAGCGCGCTCCAGAACACTTGCGGGTCCTGTTCCGCCCAACCGGGTTCGGTTGAGTAGTATGGTTCAATGGGCACCTGGCTCTTCGCCAGCAGGTTGCCGCGCAAGTCAAAAATCAGCGCGCGCACCGATTGGGTGCCGTTATCAATTGCCAGCAGTTGTTCAGCGCTCATCAGCCCTCCAAGTCCATACTCCAGCGTTTTTCAGCTTGTTCAATGCTCATGTCCAGGCCTAAGGTGCCGCCCGGGTTCATGATGTTATGTGGATCGAAATGTTTCTTCAGCAGCCGGATGACGTCCATCTGAGATTTTCCGATACTTTCCTCCAACCAGGGCGATGTCTGTTTGCCCACGCCGTGATGGTGGCTGATGGCAGCGCCGCTCTTGGTGATGGCTTCCAGAATGCCGTACTGCAGCTGCAAATATTCTTTGATTGTACTGATGCGCGCGATAAAAATAAAGTACAGGTTGGCGCCCTGGGGGTAGGCATGCGAAAGGTGTGTCATGCACACGGTTTGCGGTCGGCTCTTTACGAAAGCGCGCACTTCCTGATGTACGCGCGGCATCTGTTCCCAGGTTACGCCGCACTCCAGTGTGTCAATGAGTACGCCAAAATCCTGCAAATCCTCGCGCAGGTAGGGGTCCCTAAAGCGGTCCTTTTCCCAGCGTTTTGTCACGCCAAACAGGCTGAGTTCAAAGGCGTGGTGTTGTCTGCAAATCCTGCGGATTTTGCGGTCCAGGTTGGCGCAAAAACCCTTCTCGCCGTCAGTAAAACCCAGGAGAAGACACTTTTGCATCGGTTGGAAACCCAGTTTTTGCAGGATTGTATCAACCGCGGTCCCCTCAATATGATACAGTTTCATTGCCACATCCGTTTCTTCGGGGTCGGAGAGGCGAAAGACAGATGGGTAGCCAATTTCTGACTGCATAATTTCGCGGCAGGCCGCCTGCGCGTCCTCCCAGGTGCGGAACATATAGCTGAAGCGCTTGCGATTTTCGGGCATGTACCGAAAAACGCGCAGGGTGACGCTGACCAGAATTCCAAACGCGCCTTCCCCGCCAAGCATAATTTGGTCAAAATCCGGCCCGGTTGCCGCGCGCGGATGCGGGCAAGTGTGGAAATCCCCGATGGGGGTGACGTAATCCTGCGAGATGACAATATCCTCGCTTTTGCCGTAGTAAGTAGAATTTTGACCGGCTCCGCGCGTAACCACCCAGCCGCCAACGCTGGAGTATTCAAAAGATTGCGGAAACTGTCCGCAGGTGTAGGCTCGCGCCGCTCCGAATTCCTTGGCGGCGTTGTTGAGAAGCGTTTCCAGCTTCGGGCCGCTTATGCCAGCTTCGACCGTGATTGTCTGGTCGGTTTCATTAAAGGCAATCACGCGGTTCATGTGCTTGCTCATGTCCACGCAGATACCGCCGCGTGTGGCTTCCATGCCGCGTGTGACTGTGGAACCGCCGCCAAATACCGTCACTGGGATGCGGTGCTCGTCGGCGTAAGCCACAATGCGCACAATTTCCTCACGGCTGCGTGGGGAGACGACTATTTCGGGCAGGTTTTCCACAATCTTGCGGCGCAGCCGCAGCGCGTCCAGCATGCCTTTGCCGTAAGAACGGGCGATGCGCGTGTATGTGTCGGTGCACACGTTCTCCGGTCCACACAAGGCGCGGAAGAATTCCAGGTGCTCCTCAGGCAAGCGACAGGGGACGTTGTCTTCCACTTGTTCTAAGGAAAGGTTCAGAGGCTCGCTCAGGTCAGCCTCCGTTAGATGAAATTTTTCCATCATCAAGCGCACCAGTCCCCTGTTGGGGTGCTTGATGCCGGCAGGATCTCCCCATTTGACCAGTGAGCGATAAGTTCCTGAGGGGGTGACGTTTTCGTACCAGTTAGGTTTGAAGCCTTCGCTTTTTGCCATTCTTTAACTCCTGAGAGACTAAATGCCCGCTGGCGCGGGACTGTAGAACCGCTCGTAGATGTCTGTATAGCGTTTGACTTCAGCATCCCAGCGCGCGTCATCCCAGCCCAGTTCCTCCCGTGCAACTTCTTGCAGAGCGGGCAGCTCCGCGCGCGCGCCATCCGGCAGGAGCAGCCCAAGGCGCGTCCGGCGTAATAACAAATCATCCAGGTGCTGCACGCTTTCGCGCCGCGCCGCGTAACGCAGCTCTGCCCGGATGGTCGGGAGCTCTTGAACTGATGATAATTCCCCGGGTCTGGCGACATTAAGCAATTCCGGGAGCTCAAAGCCGTATTTACCAGCAAGAGCATATCGTAGAGCGGAATTTATCTCCACGTTTTCCGCTCCGTTCGGTTTGGGGAGGGCGTCAAAATATCTTATATGCGTATTTAGACTCAAGCCCAGCCTGCGCGCTGCTTTTTGCATGGCGTCTTCGGCCATTTTGCGGAAGATGGTCAGTTTTCCGCCGGTAATCGTAATCAGGTCGTTTTCTTCCCAGACTACGTGCTTGCGCGATGCCGCTGAGGGGTCTTCCGCGCCGCCGTGGATAATCGGGCGCAGCCCGGCAAAGCTGGAGAGTACGTCCGCCTGGTTGAGCTGCGCCGACGGGAAATAAGAAGCAGCAACGTCCAGAATATAGTCCACTTCTGCCTGGGTGCAGTAAGGTTCGCCCAGGTCCAGCGGCGTTGGGTGGTCCAGGTCGGTCGTGCCAATCATGGTGGTACCTTCCCACGGCATGGCAAACATGGCGCGATTATCCTTTGGGTGCAGCAGGGAAACGGCATGCGGTAGAGGCAGCTTCTCCCACGGAAAAATCAAGTGGGAACCGCGCTGGGGGCGCAGGCGAGCAGGTTGTTCAATCTGGGCGCGGAGCGTGTCGGACCACGGCCCCGCGGCATTGATGACGACGCGGGCTTGCAATTCCAGGCTGCCCAGGGCGTGCGGGGATTGGTCGCTGAGCGCCACGCCGCAGACTGAGCCATTCCGGGACGTGAGCAGCGCTTCTACGCGCGCGTAGTTCAGGGCGGTTCCACCTTCACGGCAGGCTTCACTGAGCAAGCGCAGGACCATGCGCGCGTCGTCCATTACCGCGTCGTAGTATAGATAAGCGCCTGCCAGCCGGGGTGCGTTCATCTGGGGTACCAGGCTTTGAACTTCCGCGCGGGACATGTGGCGGTGATTCCATTTTGGGGCCAGCAGGTCGTAGATGGTAACGCCAAAACGGAATAGCGAGCGCTGAGCATTGACAGCCGTGTAGGGCATGATGAAACCCAACGGGTTCACCAGGGTGGGCGCCTCCCGCAGCAAGGCTTCTCTTTCGTGTACCATTTCACGCGTGAT
>Ga0208458_1003208_pt1 | contig 11247 bp, 11 predicted proteins | sample AD_UKC085_MetaG_FD_184432 | JGI IMG/M metagenome (GOLD analysis project Ga0208458, IMG submission 184432) | Active sludge microbial communities of municipal wastewater-treating anaerobic digesters from USA - AD_UKC085_MetaG (SPAdes) (version 2) | ecosystem: Engineered > Bioreactor > Anaerobic >... | reverse complement strand
CGAGGAACGTGACTTCGATCCGGTTAAGGCGGCTCCACATGCTGTAGGCGTAATCCAGATTCACGCTCCAGTTTGGCATCACTTTGCAGGAGATGCCCAAAGCCGCTTCCGCGGGCAGCTTGAGGTTCGCTTCCAGATCGCCTTTGCCGCCGTGGACGCCGGGAGCCCAGACCGGATTGGGTGAGGATGCCGAAAGCTGAACCAGATAGTTGTGATAGCTGTTCAGCCACAGCTTGACTTCCGCCTCTCCTTCCAGGGGGATGTTGGCAGGCGTCTTGTAGGTGAGGCCCAGCGAGAGTTTGTCGATCGGTTTATATAGGACGCCGATGTTTCCCCCGAACCCCCATCCGGTGCCGGACATCTCAAAGGTGTCGGGGCCATAGAGGGAGAATCTGTCACTGGGAGAGAGCCTAGTGACGTCGATCATGCCGTAAAGCAGGCTGAAACCCAGGCCGAAAGAGAGTTTGTCCAGCAGGCGGTGAGACATGGTGGGATGGATATCCACAATGACGATGGAGCTGGACATCTCATTTTTTGGCATGCCGGAGGGAGTGTCCAGGGTGTAGTCTGCGGGGATGGGCGTTCCATTGGGAAGGGTATCCGGCATGACAAAGCCCGTGTTGGCAATGTCATAAGCGTCATAGGTGGCACCCAGGCCATAGGGGACGTAGATGCCCAGGCCGAACTTGGTTTTGGGGTTGTCCGCGTAGAACCCCAACAGGCTGGGGAAGATGCTGAGCTTGTTTTCGGCAGAGAGTTCTTTATTATAAGCAAAGCCGGGCAGGGAGATGTTGTTTGTCCATCTGGAATCTGGTTGGATAAAGCTGCCGCCCAGGCTGAGCTGATCATTCCGGATAAAGGCCAGGCCAGCCGGATTCCAATAAACGGCGGAAGGGTCGTCAGCCATGCCACGGAACGCTCCCGCCATCGAGATGGCGCGGGAACCGATCCCGGAAAGGGCAAAACCTCCGGCAAAAAGCCCGGTGCTCAAACTGAGAAGCAGGACGAGCAGGATTGCATTACGGATTGAATTCATGATCACTCCTTATTTGCTAAAATGCTAATATGCAAACGCTAAGCTTTCACGCGAACACAATTCAAGTTTGCGGGATTAGTCAAGGAAAAAATTCGTAGTTACGCCTTTGCCGGGATTTATGGCAATTCGCTTGCTTTGAACTCGAAAAACCATCGCATGATAGAACGCGGATGACAGGATCTTTGAAGGTGGAAAGGTGAAATGTTGGAAAGGTTCCCCCGAAATAAGAACCATCAGGCTATATACTGTGTCATCCCGGGCAGGCTTGCTTGACCCGGGATCCAGTCTTTTGGAAGCAACCAGCCAGTCCTGAAACAGACCCCATAACCCCAATCCGCGGAAATCTGTGCCTTTTATCCGCGTATATCTGCGTGAACCGCTTGACCCGGGAGCCTGTCTTTTGCGAATCGTTTGAAGTCCGAGCCGGCTTTGGAATTGGCAGTAGCTGTGAAACTTACATTGCCGGTTTGAACTCCAAACTCGGCAAGTACGGAGTTCAAAGAGCCTTCCCCTGCTGCAAATATCCACCGGACGCCTGGGCTCTTTGGACTTCGTGCGCAAGAAAGAGCCCAAATCCAGAGCTACTGCCCCGAATACCGCAGGGCTCTGAACATCACGCGGAATAATGCTGTGTCCGGCAAACTGTAACAACAATCTAACTAACATCTGCAGAATTCATTAGGAGCAGAGTGTGGAGGCTAACAAGCAGCCTTTGACATTTAATACCCATAGCTGAAACAGTGTTCGCCCCCGTTCGCGTGATGGGGCTAAGTCTATATTTTCCGTAGGTCATCCTTAACTTGGTGAAGGATGACCTAAGGATGATGGCACAAAACGCTGTAGCAGCAAGGGAGGGCGCTATGAAGGATTATGCAGAATATTGCCGTTGTTATTGGTGAATGTGATACTATATTGTTTGCGCATTATTTCCATCACAGTGAAAAGGTGGCATGTCTCTCGTGGTGTCGTGGTGTCGTGTTGGAGGTGGTGATGGTGAAAAAGGCGGTTCGGCGACCGCCTCAACTGTATCGGGTTTGCTATTGGGCCGCTTGGGGAGGTCGTCAATCCAGCGTTTGGGGGCATGGCGTAAATTTCCGCTTGACGAATCTGCCGTCCGCAAAAAGTGTGATTATCTATCCAAAATATTAAGGAGACAAGATGTACGCCATCGTGGATATCAAAGGATTTCAGTTTAGGGCTGAAGAAAACGCGATCCTGCGCGTTCCCCTGCTGAACACGGCGGAACCTGGCCAGAGCCTGGAATTTGACAGGGTGCTGATGCTGCGCGAAGACGCCCAGATCAGAGTTGGCCAACCCGTTGTGGAAGGCGCGACAGTACTTGCCGAAGTAATCGAGCACGGTAAAGGCAAGAAAAAGGTGATCTACCATCAAAAGAGAAGGAAAGGTTACCGGGTAAAGAAAGGCTACCGTGAGCAATATACAGACATTAAAGTGACCGGTATCCGGTTTTAGGAAAGAGGTGAAGCATGGCACATAAAAAAGGTGTTGGAAGCAGTCGTAACGGGCGCAACAGCAATCCCAAGTATCGCGGCGTAAAGAAATACGGCAGCGAGAATGTGGTCGCCGGCAATATCATCGTGCGCCAGAAAGGCACCAAGTTTCACCCCGGCCTCAACGTGGGCATGGGCAGGGACTATACCCTCTACAGCCTGGTGGACGGCCAAGTGAAGTTTGAAACCCGCGCTTTGAACCGGAAATACGTTTCCGTGATCCCTGTGGAAAAGAGCGAGTAAGCTTCCATTAGCAAAAGAATTAACCCCGGTACGCGCCGGGGTTTTTTATTATCCACGAATTACACGAATTATCACGAATTACAAAAACAGAATAAGGGCAAGTGTCCAGCCTAAAAACAACAAACCGACCCCGAAACAAACCCCACCAGGCCCTAAAGCTGCGTCATCATAGTCTGCGAGCCGTGATCCAGTCTTTTAATAATATCCACAAATTACACAAATTACACGGATTAAAAGAACAGAATAAGGACAAACGTCCAACACAAAAACAAGCACCAGACCTGAAACAGACCACGACAGACCAAAAATTGTGTCATCCCGGGCAAGTCGGGGTCCTCGCCGGATCGGTAACGATCCGGTGGGGTGGGATAGCTTGACCCGGGATCCAGTCTTTTTGGAAACAACCAGCCAGCCCTGAAACAGACCCCCATAACCCCAATCCGCGGCAATCTGCGCCTTTTATCCGCGTATATCTGCGTGAACCGCTTGACCCGTGATCCAGTTCCCAGGGGTGGCAAAATCCGTTTGCCACAGAGACCGGAGGTCTCTTCCAAACAGGCAACTCCGTTGCCTCTGCCGAACAGACTTCGGCAGCCCTTAATCTGTCCGTCTGGACAAAAAATAGCGCCGGAAAGGAGGCACCGGCGCTATCTATCTTACTGAGGAGTGAGGGAGGGTTACTTTATTTCCGCCTTGGGGGTGGCTTTCAGGTCTTGTTTGGATTGCGGTTTGGAGTCGCGTTCTTTGCAGTCTTCGCAGCCTTCGCAGTCTCCGGCGCGCATCCGCAGGCCTTCACCGTTGCCTGGTCCCCTGTGCAGCATCTTGCCTTGCCTATCGGCGTCGCGTTGGTGCTGGCCGCAGTTCTGGCAATTCTCTCCATGCCAGTGTAGGGGTGCTTTGTTCCAGTTTTTACCCTGGAACTGGCCGTGGCGGTGCATATTCATAAAGCTGCCGCGCATATTTTCCTTTTGCTCCGGAGTGAGTTCTTTATACACTTGTTGCAGGTGGTCGATGCGGGCGTATTCCAGAGTCAGTTGTTTGTCGTTGAGTGTCTTGGCGAGTTTTTTGAGGTTGGCGAAATCTTCATTTTTCAGGGCTTGCTGCATGTCGATGCGCAGGTTTTCGATCTCAGCCTGCAGGTTGTTCATTGTTTTCAGATGTTCGACGCGAAGGGGCTCCAGCTTCTTCTGCTGAGCTTCGCTGAGGTTCACGCCACAATGCCCGTCCATGCAACCGCAATCATCACTGAGGCGGTCTTTGAGGCGGGGATCGTCCTGGGAAGTGGCGCCCAGCCTGACGCGGGGCATAGCCTTGGTGTCGGACTGGCCAAACAGCAGTCCGGTGAGGGCCAGGGCCAGCACGGCAACGATGGCTATTTTATTCATTTGGTTTTCTCCTGAGATTGTCTTTTTGGTTTCGGTCTATAAAACGGTCCATTCTCTCCGCGCGCCGTCCGAAATAGTCGCGGGCTTCCTGGGGCGTCATGGATTTACGCAGGCGCAGGGTGGATTCGCCCAAGGTTCTTTCCAGGCGGCTTTGCAGCGTTATCGAGCGTTCGATTATGCCCTGGATCCTGGTTTCGTTGATCTTTCCCTTGGCCAGTTCACGCATCAGTTCCCTTTTGGAAACTCGGAACGAATCGCGCAGGGCTTTGGTGTTTTCGTTCTCGAAGTCCCGCGGGTTGAAACGGGCTTCCTCACGACTCCCGGGTCCTTCCGGAAAGTTTTGATAGTGGTGCAGATCGTGCTGTTTGCGGAAAAGCCCCATCACCACCAGTCCTCCTACAATTCCGGCGTTGAGAGCCAGCGAAACCAGCAAAAAAATGCTAAGCAGGCGTTTACTCATGGACGCCTCCGGCAAGGTTGGGGTCATCCAGCAGGGAAACTTCGCCAAAGCTTGCCAGCTCCTGGCTGGGGGTTGCGGAAGGGGTTTCCGGGAAGGGAACGAAGGAAGAGAAGGCCGCCTTGCCCAGCAGTCCGCCCACGGTGAACATCAGTATCAGCACCAGCAGGGCGGGGATGGTTTGTAAGCGCCAGCGGATTTTGTATTGCACGCGCTGCCTGTCGTGCCGGGCGGTTTTTTCCATGATCTGATGGTGCAGCCAGGCGGGAAATTCGGCGCGGGGTTGGGCTTGCAGCAGTTTCTGCAGCTTGAGGCCTTCATCCTGATAGGCGCGGCAGGCGGGACAGGAGGATAGATGCTGTTCCAGCTTGCGGATACGGCCGCGCTCCAGCTCACGGTCGAGCTTGAGTTCGATCTGGCGTTTGGCAGCTCTGCATCTCATCTTTTCCTCTCTTGGCCAGCCACGGGGGCTGTGTGTTCAGTCTTGTTCATAAAGTTATACTCCCTTACCCTGCATTTCCCTCAGCAATTTTTTGCGAAGTTGCTTTTTGGCGCGCACCAGCAGCGATTCCACCGCCTTCACGGTGATGCCCAGCTTTTTCGCTATCTCTTTATAGCTCAGCTTTTCATAGTATTGCAGGTGTATAACGCTGGCGAGCTTGGGGGGCAGTTCACGCAGTGCTTGATGCAGCGCGGAATGATCTGGCTCCGGTTCCGGGGCGCTGCGGTCTGGCAGACGGCTGAAAGATTGGGGGTCGAGGCTCACATAGCGGTTTTTCTGCTTGAGGAAAGTCATGCTCTTGTTGTAGGCGATACGATAGAGGTAGGCCACCGCTGTTGCTTCCTCCACGCGGTCGATGTGTTCATAAAAGGAAATGAACACCATCTGCACGATGTCGTTGGCATCGTTGTCGTTGGCCACCAGGGTCAGCAGATAATGGTAAATCCGCTTCTCGTTCGCCTTGAGGAAAGCCTCGAACTGCTCTTTCTTCATCTGATTACCTTAAACATTATACCTCTTTGAGGATAAGATACTGCAAAAAATCCCCAAGGCCTGTGTCAAGATTTTAAATGCAAAGTGTCATTTAACATATCGAATTTGTTGTCACTTGAACAAGGTGAAACTTCCGCGGGGACAACGAATTGGTGTCTGTGGGGAAAGTGAGTTCAGTATCGGGCTTGGAAATCTGGACTTTTCAACGGCACAAGCCGACCGACGTTTAGATAGTGGCCTGTATAAACTTATGCGCCGATAATCATTGACACAAAAATCGGCTCCTTATTCTTTGTCGGATTAAGGAGCCTTTTTTATATGCGAGTAAAACTGAGCCTGTGCCTGTTTATCCTGTTGTGGGGGGTGTTGCCGGCCGCACCCCGGGCCTTGCTGTCTCCACAGGAGCTGGGGCAGATCGGGGAGATGCTCGGCACGGCCGGATTGCGGCGGGAGTCGCTGACTTTTGAAAAGGACTGGGATTTGGCTGCCAGGTTCAAGATGGATTGGCAGTTGCGCCAACTGCAGGATCCCTGGCGGGCACTGGACGATCTGGCTTCCCTGCGCGAAAGCTGCGCCCTGGAGGATGAAAGCGGTATTCCGGGTTTGCTGAACACCCTCGGCGGCATCGCTTTCAATCTGGATAGGGATAATTATGCGAACATCTATAACGCGGCAAGCGACCGATACACAAGCTCTTTCTCACGCCAGGTGCGCCGGCCGCGGGATATCTTTGGCTGGCTCACAGGGCATTTGCGCGAGCTGAAAAAAGACCTCTCTCCGCTGCTGGAAAGTGTCAGCCCCCGGGAAGCGGACAAACTGCTGTCCTTCTGGCTCTGGCAGTTCATCGAAAAGGAAGACATTGAAAAATATAAGGCTTACTACAAGCAGCACAAGCTCCCGCTGCAGAGCGATCTGGATTCGGAGGAGATCTACGGGCTGCTGGAAAGACTCGACCTGGACAGTCTGCAACAAACCGGGCTGCGCTTTCTGGCCCTCTCGGATGTTTTGATCCGGGAATCAGCCAGGCTGGATTTTCCCCGGCGCAAACCCCTGATCAAAAAGACCGAGTTTGGCCTGATGGTGATCGGCAGCCGGAGTGACGACCATTATCGAAGCTCCGAACTGGGTTCCGCTCCCATCTGCCTCTTGCTGGAACCCGCTGGCAACGATGTCTATGAGATCGGTCTCAACACCTCCCACGCGCACAACTTCTATATTCTGGCAGATTTTGACGGCAATGACAGCTACCGGAACCAGCAGCCGGCGGGGATCTTTCGCAGCGCCTTTGGCCTGGGTTATTCCTTCGATGGCGCCGGCGATGACCTGTATCTGACTGATGATTACGCCTTCGCGGCTTTCGCGGGAATCAACATCCACAGGGACAGTTCCGGAAACGATATCTACCGTAGCGGGCTTTTTTCACAGGGAGCGGCGATGTTTGGCCTGGCTCTGCTCCTGGATGAAGCGGGCAATGACAGCTACGGCGCTCCGGTATCCGCCCAGGGAATCGGCAGCACCCGGGGAGTGGGCGCTCTGCTGGATCAGGATGGAGCTGACAGCTACCTGCTTGGCGGCAAATACTTTCACGAACCTCTGATGCCGCTGGATTACATCACTTTGGGACAGGGCATGGGGATGGGCCTGCGGCCTGATCTGGCGGGCGGCCTGGGCCTGCTTTACGACAAGGCGGGCAACGATCGCTATCTGGGCGGGGTTTATGCCCAGGGCTCAGGCTACTGGTACTCCGTGGGAGCCTTGCTGGATGAGGGTGGCAACGATGTGTACAACGCGGTTTACTATCCCCAGGGTTCCGGCATCCATCTTGCCTGTGGCTATCTGGTGGACGGCGGGGGAGACGATGTCTATTACAGCCGCAACGGGCCGGGACAGGGCGCCGGGCACGACTGGGGCCTGGGTATGCTGGTTGACCAGGGCGGAAACGACGCCTATTCCATCCACGGGGGCAATGGGCTGGCGCTTTCCAATTCCGTGGCGCTCTTTGTGGACAGTTCCGGCGATGACCGCTATGAACGCAATGAAGGGCAAAACTATGGCAACGCGACCCTGGCTCGGGGGACAGGCGGCATCGGGCTATTCTTGGATGCGGGAGGCAAGGACAGCTATCCGGACAGCCTCATGGCCAATGACAAGACCTGGCAGAAAGGAACCTATGGCATCGGCAGGGATCTGAACCTCAACCTGGTGGAAAAGACAGCGGTGGAAGAACTTGCCGAAGCCGCGCCCCTGCCGGACAGCACAGACGCCATTGCTGATATTTTCGCGGCAGCCGCGGAATGGGAAGTTGGTTCCGCAGTCCAGCGGGTGAGAAAAGCCCGCGAGATACTCATCCAAAGGGCTGAAGAGGCCATCCCCTACATTTTGGAAAACAAACTTAACAGCCGCTCGGGGTTGGAATACCGCGCTCTGGAAGCCCTGGCGGCCAAGAGCCAAAGCTTTGTGCGGCAGCTTTATCCCAAACTTTCCGAGGCTGACAGCCTGGCTGCCAAAAACTCCCTTTCCCTCATCGCCGGAGTGGGCGACAGCCTGCTGGTGTATGAGGTGCAGGAACTGCTTGCACAAGACAAATATGTAACCGCGTGCCTGTCGGCGCTTTCCGGGATCAAATCCGCCCGCGCGGTGGAGTTGCTGAGCCAATATACCACCCATCCTTCCGAACGCTACCGCTACATCGTGGCGCGCTCGCTGATGCTGAACAAGCATCCCTCCGCTCGTCCCCTGCTGCTCACTATGCAGGGGGACAGCTCTTTCCTGGTGGAGGCGCTGCTGCGCAACCTGCCTCCGGAGGCCAGTCCATGAGCCCGCAGCGGGAACTCTTTTCCGCTTTTCTGGTGGATCTGGGGCTTTCCGACCCCGCCGGGCTGCTCTCCCGTTTTGAGTTGTATCACTCTCTGCTGTTGGAGCTTAACGCGCGGGTGAACCTCTTTTCCCGCGGCACTGCTGCGGAAGACCTGTGGAGCAAGCATTTTCTTGACAGCCTGCTGCCCTTGAAAAGCTTTGACTTCAATGGGAAAGAGGTGCTTGATTTCGGTTCCGGCGGAGGCCTGCCCGGCATACCGGTTAAGCTGGCGGTTCCTTCCTGTCGCATGACCCTGCTGGACTCGGTGCGCAAAAAGACCGTTGCCATGCAGGAAATGATTGGCAGGTTAGAACTTGAAGGCTGTTCCACGGTTTGGAGCCGGCTCGAGGACCTGCCCGCCCGTGGCCAGAGTTACGACATCATCCTCTGCCGGGCTTTGCGCCTCGAGGAGCGCTATCTGAAGCCCTTGCGCCAGCTCTTGCGGCCCGCGGGGCAGGTGCTCTTTTACAAGGCGCAGGATAGCTCCGATCTCGATCCCTACCGTCCGCGGGAACTCTGCCGGATGGAACTGGATTACGGCCGGCGGGTGATCTACGCGCTGGACCGTGCCGCGCTGACTAAGTGACAGGAAGTTATAAGAATATATGGCAAGAGTAATTACGATCGTGAACCAGAAAGGCGGAGTGGGCAAGACCACCTCCGCGGTCAACCTGGCAGCCGCTTTGGCTGTGCTGGAAAAGAAGACCCTGCTGATCGACTTTGATCCCCAGGGCAACGCCACCAGCGGAGTAGGGCTGGACAAGGATAAGCTGGATCTGCAGATCTACGACGCCCTGATCGGCAAGACCCCTCTGCGGGAGGCGATCCAGGCCACCAGCACCCAAAACCTGTGGTGCGTGCCGGGCAATATCGACCTCACCGGAGCGGAGATCGAACTGGTGCACGAGTTTGCCCGCGAGCACAAGCTGCGTGAGGCTCTGCAACCGGTCCTGGACGATTTCGACTACATCCTGGTGGATTGCCCTCCTTCCCTGGGCTTGCTCACCGTGAACGCCCTCACCGCCGCCACTGACCTCGTGGTGCCGATCCAATGCGAATACTACGCCTTGGAGGGGGTGAGCCAGTTGCTTTCCACCATCCGCCTGATCCAGAAGAACCTCAATCCCAACCTGAACATCCTGGGGGTGCTGCTCACCATGTTTGACCGCCGGGTCAACCTCTCCATGCAGGTGGCCAAGGAGGTGCGGCGCTATTTCAAGGAAAAGGTTTTCCGCACCATCATCCCCCGCAATATCAAGCTCACCGAAGCCCCCAGCTTTGGCAAGCCCATCTTTCTATACGACATTCGCTCGCCCGGTGCCATGAGCTACCTGAATCTGGCCACCGAAGTGATCGAGAGGACATAAAACATGATAAACGAACATCTTGGCCGCGGCCTCAGCGCTCTGATCCCGGATACGGAAGAGCGCAGCGATCCCCGCTCCAGCATCAGCACCCTGCCCATCGGCAGGATCAAAGCCAACCGCTGGCAGCCCCGCAAGAGCTTCGACGAAGCCAAACTCCTGGAACTGGCTGAATCCATCAAAGCCAATGGCATCATCCAGCCGCTGATCGTCACCAAGACCGAAGGCTCGGATTACGAGCTGATCGCGGGGGAACGCCGCCTGCAGGCAGCCCGGCTGGCAGGTTTGGAGGCCGTGCCGGTGGTGATCCGCAGCGTGAGCGAGAAGGAGCAGTTGCAGCTTGCCATCGTGGAAAACGTGCAGCGCGAAGACCTCTCCCCGATCGAGGAAGCTAAGGCCTATCAGGCTCTGGCGGAAGATTTTTCCCTCACCCATCAGCAGATAGCGGAGATCGTGGCCAAAGACCGCGCCACCATCAGCAACAGCATCCGCCTGCTCAAGCTTCCGCCGGAAGTGCAGGAGCAGGTTGAGGCAGGCCTGCTGAGCCCCGGGCATGCCCGCGCCATCTTGAGCGTGGAGCAGGAGTTTCAGCCGCTTTTTGCCCAGTTCATCATCCAATACCGGCTCACGGTGAGGCAGGCTGAAGAAAAGGCCAAAACCTTCGGCGAAAGCCATGCCAAACCGGAAAGAACCACGGATAACTCCGCATTTATAAAGAACTTTGAACGTGATCTGCGCAGCCTGCTCGGTTTGCGGGTCAAGGTCCGCGAACGCGGCGGCAGAGGCCGGATCACCCTCGAATATTCCAGCCAGGAAGAGCTTGTGCGCTTCAAAGACCTGGTCAACCAACTCAGGAGGTAAAAAAATGAAACGAATACTGGTAACAGGAGGAGCCGGCTTCATCGGCGCGAACTACATCCACCACCTGTTTGAAGACCCCGGCTTCGATGGCATGGTCTATAACGTGGACAAGCTCACCTACGCCGGCAATACCGACAGCCTGAAAGACATCGTGGACAAGTTTTCCGGACGCTATTTCTTCAAACACGCGGATATCTGCGATTCGGACACCATTGCGGAAATCTTTTCCAGCTTCCGTCCGGACACCGTAGTCAACTTTGCCGCGGAATCGCATGTGGATCGCTCGATTGACGGCCCCATGGAGTTTGTGAATACCAACGTGCTGGGCACGGCAGTGATGCTGGATGTGGCTCTGAGGCACTATAAAAAACTGGAGCCCGCCGAGCAGGCGAAGTTCCGCTTCCACCACGTGTCCACGGATGAGGTGTTCGGTTCCCTGGGCGATGAGGGCAAATTCACCGAGGAAACCCCTTACGATCCCTCCTCCCCCTATTCCGCTTCCAAAGCCTCTTCCGACCACATGGTCAGGGCCTGGCACC
>Ga0208458_1003196_pt1 | contig 11268 bp, 10 predicted proteins | sample AD_UKC085_MetaG_FD_184432 | JGI IMG/M metagenome (GOLD analysis project Ga0208458, IMG submission 184432) | Active sludge microbial communities of municipal wastewater-treating anaerobic digesters from USA - AD_UKC085_MetaG (SPAdes) (version 2) | ecosystem: Engineered > Bioreactor > Anaerobic >... | reverse complement strand
CTGATGACAACAATTCAGAGGATTGATGGATACATCCAGGAAAAGGCAGGCGTACACAATTTGAACGAATCCAACAAAAATGGTATGATTTAATTATTGATAAATTAAATCAAGAAAAGGAGTTCAGCATGAAAATCAGCGCCCGCAACGTATTGAAAGGCACCGTCAGGAAGGTGGTGCTTGGAGCCGTCAATGCCGAAGTGATTGTCGTCCTGCCCGGCGGCACCGAACTGGTATCCATTATTACCAAAGAATCGGTGCAATCCCTCGGAATTGAAGAGGGAAGGGAAGTCTATGCAGTGGTCAAAGCATCCAATGTGATGATTGCTGTGGATTAGGATCTTCAAATTTGCGATGAAACCGGGGAAGGTTGCAGTACCTTCCCCGGTTTTGATTTCATCGAACAGCGGGTTATACAATCGGGATATGGATTTCGGTGGTGCGTTTATCCGGCGGCACCCGGGCAGGATCATCCACGTACACTTCATACGGCTGCACATCCCGCAGTTGATAGCCGGAACCAGGCAGCCAATCGCGGTAGATGGCATTCCAAGTCTGCCAGAGGGTATCATAGACGCCATGGTGAAGGAAAACAGCAAACCGCCCGCCAGGGACGATGGCTGTCTGGATTTCCCCCTGCGGTGCAATCTCCTGCCCCGGTTTCAGGAAGTATGCGCCATCATAACGGGCTTTTTCCCACGCCACATCATCGCCATCCGGGCAAATCCCCAGGCAGGTGTCCACCTTGTGCCAGGCACGCTGCTGATTGAGAAAGCCCGACAGGATTTCGAATGACCGCCGGGCAGCCTTGTTAAAGTTGCGATCCATCATGCCATAGCTGCTGACAAAAATGATTGTCCGGTCAGGATAGGTTCGAATTTCAGGTTCCATGGGATATCTCCATAAAGTATTGCGCGGTGAGGCAGCCAGTGCCGCGGCACCTGCCAGCCGACCCTGCCTGCGCAGTGCAGAGGGGCTGAGGTGAAATGCCTGCTGGAAGGCGCGCGTAAAGGCGGCAGGCGTTTCATAACCAGATTCCAGGGCAATGTCCGTCACCGTGCGGCGGGTAAGAAGAAGTAGCTGGTAGGCTCGCTGGAGGCGCAGGCGGCGCACGTACTCGCCCAGCGTTTCACCGACAAACGCCGCAAAGAGCCTGTAGAAATGGAATGGCGAGAACCCCGCCAGTTCTGCCAGCACATGCAGGGATAGTGGCTCCGCCAGGTGAGCGCGGATATGACCAGTCACCTTGTCGATGCGTTTGCGGTAATCCTGCTGGGCAAGCAGGCGTTGGACGGAAGGGGGCAGGGTTTCCATGCTCTCTTTATAGCATGTTCGCCTGCCCCCGGCTATCCATTTCTTGCGGTGTTTCTAGCCCAATCGGGCGCGGACATCAATTGCACAGGCGCCTTTTCCTTCCGGCAGCGCCCGCAGGGGATTCACTTCAATTTCGGCAATCTCCGGGCAGTCGAGGGCAAGCTGCCCCAGCCGCACCAAGGCATCCATCACGGCTTCCCGGTCGGCGGCAGGCAGGGAGCGCCACCCGCGCAGCTTACGCCCCGCCCAGGTGGAATCCACCAGTTGCTCCACCTCGCGGCGGGAGAGCGGCGCCAGTGCAAAACCGACATCCTTCAAGCCTTCCACATCCACACCACCCGAACCAAACATCAGCAGCGGTCCAAACTGCGGGTCGCGCACCATGCCGACAATCACTTCCTGCCCTGCAGTCAACATCCGCTGGATATGGGCTCCTTCCAGCCGCGCATCAGGGCGGGCGGCATGGGCACGCGCGGTCACAGTTGCAAATCCCTCCCGGACAGCTGTTTCGTCCGCCAGGTTTAACAGCACCCCGCCTACATCCGATTTATGCGAAATATCCGGTGATGCCACTTTCAAAACCACCGGGTAGCCCATTTTTGAGGCGATGGCTGCTGCTTCATCCGCCGAAGATGCCAGCACCGGTTGGACGGTGGAAATGCCATAGGCTTCCAATAATCCGTTGGCAGCTTCCTGCGGTAAAAATTCTCCCGGGGCGCCCAGCCCAAGCCAGCGCCGGGCAGCGGAAGCATCCCCCCCCTTGAGGTGGATGGGCTCTTCCACGGGTTGACTGCGCCATTCCGCATACCGGTACAGCGCACCCAGCGCCGAGGCTGCCCATTCCGGAAAACGGTACTCCACAATCTGGGAGGCGTGGCAGAAGGCAATCCCTTCCTGGATGAGGGTATCACCCATCAGCACCATGATTACCGGCTTGTTCGTCGTCTGGATGATGGGAATCAGTTCCCGCACCACTCCGCCAGCAGAAGAGGACGGCGGCGGCGGGGTGATGACAATCACGCCATCCACACCGGGGTCTGCCAGCAGGATGCGCAGGCAGGCAGCATACAGCGGCGGATCGGCGGAGGCAAGCATATCCACCGGGTTGCGCAGGCTGGCAGCAGGGGAAAGGATGGGCTTGAGTGCGGCATGGGTCTCCTCACTCAGGTCTGCCAGGCGCAAGCCATTCAATTCCAGGGCATCCGAAGCAGTCACACCCGGTCCACCGGAATTGGTGAGGATTGCCATGTTCCTGCCCTTGGGCAGCGGACACCATGCCAGCGCCCGCGCCCACTGGAACATTTCCTCGGTGGTATTGGCGCGCAGCACCCCCGCCTTGCGAAAAGCCGCATCAAAAGCGGATTCCTGCCCGGCGAGGGCGCCGGTATGGGATGCCGCAGCGCGCTTGCCTGCTTCAAACCTGCCCACCTTGAGGGCAATGATCGGCTTGGTAGAGGTGATGCGGCGGGCAGTTTCCACGAAACGCTGCCCATTGCTGACACCCTCCATGTACATCGTCAAAACCCTGGTGTGGGGATCCTCCGCCACCGGTTCCAGCACATCGGTTTCATTTACGTCCGGCTGGTTACCCAGGCTGATCAGGTGGGAGAATCCAAATCCCTGCCCGCGCACCCAATCCACCACGGCTGCGCAAATGGCTCCGGAATGCGAGATAAAGGCGGCGTCTCCAACCGGCGGCAGCGGCGGCTGCAGGAAAGTGGTATCCATGGGCAGGTGGGTATTGGTAACCCCAATACAGTTGGGTCCAATAAAACGGATGCCGTACTGGCGGGCAATTTCCACCAGCTGATTTTCCAGGGCAGCCCCTTCGGGACCAGTTTCCCGAAAACCGCCTGTGGCGACAATGGCGGCACGAATCCCGCTCTCACCTACCTCCCGCATGGTATCCGGAACGAAGGGCGGTGGAACCAGGATGATTGCCAGTTCCACCGGATCCGGCACATCGGCAATGCGGGTGTACATGGGGTGACCCAGCAGGGTGCCGCCCCTGGGGTTGATAAAATGGATTGCCCCGGCATACCCGGAGCGAATCAGGTTACGCGCCAGGGCATAGCCCAGCTTGGTGGGGTCCTTGGATGCACCCACCACCATCACCCCCGCAGGGGCAAAAAACGGTCGAAGGGAAGAATCAGTCATGAGAACTCCTTTTTCACCGGTCAGCCATTCTGTTAAGGAATATAAACCGAAGATATTTCAAATAATTATAATGGAGAGTATGATTCATATTCATGAAAATCCACCAATTCAATCCTGGAGTGCCTGCCATGCGAAGTGAATCCATCATGATGGACCTGATCCTGCAAACTGCCATCAAAAACCCCGATGTGCGCGCCGTGATCATGAATGGCTCGCGCGTCAATCCCAACGCCCGGAAGGATCCCTTTCAGGATTATGATCTTGTCTACCTGGTGCCGGAGGTGGAACCCTACCGACGGAATTCGGCGATTCCCCCAACTTTTGGCGAAATCATGATCCTGCAGTTGCCGGACGACATGATTGAACCCCCGCCAGGGGATCAGCGCTCCTACGCTTACCTGATGCAATTTATGGACGGCACCCGGATTGATCTGACTTTTGCCCCGCTGGAGGATGCCAGCCTGTACGTGGAGGATACCCTGTCGGTGGTGCTGCTGGACAAGGATAATCGCTTCCCTCCCCTGCCGCCGCCCAGCGACCGGGGATACCTGCCCAGTCTGCCAACCGCGAAGGCGTTTGATGACTGCTGCAACGAGTTTTGGTGGCTGAACCCCTACGTGGCAAAAGGCTTGTGGCGGGGGGAACTGACCTATGCCAGGTACATGCTGGATACCCATATGCGTGACATGCTCATGAAAATGCTGACATGGTACTTTGGCATGCAAACCTGCTGGGAGAAATCGCCCGGCAAACTGGGCAAATACCTGCGACCGGGGATTGGGGAGGAGTTTTGGCACCTTCTGGAACAGACCTATGCGGATGCCGACCCGGAACATACCTGGCAGGCATTGTTCACAATGGACGAGTTATTCCGCCGGGCAGCCACGGCTGTTGCAGGGATGTTCGGGTTGCATTACCCCGGCGGGGATGACGAGCGGGTTTCCACATTCATCCAAACAATTCACCAGCTTCCGCCGGATGCCACGGAGATCAAAATGTCCTGACTAGCGCTCCCCCTCCAGCCAGATTTTGCCATCCTGGTATATTACGGTCACCCAGCCGTGTTCCAGGGTGGATACCCAGTTGGCGGGTGCAGCTTGCGGAATCGGCGCGCTGACCAGCACCACGGCAGGCTGCAGGGCTTCCCAATCTTCCGGTGAATGGTGTTCCAGGTCGGCAGGTGTGAGAATCAGGAGGCTCACCCCCACCAGTTCGCCGCCGCGCAGATTAAGCAGCAGATCAGGCGGAGCGCTGCCCGGCAACAGGGCGGTGAACCCGGCAGCCTTAAGTAGCAGGACAGTCTGGGTCTCGCGGTCCAACAATACTTTCAGGTGCAGGGTTTCATCCACCACGGAAATTTCGTTGCTGGAATACCCGGCTTGTTCCACGCCGCGTTCCGCCAACCAGCGGGTCATGCGGGTTCCTGCCGCCCCGCGCGGGGCGCTGGCACTCCAGCGAACTTCCTTCACCGGGTACCGTTCCACCACGTCATATAAGCCGGTCAGGTTGGATTCCCGCCGGTCACTGATCCAGACAGCAGCAAGGGAACGGTGAAAGAGTGGCAGACGCCGCCCCAAAGCATCCGTCAGACTGGCAGTATCCGCGGTGCTGTTGATCAGGATGGAATTCCCCGCCGGGGATTGAACCAGAAGAGGTGCAGCATTGGAAAAGTCAAACAGGGTTAAATGGAGGCTGCCATCCGGGGCAGTCAACACACCGCGCCATGCCACTCCCACCATCAATGCCCCAACCGCCAGCAAGGTGGAAGCTGCCAGCCGCAACCGCCGGGCAGGGAAACGCATCCACAGGATGGTAACACCCCCCAGCAAGACATACATGATCAACACACCCCAGCCGGAAACCTCCAGCGAGAGCGGAGTGCTCCACCCTGCTATCCATTCCACCACCCGCACAGTGAACCCCGCCAGGGGCAATGCCAGCAGACCGGCAGCCTGTCCCAGCGGCAGCCAGAGGATGCCCAGCAAAACTGCCGCCCCGCCCAGGATCATTAACAGGGGCTGGACAGGCAGGACAAGCAGGTTGGTCAACAACGCACTGAGGGAGATGTTATGGAAATGGTAGGCAATCACCGGCAGGGTGGCAAGCTGGGCAGCCAGGGTGGTGGCAAGGTACTCCACTACCAGACCAGTGCCTTTCCGCAGCCAGGGGAGGGGAATTTTCTCCGTCCATTTTAGGAACGCATCCTGGAACGGCGTGCCATACACAATCAACCCAAGGGTGGCTGTGAACGAAAGTTGAAAACCGGGGTCCGCAAGCAAGCCGGGTTCAAACAACGCCATCACCGCTGCAGCCAGGGTGAGGCTGTTGAGACCTGCCTGTCTCCTGCCCAGCAGGTTACCACCCAACCCAAGCAATGCCATGATGGCTGCCCGCAGCACGGGCGGATCTGCACCCACCAGCAGGGTGTACAGCAGAACAGCCAGCGCAGCCAGCAACGCAGCCCGGAAGGGGGATAAGCGGCGTGATAGCAAGCCAAGCACCAACCCGGCAATTAAAGTCACATTGAACCCGGAAACCACCAGGAGGTGGGATGTGCCCGTCCGGCGGAAGGCTTCCACAAGCCCGGCAGGAAGATCCCGATCCATTCCCAGCACAACCCCTGCCAGGATGGCAGATTCTGGCTGGGGAAGGATGCGCACCACCACGCCATCCGCAGCCTGGCGAACCAGGCAAAGCAGGCTTGCCGGGGTTCGCAATTCCCGCCCCGGCTGATCCGTCAGCCAGGGGTATTCCAGCACCGCATGAATCCCCTGCCGGTCCAGATGGGCGCGATAGGAAAAATCGGGCTCCTCAACCGGAAGGGTGGGGCTTCCCTGCAATTCCAGCCGGTCACCACAGGAAAAGATGGTACCTGCAGGAAATGTCACCAACACCGTACCATGGACAGGTTCCCAAGCACCCAGCACATCTGCTGCGACCCGGTCCATGCGGACCCGCACGCGTGTGGATGCCGGTCGCATGTCCACCAGGTCGACAACCACGCCGGAAAGCCGGACTTCGCTGCGGTTAACATACCAGCCAACGTCGCGTTCCGTCCAGCGGGGTGCGTCGAGTGCACCGCGCAGACCGCCCAGCATGATGAAAACAATCACCAGGCTGATGGGAACGCGAAGCCAGCAACGGGCGTGAACCAACCGGGCAGGCAGTTTCCGCAGCCGCAGTTCCAGCACCACCAGCCCGGAAAAGACGATTGCCAATCCCAGCCAAAGCCACCATGGGAGGTCCAGTCCAGCCAGCGACAACCCCAAAAGAAACCCCAGTGAAAGCCAGAAGAGTGGCATGACTTACCCTCTGCGGGGACGAAAACCGGGAACCAGGGCGGGCACCCGGTGCTGGTATTTACCGTAGGCTTCGCCAAATTCCTCCACCAGCTTGTCTTCCTCCAGTGGAATGGCAAGGATCATATAGAGGGAAGCACCAACCGCCAACCCCAACCAGTTCCACGTCATGGTGGGGGTGAGGAACAGGAGGAGAATGCTGAGCGTATAGACCGGGTGGCGCACCATGCGGTAGAGCCCTCCCACCTGGAGCGAAGGAGTCCCCGTGCGATGGTTCGGCTTGCGGAAAGCATCCAAACCCAGGAAGGCAAGTGCGCCAGTTTGCAGAAGGGTCAGGGCAATCCCGGCGGTGCAGGCTCCCTGCAGCCCCAAGGCAAGCTGCCGCCAGGGTGGGGGCAGGGTGTATATGGAAGCATCTGGCAAAAAATACACTGCCGCCAGGACCGGCAGAAACGTCACCCCTGCCTGGAGGGAGAAGAAAAGCCGGTAAAAGCGTTTACCCGGTTCACCCAGCCAGTGTTCCGCCAATTTCTTTGCGCGCCGCGAGGCAAGCAGAGAATGAAGCGTGCCATAAGCCCCCACTGCGAGGATAATCCAGATGAAGCTGCCCATGAAAGGATTATAGCATGGACAATTAGGGCCAGATAAGTTTCAAGACCACAGCAATGGCAATGCCCAACCCCATCCCAGCCAGCACTTCGCGCGGGGTGTGCCCCAGCACCTCCTTCAGCCGCTCCTGGGAGATGGGATGACCGGAAAAAATTTCCTCAATCAGGGTATTAATCCGCTGGGCATGGATGCCCGCCTGGCGGCGCACCCCGGCGGCATCATACAGGATGACCATGGAAACAGCAAATGCCAGAGCAAAGACCGGGGAGTCAAACCCTTCATAGAAACCGCACGCCAGGGTGGTGGCAGTGATGAGGGAGGAATGTGAGCTGGGCATACCCCCGGCGGAAAACCAGAGCGCCCAACTCCAGCGTTTATAACGAAAATAATGGATGGGAAGTTTCAAGGTCTGGGCAATAAACCAGCCCAGCAGAGCGGCAATCAATACCTGGTTCTGGACCAGTTCCCGCATCATCAGCCCGGCTCCCCCGGGATGGAACGATCATTCAGCACCTGGACGCGCAATTCTGCCGCCTCCAGCAGTTCCAGGCAGCGGCGGGAAAGCTGCCTGCCGCGTTCAAACAGGGCGATCATTTCCTCCAACGCCAGCTGGTTGGATTCCAGTTTTTCCACAATTTTTTCCAGTTCTGCCAGTGCCAGTTCGTAAGACAGGTTTTCCACCGGGATTTGATCTTGTTTTTTCATTATAAAGGCTTATTCCTTTCCCTGTAAATCTGCAGGAGACGGATCCGTCACCCGGACAAAAAATTTTCCATCCGCCACCCGAACAACCAGCGGCTGTCCCGTCTGCACATCCAACAGGCGGCGCACCACCCGCCCCGATTCGGTTGTTACCACGGCGTAGCCCCGTTCCAGGATGGCAAGCGGATTTAACGCTTCCAGGCGGCTGGCAAGCCCAACCAGGCGGGAATGTCGCAATTCCATTCCATGCAATGCCGAAAGGCGCAAACGCTCTGCAAGGCTATCCACACGCTGTTGTTCATTGCGAATCCCTGCCCGCGGGTTGAGCCGATCCAACCGGTTCTGTAATGCCAGCCAGGTTCCCCGCAGGGATTGCACCGCCTGGAGATAGGCATCTGTGAGCCAGCGGTCCACCTGCATCAAAGCCTGGCGTTCCCCAATGGAATCGGGGGTTGCCATTTCGGCTGCCCCCGTGGGTGTGGGAGCGCGCTGATCTGCAGCAAAATCTGCAAGGGTAAAATCGGTTTCATGCCCAATCCCTGTAATGGTCGGAATGGGAGAATCGGCAATTGCACGCACCACCTGTTCATCATTGAAAGCCCACAGGTCTTCCAGCGAGCCACCGCCGCGGGCAATGAGGATGACCTGGGGGGGTTCCGACAGCGAAGCCAGCCGCTTCAGGGCGGTAACAATCTCGCCCGGTGCTTCCGCCCCCTGCACGGCACAGGGCGACACCAACACATCCGCCAGCACCCAGCGTCGCCGGATGGTATTAAGCATATCCTGCAAGGCTGCACCGGTTGGCGAGGTGACGATGCCAATCCGGGTGGGACGATCGGGCAGGGAACGTTTACGCTCTGGATCAAACAATCCCTCTGCCTCCAGACGGGCTTTGAGGCGCAGGAACTCCCGGTAGAGGGCACCTTCCCCGGCAGGGCGGAGAGCATCGATGTAAAGCTGATAATTTCCATCCCGCTCGTAGAGGCTGATTTCCCCATGTGCTTCCACTGCCAGACCATTTTGAAGCAAATGCCCCATACGCTGGGCGGCATTCCGCCAGATGACGCACCGCAGCGCAGCGCGGTCATCCTTAAGGGTGAAGTAGATGTGTCCCGAGCTGGGACGGGAAAGGTTGGAGACTTCGCCCATCACCCAGACATCCTGCAGAACAGGATCGCCTTCCAGCAAGGCACGCAGGTGTCGCGTCAGGTCGCTGACGGTGAGGGGTTGCGGGACAAAAAGGGAAGGTTGGTCCATCAGGAGTAAGGATACCTTTAATGTGCAGGGGTGTCAACAAACCCGAATATGATAGAATGAAGTCATGCAGCATATCTATTCCCCCTGGCGGATGAAATACATCATGGAACATAAACACAACCCCGAATGCATTTTTTGCACTGGTCCCACCGAGCCAGACAGCCCGGACAACCTGATTATTCACCGCGGGGAGCATGCCTACGTTATGCTCAACCGGTTTCCTTACACCAGTGGACACCTGATGGTGGTGCCGTTCCTGCACCAGCCTTCCCTGGAGGGATTGGAACCTGCCATTTTAGCTGAAATCATGGGACTGTTGACCCATTCGATGGGAGTGCTTCGGCGGGTATATCGCCCCGAAGGGTTTAATATGGGTGCGAATATTGGAGCGGCTGCCGGGGCGGGGATTGCCGGGCATGTCCATGTGCACCTGGTGCCGCGCTGGAGCGGTGACACCAACTTTATGAGCGCCATCGGCGAGGCAAGGGTGGTGCCGGAAGATTTGCAGGAGACTTTCCAGCGTCTGCACAGTGCGTGGGAATAGCGCGCATTCAGCAACATGCAAAGAAAGACACCTGCCCGCTTTGAAAGCGGGCAGGTTGATTAAGGTAATTGTAGATACCAGCAAATGGATCCGGCAGCAGGAATTAATCCTGAAGCGCTGCCTTTTTGTGGTCAGAACGGCGCAGGAAGAACTTGTAGATTTCCTCGCCAACTGCCGGCAGGAGAGCCAGACCTACAACAACAGTCCATTCAGGACCGGACATAAAATGTGTTTGGAAAATATTCTGGAGGAAAGGAACACTTACAACCAATGCCATGAGGACAATGGAAAGTCCCACGGCATACTGCATCCATTTATTGGAAAATACGCCCAGCTGGAAAATGGAAGCGCGTTCCGAACGGACAGTATAGGCACGGAAGAGCTCGCAAAGTGAGAGGGTGATAAACGCCATTGTTTCAGCAATGCGAACGTCCTCGCCAACCAGTCCCCAATCCTTAAACTGAATTAAAAACACCAGTGGATTCACTCCCTCAGGAACAGGGTGTCCATGCTTCGCCAATTCCCAAAGCAATCCAACAACAAACGCCCCCAGCACAGCACCGGTTTGAAGGACAGTTTGAATCCCAATTCCCGCCTGCATAGGTCCATTGATGATTGGTTCGTTGGTTGGGCGGGGCGGGCGCTGCATGGCATCCGGATCGCCCTTCTCCATGGCAAGCGCCAGGGCAGGGGCACCATCTGTCAGCAGATTCAACCACAACAACTGGATGGCAGTCAGGGGAGTTGGCAACCCCGCCAGCGTTGCCAGGAAGATGATCATGATTTCCGCCACGTTGGACGAGAGCAGGAAATAGACAAACTTGCGAATATTGGCGTAAATGATACGACCCTGCTCGATCGCCGAGACGATGGAGGCGTAGTTATCATCGGTCAGTACCATGTCGGCAGTGCCCTTGGCAACATCGGTACCCGTAATGCCCATTGCCACGCCGATATCCGCCGCCTTGATTGCAGGCGCATCATTCACACCATCACCGGTCATGGCAACCACCTGCTGGTTGTAACGCAGGGCATCCACAATCCGCATTTTGTGTTCCGGCGAGACGCGGGCAAACACATCCGTGTGCATCACCTCGCGGCGCATGGCATCATCATCCAGTTCGTTCATCTGAGAGCCGGTCATCACCCCATGACCCGGGCGCAGCAGACCAATCTGTTCTGCAATGGCGCGGGCAGTGTTGGGGTAATCCCCGGTGATCATGATGGTGCGGATGCCAGCCTCACGGGCGGTGGCTAGTGCAGGTTTAACTTCCTTGCGGGCAGGATCAATCATGCCGATCAAGCCGACAAAGATCAGATCCTTCTCCAGGTCATCACTGTTGACTTCGGAAGGCATGGCAGGAATGACGCGATATGCAACACCCA
>Ga0208458_1003179_pt1 | contig 11303 bp, 9 predicted proteins | sample AD_UKC085_MetaG_FD_184432 | JGI IMG/M metagenome (GOLD analysis project Ga0208458, IMG submission 184432) | Active sludge microbial communities of municipal wastewater-treating anaerobic digesters from USA - AD_UKC085_MetaG (SPAdes) (version 2) | ecosystem: Engineered > Bioreactor > Anaerobic >... | reverse complement strand
CAAAAAGCAGGTCATATTTAAGCAGCAGCTGTCTATAGAAGCTCTTCTTGGGTAGATAGATATACCTGATGTAATCCGCCCTGATCAGATAGTCCTGGCTAAATACCAACCTGTCACCAAAAAGTATAGAGCAGCGGGGGCTGTAGCCTAGGCTGTTGGTTTGCTTGTTATTCGCGGAGAGCAGGGCTTTCATATAGATATCATCGATGACATTCCAACTGAGGCTGTTGCTCAGTTTGATGCGGTCGTGCCAGTAATGGGTGTTGGCAAGCCTCAGTCTGATATTGCGAAGGTCGTTATCCCAGCGGTGGGAATCGTCAGGATAGATGGAGCGTTGAAGGTCGAGGGTGGCTCCAGCGGAGAGGGAATCACCGGGGCTGTATTCCCAATACAGGGTGGAGCTGAGGCCGCGGGCTTCGGTATGGCGGCTATTTTCGCTATATACAAAGTCCTTGATATCATAGCCATGTCTGATTGTATTCTGCCATTTGAGAGCAGGCCAGGGATTGAGATCGAGAGCCAGCAGGGCTTGGTTACTGTAGTCGGCATTGTCTCGCACTTTGTTCGCGGAAAAACCTGTTGTCCGGCGCTGATGTGTTTCCTGGACCCGAAGCTGAAAGTTGTCCGAAGGGCTGTATTGCGCCACTCCCAGATAATTGAGATTACGGCGATTCTGGCTGTCGTAGAGGGAGTAAAAGCCACGGATGCCATCACTCTTCAACACGTAAAGGCTGTCCAGCCGGGAACTGAGTGCAAAGCGGTTGCTTATGGAGAGGTCATTGCCCGGATAGTCCAGATGCGCGCTCAGAGTTGCTTCCCGCATATACTCCCAATCCAGATGCTTCTGGTTCAGGGACAAGCTCAGGCCACTCTGGGTTCCCCAGACAGCTCCGTTATACATCATCAAGCCCAGAGCTTCATAGCCTTGGCTGTCGAGCTTGTTGTGGAGGGCGTAACGGTCGTCCTCGCGCCTGGAGTAGCCTTTGATGCCTGCCTCCAGATGCAGGCTGTCCACAGGATCGGCGCCCAGGACATAACCCATAAACCCGGTCCTGTTTTCGTAAGGATGGTACTCTGGCACGAGGTCGTTGGCATCATAGTGGTAATTGAAACCAGATAAAAAAGTATGCTCAAAGAGAGAGCGCTCCAGGGAAAAACTAAGTTCGAGGTTGGAGCTGCGAATCTTCTGGTTGAAGTTGACGCGTTTTTCGCTTTGAGCATAGCCCTTTATCTGGAGCAGTGAAGCCCGAATGGGGGTGAGGCTGTATTGGACGTTGTTTTCGACCACACTGGAGGTGTTGCTGTCCATCAGATAGAAATCCACAGCGTTTGCCTGAGCCAGCAGTAAACCACCGGCGAGGCTAAAGATTATCACTAAGCAGGATAAATTCTTCTTCACTGAGAGTTTCGCCTCTGCGATTCAAGTCGATGCCAGTTTTAAGCTGCAATGCTTCCAGACTGTCTCTGTCTGCAAGAGAGGAGAGATTGTTGCGCAGGGTCTTGCGCCGGTGGGAAAATCCCAACTTCACCAATAGCAGATATTTGTTGGTGTCTTTGATGATCGGAGGTACTACTCTGGGACTTAGGGAAATGACCGCCGAATCTACCTTGGGAACTGGGGTAAAGCAGGATCTGCCGACTTCAAACAGGATCTGGGTGTCAAACAAACGCTTCAGCCTGAGGGTCATCGCACTGTACTGTTTGTTGCCCGGGGAGGCGCAAATGCGTTCTGCCACTTCTTTCTGCACCATCAATACAATACGGGAAAAATACTGGTGATGGAGTTCCAGCAAGCCCAGCAGGGGAGAGGTGATCTGATAAGGAATATTGGCTACCAGTTTGATTGGTGTGTTATATTGTGCAAGCAGTTGAGGCCAGTTCTGTTTTAGAATATCGCCCCTGATTAGTTCCAGGGCGGAACCGAACTCTTTGCGAAGGGGTTCTTCCAGTCTGCGATCAAGCTCGAAAGCCGTGAGAGAACAACCAGCAGCAAGCAATTCTCGTGTGAGGATACCTTTCCCTGGACCTATTTCCCAGACCTGATCACCGGGGTTAATCCCAGCGGAGCTGACAATTCTTGCGGCAATAGCGCGGTCGGTGAGGAAATTTTGCCCCAGAGACTTCAGCGCTTGCATAAGTAACTACCAGCTAAAAATGAAAAAGGAGTTCGGATCACCCGATGTCCTGTAATAGTCAACAGGGGCAATCTGAACTCCGCCAGCCCCGCGGTACTCAGCTTTAGGCGCTAAGTCGCTCAGCGGCTATGTTTTTGCAGTATTTGCAAACTTTATGGGTGATTTCCCCAACCTTGACTTCATGGGTCACTTTCACGCCGGTCCTGTGGCATACAGGACACTCTCCACGTCCGCGGCTGGGCAGGTTTTTAATACCTTTGCCTCGATGATTCTTAGCCATTCTATTCTCCTTGATGAACTTTATCGACAAGGATTCTCATTAAGAAAATCCATATTCGTTCCAAAATTATGGAAAGGCACTTTACGTCAACTGATATTTGACCGGCTTTCAGCGGATCAGTGGGAAATCATCCTCCAGAGCAAGGATAAATGCGGTGAGCAGTTTAACCGTAGAATCCAGATCCTTAAGCGAGATCACTTCGTTGGGAGAATGCATATAACGGTTGGGGATACCAATCACAGCTGTGGCAGAACCAGAGTTCAGGGCATGGATTGCATCCGCGTCAGTGCCTGTGCGTCCTGGCGCTATCTCCAATTGGTAAGGAATCTTATGCTTGTCCGCAATCTGCCTCAGCTTCTCATTGATAGCGGGATGCAACGCCGCGCCAAGGCTGATGGTGGGTCCTTTGCCCAAAGAAACCTCGCCGTAGGCGCGGTTGTCCACTCCCGGCATATCCGTGGCAAAGGTGACATCCACAACAATGGCTATGTCTGGCTGGATCTGATGCGCGCTGGTACGGGCTCCACGCATCGTGGTCTCTTCGCCAACGGAGGAGACGGCATAGTAGTTTACCACGGGTTTCTTTTTGTGCAGTTCGCGCAGGACAGCCGCAGCCACATACACCCCGACCTTATTATCGGTAGCTTTGGATACCACCAGGTCGTCTGAGAGCATTTCAAACTCACTGTGATAGGTGATGACGTCTCCAATCGACACTTTAGCCAGCGCTTCTTCTTTACTGTTCGCGCCGATATCGATCCAAAGGTCTTCCATTTTGATTTTGGGACTTTCCCCATCGCCCCGCATCATATGGATCGGTTTCCTGCCGACGATACCTCTGACGATTTCGCCTTTGTGATAGATATCAAGGCGAAGGCCGGGCAACAGGTTGACATCGAATCCGCCCAGGCCTTTCACATACAGGTAGCCCTGCGCATCGATGTGGTTGACGATCAGCCCGATCTCGTCAGCGTGGCCGACCACCATCACCTTCAGTTTCCCGCTTCCCTTTTTGAGGGCGATCAGGTTTCCGTTGCGGTCGCTTTTGATCTCATCTGCAAAGGGTTCCAGATAGTCGCGCACCACCCTTTGGGCTGGTTCTTCGTAGCCGGAGGGACTGGGGGCAGCCATCAGGTCTTTGAGAAATTGCAGGTTTTTTGCGTTTGGCATCTCAGTCACCTAACAGTTATTGGCCATTTCGTCGGCAAAGGGATTGATGGTTTTCTTTTTAATTGGCTGCTCATGAGGTATGAGGCAGAGAAACTTCAGGGTTTTGGTGCCTGTGTTTTTGTAAGCATGAACCATGCCCGGATCAACATAGATGGTATCTCCGGGACCGAAGGGCAGGTCTCCCTCTTCCGTTTGCAGCACTCCCTCGCCTTCCACGATGAAGTTTTCATGTTCCCATTCGTGCGAATGATAAGGAGTGTGCCCTCCCGGGGCCACTTCAAAGAGGCGCATGGCAAAATTTGGCGCGCCATCTTTCTGACCTATGAGCCACCTGATCTGAGCGCCTTCCGCTCCTTCAGTGTAAACTGGTTCGAGATCGACTTTGCTGTAATGGACTAATTTCATTCAAACCTCCTAAAGCTCATCTGAAATGTATAGTAGTCTTTCTTTACATATAATAAACAGGAATCCCGCTCACGCTATCTAAATTCCGGATATCCGGTGCAGAGTAGGTCGTCTCCAATCCTGCGGAATTTTACATCACGCAGGTTGATGGCTGCCTCAAGAGTGGGAAGGGGCAGTTCCCGCAGAACAGACCGGGAACCTCCAATCAACTTGGGCGCGTAAAAGATCTGGCACTTGTCCACCAATTTCTCCGCAAAGAAGGCGGAGGCAAGGCTGCTGCCACATTCCAACAGCACACAATAGCATCCAAGCTGGTGCAGGACTTGCAGTGCCGCCAGCAGGTTCAGCTTGTCCTCCTGGGCTGGGATGGGGTAGAGGCGGACACCCAGAGCTGCGAGCTTTTTCCCTTTGGCTGAAAGCTCCATTCCCGGAACGCAGAAGAGCAGCACTTGGGATGCTGCTTCGCAGTTGAACAACCTGGCATGGAGCGGAATCTCCAGAAAAGCATCCAAGACCGCTCTAAGAGGTTGTTTGGCAGGATTGGGCAGCCTCACGTTCAAACACGGATCGTCCTTGACCACGGTGGTGCTGCCGGTGAGCACCACATCAGCTTCCTGACGCAGTTTATGAACCAGTCTGCGGGAGCGTTCGCCGCTTATCCAGCGCGATGATCCATCTTCCGCGGCGTATCTACCATCCAGGGATAGCGCCGCTTTCCAGATCACAAATGGTCTATGCTTTTGGACACGGCAGAGATGGTATTCCAATTGACGGCTGATCTCATGTTCCATAATGCCACTATACACCTCAATACCTGCCTCTTTCAACATCGCGAACCCCTGCCCGCTTACCAGTGGATTGGGATCCCGGATACCCGCGAAAACCCTGGAAATACCTGCATCTATGATCGCCTGGGCGCAGGGAGATGTCTTGCCATAATGACTGCAGGGTTCCAGGGTTACATAGAGGTCTGCGCCTTTGGCTTGGTCTCCAGCTATTTTCAAGGCATGCACCTCTGCGTGGTCGCCGCCGTAGGATTGAGTCCAACCCGTGGCCACCACCTTTCCCTTTTTCACGATCACCGCTCCCACAAAGGGATTGGGTGAACACTTGCCGCGGGCTTTCTCTGCAGCTTTGTATGCTTGCTTCATGAAGTAAAGAACTTCATCTCTATCTCTGGTAACGTTCAAGGTTTTTCCTTGCCAGTTCATAATTGGGGGCAATCTTCAGGATGGCGTTCCAGATCTCCACAGCGCGTTCCGTATTGCCCAAACCTGCTTCGCAGGCGGCCAGATTGTTTTGCACGTCAAGATCGTCTGGCTTCTCGTCGTTTAACAGTTTGAGCCAGTCCAGGGCTTCTGCCAGTTCGCCAGACTCCAGATACAGGGCTGCCAAAGCGTGGGCTGCAGAATGGAAATGGTTGTCCAAAGCCAAAGCGACAAGCAGGTCTGCACGTGATTTTTGCGGGTCGTTGCCCAATTGCCAGTACAGGCCGCGATAGTAATATAGGTCAGCGCAATCAGGATACAGGGGCAGATTTTGGGAAATCAGTTGCCAGGCAGTGTCTTTATTGCCCTGGCCAAGGGCTGTGGCTATGGAGTGAAAGAGCTTGTTTTGGGCGTAGTAAAGCTGGGGGCTGCCGTTCAGGTTTTGGCGGATTTGCCATATACCTCTGTAGGCGGCCAGAATGACGGTCCAGTCGTATTTTTGGTTGATTTCCAAAGCGACCATGGCGCTGACTCCATCATCACCCGCGCCCGCATGCAGGATCTGCCATTTTTTTGCCTTCCGCAGGCTAGGAATTTGTGATATGATGGCCTCATATCCGGAGGCTAATTCAGATTGTTCCAAGTCGTTGGCTGTATATTGTCTGAGCTGGTTCCAATCGTGGGCGATTACCGCTTCCATCCAGGCTGAAACTACACTCTCAGGCGTCTGTGGCTCTCCCTGGCCATCGTGTTTCAGCTTGAGTTTGTCCATCAGGTAGTCGATGGGAAAGTTGGCAGGATACTGGAATTTGCCCAGCCAGCTTAGCATTTTGGAGCTGGACAGGGCGGCTTGTGAGGCCGGAGTATCACAGTCAAACTGCGGATTGGGCAAAAAACACCATAGGTCGATAAAGCGTTTCACGGCTTGCACATATTCAGTGTTGGAGTCCGCCCTGAATGCGGGGAAGGGGCTGTCGCTGCCAGGGTCACTTTTCACGGCATAGGGGCAATCAGGGCAATTCTGGTCCACTCTCAGGCTGTTACAGCACATCCAGCCGATGTTTTTGCCTCGCAATCGGGGACAGGGGCGCACGGCTCTCTCGGAGCGGCACTTTTTACATGGTTCTTTCTTGAGCAGCATATTAACTCATCAGGATAGGAGGCATGTTTCTTTTAAAAGCGGAGCGGCTTATCATCCGTTCTACCTTGTCGTAAAGCTCCCGGGGATGGCTCAGCCTGGCAGGGGCCTGCACGTCTATGTCCGATTCTAGCAGTTCATACAATATCTCGTCAAGTTCCTGATAGCGCATACCCAGGTCAGCTTCATCAGACTGTCCCTCCCACAAGTCAGCGCTGGGAACCTTGTTAACGATTGTTTCCGGAATGTCCATGAGTCTGGCAAGCTGCCAAACCTCGGTTTTATAAAGATGCCCGATGGGCTCCAAGGCGCAGGCGGAGTCCCCAAACTGAGTAAAATAGCCCACCATCAGTTCCGTCTTGTTGCTGGTTCCCAAAACCAAAGCCTGCAATTTGGAGGAAAGGTCGAAGAGCACGCACATCCTGGTGCGTGCCATCCAATTGCCTCTGCGCAAAGCCGTGGCAGATGGCTCAAAAGTGTCAAAATATGCGTCGGTCATCGCGGTAATATCCCGCACCTGATATTCGATCCCTAATTGCTTTGCCAGGGTAACCGCGTCATCCAGGGAATCAGGATGGCTGTTTTTATAGGGCATCATTACCGCGATCACATTTTCTTTGTCTATGGCTTTCGCTGCCAGGGCGGCCGCAACAGCGGAATCAACTCCACCGCTCAGACCCAGGATAAGTTTGTGCCAACCGCTGTTTGACAGATAGTCGCGAATAAAATCAATGATTCTATCGATTTCGGCAAGCCAATCGATTTTACGCATTTTCTCTCCTAATTTAGTATAGAGACAGCAAATCCCATTGGCAATTCAGGTCAAGCGATTAATTTTGAATTTCTTTCAAACTGGGTTGATAAGCTAATCTTATAGCAAGCAGTTACCGGTAATGATGAATATTTATATCCATTTTCCATGATAGGAATAGATCCCATTGCCCCCGTTTGCACGAGTGAGCTAAGTCTATATTTTCCTTAGGTCATCCTTAACTTGGTTAGGGATGACCTAAGGATGATGGCAGCAAAGCCTGTAGCAGCAAAGGACGGAGCTATGAAGGATTATGCAGAATATTGCCGTTATTATTGGTGAATGTAATACCATATTGCTTGTGATCATTACGTTTGGAGGTGAAAAAGTTGAGAGGTGGAACGGGAAAATGGAGTCGTCAACTGGAGAAGGAACACAGGTTGAGAAAGACTATTCGATAATCCGTTTCAGAATCTATTGCTGGTTAATCAACAAAGCTTGGTGTTGGATATCCATCAGGTACCTTAGAGTGAAGCCAAAAGCCCTACCCTTGTCTGGTAGATTGCCAAAACCACGGTGGATGGTGTTAAACAGGTTGTCAATTCTGGCAACAAGGCTGAGATTTTTGGTAATTGGCGTTTGAAAGCGTAATCCCAGGTCAATAACCGCGGGAAGCTTTTTCTGATTTGCATCCTTTTGTAAGTAAAGCTGTTCTAAAGACACTTCAAGCGAGCTGGCGCCGAAGCTTTTGGATACCTGTGTTTTTGCCATAAGCAGCGGAGAATGTGCTTTTCTTACGTAATAAGAACCGGGCAGGTTTGCTATGTTGAGCTGCAGATTCTGTTCGACAACCCAGGCGCCTGTCACAGCTTTAAGCTCCAGGGTGCTGATATTTTGCAGCAGATCCGCAGCTTTGACCAGCGTATAGACAGAATCCCTGGAAAGGGCTGGTTGCGGTTCATTGTAGATGTAGCAAAGTTTATGGGACAGGCCCATCCGTTTCAGAAACTGGTTTGCCGGCCAGACCCGCCATGCTTGGATGTTCAGGTTCAATGGGATCAGGCTGAGATAGTCTTGTCCGCTCCTTGTTGTATAAGGAAAATCATTTCCCAAAGAAAGCCCGGCTTGAGAACTTAGGGAACTGCTGTTCGAGATTTCAAGCCACATATCGGGCTTAAAAACAAAACGTTGATGATAATCGAATACAGGCAATAGATGAACAAAATCGGTCATTAAGCCCAGATCAAGCTCCGGAGCGTGGGCTCCAGCAATAGGCAGGCGCAATGCCGTTGCCAGGCCAAGAGAATTCCCCTTTAGCAGTAAGGAGTTACTCAGTTGGAGCGCAGAGAGTTCCATTTTGTGATGATTGCTTAGCCGGATATCAGTATCGCTGTGTTTATTGCTGCCCAGATGCTGGTTCCAAACATCAAGAGCCAGAGATGTACTTGCCTGGCTGATTGTAACGGAGCCCAGATTCACTTTATAATCGTGATTGCTGATCTGCAAACAAAAGTCGTTTACCCGTAGGCTGTCCTGCTTGGATTTCTGCCAGCCAAGATCGGATACCAGCAGCAGATCCTTTCCTGCCATTACCTGGCTGGTAGCCTTGTAGGTTTGATGGCTGCAATTCTTTCCTGGTATCGATGCCTCCCCCAGCAGGCTGATGAGGGGAACGCGCCGGTGGGGTTCCCACAGGGAAATCCTGGCGAAGGAGGAGAATGAACTGTCCATCCCAAAGGTAACAAACCCCGGTTTAGTGGCGGCATTCTCGATAACAGGTGCTTTGTGCCTGAGATCAAACTCCCGGGGTACCAACATATGTAGAGAATCTGCCGGGATTTCCCGGGGGAAGATCAGTTGCTTTTTGTGCAGGGGTGCCCGCAAGATGGAATCGGATTCTATTTCCACGGTGGGTAAAACCTGTGGTTGGCTAAACAACATTGCTGGTACGAAATAAATGATGGCTGTGACAAGCAGAAGCAAGCAAGGAAATGATTTGAGTCTTATCTTTCCAGTCATTGTTCCTCAGCCAGCATGATGTCGATGGTTTGCAGTTGCTCCTGTTTAAGTGTGTCACGCAACTCAGCCAGGCTCAAAACTGCTTCCTGCTTCGCACCGGTCTTGATCAGACACAGGATGTAATAGTAATTTGAGTTTTGCACGAGGTCGGGATAATCGGCATGGATCAGTCTGACCTTGCGAAAAGAGCTTAGGGCAGAAGCAAAAGCCCCATTTTCATAGGCGATGCGACCCAGGGTAAACTCCGCTTGAGCCCTCAACCAGGGATCGATCTGGGTATCCAGAATCTGGTTCGCTTCCGCTTGAGCGGCAGGATGATTCTTTTGGAACAACAGGTGATTAATGCGATGCAACCTGGCCTGGGGATGTGATTCAAGATAGGCGTTGCCCAGGTCCCATAGCTCCTCAAAACGGAGATAATCCATTTTCGCGCTCAAATCGAGCATCTTCAGCCACAGAGCAGCTTCGCTCTGTTGTTCCCAAGCCTGTAAATATCTTTGCATAGCCAGTTCGCCATTACCGGTCAGGGAAGCCAGATCAGCCCATTTCAAGAGGCTTTCCCTATTTGTTGAGGAGGCTTGAATCATGCCCAATAACGAATCTGCCTGGGCATAACGATCAAGTTCGATAAGCGATTGAGCCATCATCAACTCAAGGTCTTGCCGGCGTGGGTCCTGAAGGCCAAGGCTGTCTCTCAACCTGGCAGCTTCCTGCAACAGATCATCCCAAAGCTGGGAGTTGGCATAGAGTTTTACCAACAGGTATTCGATCTCAAACTTCAGATAATCGCTGTGTACCATCTCAAGCATGGCGGATATCTGACCAACATCATCGGGAGCGCCTGATCTTCTGGCTGCCAGTTCCAGACCGGTGAACACCTCGTTCAGCAGGGCAAGTTCTTCCTCATTGAAAGAGCTGGCTCTGGAAAAGCGCCGCAGGATGTTCAAATAATCCGTTAAAGCCGACTCGTAGTTTCCCAGATTATACTGAGTGTTAGCGATCTCTGTCATTACCTGCAAAAACAGCCCGGAAGCGGGGAAAGCGTCCAGAAAGCTCTCATAGAGATCCAATGCTCGTTTCCACTCTTTTCCCTGAGCGGCGGATTTGGCTGCCTGGTATAGGTAGATGTCGGCATTAAGACTGTCCCGCGAAAGCTGGTAAAAAATCTCGGAAGCCTCCTGAAAGCGTTTCAGGTAAAACAGCGTGTAGGCTTGGTAAGAGATAGCCTCTGTCTTCTGAAAGTTCGATACTGCCATCGTTTCAGCCTTCCGGTAGATTTTCAGGGCTTCAGGGTACTTCTTTTCGCTGAAGCGGATTCCTGCCTGTAAAACGGTAGAATCAAAACTTGTCAGGGAATCAGGGATGGCTTGCAATAAATGCTCGGCTTCAGCATAGCGATCCTGAAAAAAGTAGGTTTGAGCAAGACGCTGCAATACAACGGGGTAGTTTTTGTCAGAAAGCGCGATCGTCTCATAGTATTCAGCAGCCTCTTCGTATTGGGATGCGAAAAAGCGTATCTCTGCCAGATAAAATCTTGCCTCATCCCGCAACGGCGAATCCGGGTGTTCCTGTAACAGGCTGGAGAAATATTGATCAGCGAGCTTGTATTCATTTCTGACAAAGTGGATCAGACCCATGCGGTAGAGTGCTTTGTCTCTTGCTTTTCCTGAGACAAAGCGATTCAAATATTGGTTTGCTGTCTCTTGGGACAGGGAAAACTCATCAAGGTAGAAATATGCCTCACTAAGCAGATATGTGTTGGCAGCAGCTATATCGGCTGGCAGGTCAAAATCATCAGCTTGCAGGAAGGAGCGCACAGCCTCCAGATAGTTCTTGCTTTGGAAATGAAAGAATCCCAAAATATGATGCTGCACACCGTCCTGGACGCTGCCCGATGAGATATAACTCTGCAACTGCATGATGGCTGATTGCGGGTCACGCTCATAGAGTATCTTCAGACGCTCCAGATAGGCATAATAGCCCAGATCAGGCTCCGGCGAATGGAGCAGGTTTTTAAACAAAGAATCCGCCGCTAATGTTTCTCCCCGCCAGTTTAGCACTATGGCCAGGTAGTAGCTGTAATAATCTGAGGCTGATACTATGCTTCCCAACAGCGAGTCTGCCAGCGGGAAGTTTCCCTGTTCCAAGGATTCTCGCACTTTCAACAGCACCGCGTCTGGGCTGGAAGTATTTGCCA